>AGFT01141315.1_pt1 | contig 103361 bp, 100 predicted proteins | sample 305848 | NCBI WGS metagenome assembly AGFT01 (sample SAMN02954282, study PRJNA62043) | ant fungus garden metagenome | biome: terrestrial; feature: Atta colombica fungus garden; material: fungus garden; isolation source: Atta colombica fungus garden bottom | host: Atta colombica | place: Panama...
TTGGTTTTACCGATAAAAATGTCCACGTTTGGTGCGGCATACCTTATGCTGCGCCGCCCGTGGGCGAGTGGCGGTGGCGATCGCCGCGTCCGCCTGCGGCTTGGGAAGGCGTGCGGCAGACCACGGCGTTCTCTCCCTCAAGCTGGCAAAGCCGCGACTACTGTGAAGATCTCGGCGGTGGCAATCCGGGGCAGTTCTCCGAGGATTGCCTGTACCTCAACGTCTGGTCGCCGGCTAACCGCCCGGATCCGCTTCCGGTGATGGTCTGGCTTCACGGCGGGGGCTTTACGCTCGGCGCGGGCGGGCTGCCGCCGTACAACGGCCGGGCGCTGGCGCAGCGCGGCGTGGTGGTTGTCACCCTCAACTATCGTCTTGGCCATCTCGGCTTTTTCGCCCATCCGGCGCTGGAAGGAGAAGAAGACCGCGTGGTGCATAACTTTGCGCTGCTCGACCAAATCGCCGCGCTGAACTGGGTGCGGGACAATATTTCGGCCTTCGGCGGCGACCCGAATAGCATCACGCTCTTTGGCGAATCGGCGGGCGCGCGCAGCGTGCTGTCGCTGCTGGCCTCGCCGCTGGCAAAAGGCTTATTCCACAAGGCGATTATTCAGAGCGGCTATACCTTACCCGATACCCCGCGCAGCGCCGCGCTGCAAAAAGGAGAGGCGATCGCCGCCCATTTTGGGCTGGAAAACGCCACCGCCGAGCAGCTGCGCGCGCTGCCTCCCGAGGCCTTCTGGCCGCTGACGTCACCGCTCAACATTGCGCCCGCGCCGATCGTCGGCGATTGCGTGCTGCCGGAGGCGATGCTTGACGTGTTTTTCGCCGCCCGCCAGCATCCCGTGCCGATGATGGTCGGGTCGAACAGCGACGAAGCCAGCGTGATGGCGGTGTTCGGCGTCGATCTCGCCGGGCAAATTCAGAAGCTGCGCCGCGAAAGGCGGTTTGGCCTGGGGCTAATCAAGCTGCTCTATCCCGGCGTGAAGGGCGACGAGGAGCTGGGCAGGCAGGTCTGCCGCGATATGGCTTTCACCACGCTTGGATACGTGGTGATGCAGGCGCAGCAGCGCGCGGGCGGGCTTTGCTGGCGCTACTGGTTCGACTATGTCGCCGAAGCGGAGCACGCCACCTACGTTAACGGCGCCTGGCACGGCAACGAGGTGCCCTACGTGTTCGACACGCTGGGCGAGGTGGAACCTTCCCGGCAGTACGTTAATGAGCGCGACCTGACGTTTGCCGCCCAGGTGGCGGACTACTGGGTGAGTTTTGCGCGCGATGCGGGCGCTCGCGACAGCCTGCCGGGGCCGACGCGCTGGCCCGCCTGCCGCAAGGGCCGAGACGTGCTGCTACGAATCGGCGTGAATAAACATGCAGGTTTCAGGCTGGAAAACCGCTTTATGCGCGCGCGCATGAGCCTGTTCAAGCGGGTGATGAAGCACCACGTCAGCCTCGATTAAGCAGGCAGTCGCGAAACGCCGACAGCCCGTTTTCGTCGTCCGGCGCGGCGCGGTAGACCAGCCGGTAGCTCGCCCCGGTCTGAATGCTTTGCGCATAAGGCCGCGCCAGCCGTCCGGCGCGGACGTCTTCTTCCACCAGAGTCTCGTCCGCAATGGCGACGCCCAGCCCCTGGATCGCGGCGGTGATGGCGAGGTCCATGGTGTCGAAGTGTTGATTTTTATGCATGGCAAGCGCCGGCTGAGGCTGGTTTGCCAGCCAGAGCGACCAGTCGGTTTTATCCCGCGTGGGGTGCAGCAGCGTCATGGAACCCAGCGGTACGCCCGCGCGCAGCGGGCTTATCACCGGGGTTAACGCCTCTTCAAACAGCAGATCGCCCGCGCTCATGTGGGTGCCAAAAACGATGGCCGCGTCGTAGGACTCCGTTTTGAAATTGACGTGATGATCGGTCGTGGTGGTCAACGCAATTTGCAAATCCGGCTGTTCCCGCTCCACCTTCAGTAGCCGCGGCACCAGCCAGCGCACGGCGCAGGTCGGCGCCTTAAGCCGGATCACGGTTTGCTGCGCGCGCGCCTGTTCGGCGACGGTCAGCAGATGTTCAAAGGCGGACTGCAGCTCCGGAAGAAGGGCGCTTCCCTGGGAGGAGAGGCGCAGGCCGCGGGCGTGGCGCTCAAACAGCGGAAAGCCGAACCACGCCTCGAGCGCGGCGATTTTGCGGCTAACGGCGCCCTGCGTCAGGCACAGCTCTTTGGCCGCGTGGGTCAGGTTTAAATGCCGCGCCGTTTTTAAAAAGGCATCGACGGCATTCAGCGGGAACGAACGGCGTGACATGGTTTTCCCTCAGCTATGCGTTTTTATCATGGCTATTATGACAACAATTCGATTGTCCCGACAGCGGCGATGTTGTTTGAATAGTTATGCATTAGCCATGAGAAGGGACAGAGGATGACATTACGAACTCCGGTGCAAACCCGTTCAAAATTGCCCGACGTGGGCACCACTATTTTCACCGTTATCGGCCAGCTTTCTGCGCAGCATAACGCCATTAACCTTTCTCAGGGCGCACCCAATTTTTCCTGCGATCCTAAGCTGGTCGCCGGGGTGACGCGCGCCATGGAGGGAGGGCATAACCAGTACGCCGCGATGACCGGCCTTCAGCCGCTCAGGGAGCGTATCGCGGAGAAAATCGACGCGCTGTACGGGACGCGCTACGATCCCGCCAGCGAAGTGTTGATAACCGCCAGCGCCAGCGAGGGGCTTTATTCCGCCATCAGCGGGCTGGTGCATCCGGGCGATGAGGTAATTTATTTCGAACCCTCATTCGACAGCTATGCACCGATCGTGCGGCTGCAGGGGGCGACGCCCGTCGCCATTAAGCTGACGGTGCCGGACTTTGCGGTGAACTGGGACGAAGTGCGCGCCGCGATCACCCCGCGCACGCGGATGATCATCGTCAACACGCCGCATAACCCGAGCGGTCAGGTATTTTCTGCGAACGATCTCGAGCAGCTGGCGGCGCTGACCCGCAATACCGATATCATTATTTTGTCTGACGAAGTGTACGAGCACGTGGTGTTTGACGGCGAGCCGCACCACGGCATGGCGACGCACCCGCAGCTGGCGGAGCGCAGCGTCATTATTTCGTCGTTTGGCAAAACCTATCACGTGACCGGATGGCGGGTCGGCTACTGCGTTGCGCCCGCGGAGCTGATGGACGAAATCTGCAAGGTGCATCAATTTTTGATGTTTTCTGCCGATACTCCCATGCAGCACGCCTTTGCCGAGCACATGACCGACCCGCAGACCTGGCTGTCGCTGGCGGCGTTTTATCAGCGCAAGCGCGATCTGCTGCAAAGCCTGCTGGCCGACTCGCCGTTTACGCTGCTGCCGAGCGCCGGATCGTTCTTCCTGCTGGCGGACTACAGCCGTTTCAGCGATGAGAGCGACAGCGAGATGGTGAAGCGTCTGATTACCGAGTGCGGCGTTGCGACCATTCCGCTGTCTGCGTTTTACGCTGACGGTACGGATAACAAATTGATTCGCCTTTCGTTTGCCAAAGACGAGGCGACGTTACGGGCAGGTGCCCAGGCCCTGTGTCGGGTTAAACCACGCTGAGGAGTTTGAGATGAAATTACGCGCGTTAGCTGTTGGCATTGGTCTGCTGTGCTCGTTCTCGTCGTTTGCGGCTACCGAGCTGCGCTACGGCCTGGAAGCTGAGTATCCGCCGTTCGAGAGCCGCAATGCCTCCGGTGAGCTGGAAGGGTTCGACGTGGAGCTGGGCAACGCCATCTGCAAAGCCGCGGCGCTAAAGTGCAGCTGGGTTGAAACCTCGTTCGACGCCCTGATTCCGGGGCTGGTGGCGAAAAAATTCGATGCGATCAATTCCGCGATGAACATTACCGATCAGCGCCGCAAGAGCATCGATTTTACGCAGCCTATCTACCGCATTCCGTCCCAGCTGGTGGGGAAAGCCGGCACGGCGGTTGAGGCAACGCCGGAAGGCCTGAAGGGCAAAACGATCGGCGTGCTGCAGGGATCGATTCAGGAAACCTACGCTAAAGAGCACTGGGAAAAGCAGGGTGTCACCGTGGTGTCTTATAAAGATCAGAATATGGCGTGGGGTGACCTTCTGAACGGCCGCATCGACGCCTCGCTGGTAATGTCCGCGGCCGGGCAGGCCGGTTTCCTCAGCAAGCCGCAGGGGAAAGGGTTTGGCTTCATCGGCAAACCGGTGTCGGACGACACCATCCTCGGTAGCGGGATCGGCTTCGGGCTGCGCAAGGGTGACGACGCCACCAAAAAGCAGCTTGATGCCGCGATAGATAAAGTCCGTGCCGACGGCACGATAGCGAAGCTCGCTGATAAGTACTTCCCGGGTATCGATGTCAGCGTAAAATAACCACCTCGTTTTGCCCCGGCTGTGGATGTCCAGTCGGGGCATTTTTTTACCCGGCACATACCTATCTTTACACCACTTTCAGGCCGTTCTGGTCGACAGAAAATATTTCTCACTTTGTTCAGATATTCACCGGCCAACAATTGGATTCTTAACCGTTTTTGTTTAGGCTGTGCGTTCTTTCTTGCCGTCATTTCGCCGCGCGCGAAGCACATTCACACGACCATAAGGACGTTTTCACAGGCATGAATCGCAGACGTTTTCTAAAAGGCTCCCTGGCAATGGCCGCCCTGAGCGGCACCTCTGGCCTGTCTTCGCTGTTTTCCCAGGCGGCATACGCTGCTGACTCCGACATCGCCGACGGGCAAAGCCGTCGCTTTGACTTCTCCGTCCTGCAATCCATGGCGCACGACCTGGCGAAAACTCCGTGGGGCGGCGCGCCGCGTCCGCTGCCGGATACGCTGGCCACCATGACGCCGCAGGCGTACAACGCCATACGTTACGACGAGAAGCAGTCGCTGTGGAATAACGTTGAAGGCCGTCAGCTTGACGTGCAGTTCTTCCATATGGGGATGGGATTCCGCCGCCGCGTGCGCATGTTCTCGCTGGACTCGTCAACGTCCCAGGCGCGTGAGATCCACTTCCGCCCGGAGCTGTTCAGCTACGGCGAGACGGGCGTTGATACCAAACAGCTGGAAGGTCAAAGCGATCTCGGTTTTGCGGGCTTCCGCGCCTTCAAAGCGCCTGAGCTGGCGCGCCGCGATATCGTCTCTTTCCTCGGCGCGAGCTATTTCCGCGCCGTGGATGATACCTATCAGTACGGCCTGTCCGCTCGCGGCCTGGCGATTGATACCTTCACCGACACGCCGGAAGAGTTCCCGGACTTTACCGCGTTCTGGTTTGAAACCATCAAGCCTGGCGATACCACCTTCACCGTCTATACGCTTCTGGATAGCCCAAGCATCACCGGCGCCTATAAGTTTGTGATCCACTGCGAGAAGAGCCAGGTGATCATGGAGGTGGAAAACCATCTCTACGCCCGCAAGGACATCAAGCAGCTGGGCATTGCGCCAATGACCAGCATGTTCAGCTGCGGCAACAACGAACGCCGCATGTGCGACACCATTCATCCGCAGATCCATGACTCCGATCGCCTGGCGATGTGGCGCGGAAACGGGGAGTGGATCTGCCGTCCGCTGAACAATCCGCAGAAGCTGCAGTTCAACGCCTACATGGATAAGAATCCGAAGGGCTTCGGCCTGCTTCAGCTTGACCGCGATTTTTCCCACTATCAGGACATTATGGGCTGGTACAACAAGCGCCCAAGCCTGTGGGTGGAGCCGCGTAACAACTGGGGCAAAGGCGCGGTGGGGCTGATGGAGATCCCGACCACCGGTGAGACGCTGGATAACGTAGTGTGCTTCTGGCAGCCGGAAAAACGGATCAAGGCGGGTGACGAGCTGGACTTTAAGTACCGTCTTTACTGGAGCGCGCAGCCTCCGGTTCGCTCGCCGCTGGCGAACGTCTACGCGACGCGCACCGGCATGGGCGGGTTCCCGGAAGGCTGGGCGCCGGGCGAAAATTACCCGAAAGTGTGGGCGCGACGCTTTGCCATTGACTTTGTCGGCGGCGATTTGAAGGCGGCCGCGCCGAAAGGCATTGAGCCGGTGATCACGCTCTCAAGCGGCGAGGCGAAGCAGGTGGAAATCCTGTACGTTGAACCGTTCGACGGTTATCGCATTCTGTTTGACTGGTATCCAACGTCCGATTCGACCGAACCGGTAGACATGCGCATGTTCCTGCGCTGTCAGGGGGATGCGATCAGCGAAACCTGGCTGTACCAGTATTTCCCGCCCGCGCCGGACAAGCGTCAATACGTTGACGACCGGGTAATGCGTTAACGCGTGTGGGATTTTGCCGGGTGGCGGCTGCGCTTACCCGGCCTACAAATGCGCCCAGAGGTGGCCGGGTAAGGCGCAGCAACCACAGTGCTATAACGCCCCGAGCAGCGGCGTGCGGGTGATTCGCTCGTCGCCGTTCACCACCTTTTCGCCGCGCAGATGCACGTGCTCCCCGGCGAATGCCTCAATCACCGCGTCGTCCGTTACCTCAACCCGATGTTCGATCAGCACATCACCGCTGATGCGTGCGCGTCCCTGGATCACCACCTTATCGTCAATCAGAATCGGTCCGCCGCGCAGCCACGCCTGGCCGCCAATCAGCACGTGATGCTTGATGACGCAGTTGCCCTCAACGACGGCGTTTTCCGCCACCTGCGAGCTGTACCGCAGGGTGGGGATGGCATCGTCTTCTAAACCGGCAATCAGGCGCGCGCTGCCGTACACTTTCGCGCAGTCGCACACCCAGACGTTATTAAGCTCGTTGCCTTCCAGAATGGCGTTGTCGAATACCTCGGCGCGGTGCTCGACAAAAGCATAATTCACCATCGCATTGCCGTAGATCTGCGCCTGATGCACAATCCGCGACTGGCTCACCGTCGCTCTGTCATAGATTTTCAGGATCTGCTCGCGATCCGGCGTTAGCCCTTTGGCCGCGACAATCATGCTGTTGTGCAGAATGCGCGCATCTCCGTAAATATGGCATTCTCCGCGCACGCTAGAAGCCTGGATGGTGACGTTGTCACTTATTCTGGCGCCGTGACTGACCTGAGCAGCATCCAGCCAGCTGTTACCGCTAATCTCAGCCTGATGGCTGACCACGCAGGGCTGGGTGAGGCGCGCGTTGCCGGACACGCGGGCGCCCGCGTAAACCACGCTGTTTTCATCGTAGATCCAGCAGTCTCCTTCCTCTGCGAGGGCGCTCGCATCTTCTACCCAGCCGCCTTTCGTCCCGCACGCAACATCGTTAAAATCCGCCGTGGCAATCAGCTGGCGCAGGACGACCGCGCGTTTTTCCTCGCCGTTTTCTTCGTGCCACAGGCGGGTTTCATCACTCAGACGGTATTTTTTCATGGTCTATTCTCGTTAAGCGCCTTCACTAAACGTAGCAAAGATTCCGCATGTCGAAGTGCTGGCGTCCGGTGAGGAAACCCCTTAAAATGGCATTTAAAATACATTTTATATTTTAAAATAAATGCATAAATCGAACGACACTCAGCGGGTTTTGAACCTGCCCGCAGGCTATTTCGGCATGGTGCTGGGGATCATCGGCATGGGCTTTGCCTGGCGCTATGCCAGCACGATTTGGCCCGTGACGCGCTGGCCGGGGGAGAGCCTGGTTGCCCTGGCAGTGGCGATCTGGTTCCTGTTGACGGTCGCGTTTATCACGCGCGCGGTTCGCTTTCCTCACAGCGTGCTGGCGGAGATGCGCCACCCGGTGATGAGCAGCTTTGTCAGCCTTTTTCCGGCGACGACGATGCTGGTTTCCATCGGCTTTGTGCCGTGGTGCCGTCCGGTTTCGCTTGTCCTGTTTAGCGCAGGCGTCGTCGTGCAGCTGTGCTACGCCGCCTGGCAAAGCGCAGGGCTGTGGCGCGGAAAACATCCGCAGGAGGCGACCACGCCGGGGCTTTATCTGCCCACGGTGGCGAACAACTTCATCAGCGCCATGGCCTGCGGCGCGCTGGGCTTTCATGATGCCGGTCTGGTCTTTTTGGGCGCGGGGATCTTTTCCTGGCTCAGCCTCGAACCGGTAATTTTGCAAAGGCTGCGCAGCGCCGGAGAGCTGCCCGGGGCAATGAGAACCTCGTTGGGGATACAGCTCGCGCCCGCGCTGGTGGCCTGCAGCGCCTGGTTTAGCGTTAACGGCGGCGAGGCGGATACCTTTGCTAAAATGCGGTTCGGCTACGGCCTGCTGCAGCTGCTGTTTATGCTCCGCCTGATGCCCTGGTATCTATCGCAGCCGTTCAACGCCTCGTTCTGGAGCTTCTCGTTCGGCGTCTCGGCGCTGGCCACTACCGGGCTTCATCTCGGGCAAAGCAGCCCGTCGGGCTTTTTTCACGCCATCGCCATCCCGCTGTTTATTTTTACCAACATCATCATTGCGGTGCTGCTGGTCCGTACATTTATCTTGCTGATGCAGGGCAAACTTCTGGTGCGCGCTGATAAGGCACTGCTTATGCAATCTGAGGAAAAACAATGACCGCTGATGACAGCTACTTCACCGAGAAATATGGCCTGACCCGCACCCACTCCGAGGTGGTCTACAGCGCAGGGATCGTTAAGCCGGGCAAAACGCTCGACCTGGGCTGCGGCAACGGCCGCAACAGCCTTTATCTGGCCGCCAACGGCTATGACGTGACCGCGTGGGACAAGAACCCGATGAGCATCGACAACATCGAGCGCATCAGGGCAGAAGAAGGGATAACGAACCTGCAGACGGCGGTTAAGGATCTTAACGGCCTGAGCTTTGACGGGGAGTACGATTTTATTCTCTCCACCGTGGTGCTGATGTTCCTGGAGGCGAAAACCATACCTGGTCTTATCGCCAACATGCAGCGCTGCACGAAGCCTGGCGGGCATAACCTGATTGTCGCGGCAATGGATACCGACGATTATCCGTGCACCGTGGGCTTCCCGTTTGCCTTCAAGGCCGGCGAGCTGAGCCGCTACTATGAAGGCTGGGAGCTGCTTAAGTACAACGAAGAGGTCGGTGAGCTGCACCGCACCGACGCCAACGGTAACCGCATCAAGCTGCGTTTCGCCACCATGCTGGCGCGCAAGCCCGCCTAACGGGCGGCCAGCAGGCAGAGCTGAAGGGCGGTCTTGTAGGACGCCTCGAACGACGACAGCGGTAAAAACTCAAACTTCGAGTGGAAGTTATGTGCGCCGGTGAAGAAGTTCGGGGTGAGCAGCCCTTTGGCAGACAGCGCTGCGCCGTCGGTTCCGCCGCGCATCGGCGTCGGCTTTGGCGTGATGCCGAGCGATTCCATCGCTTCGAACATCAAATCGATGGCGCGGCGGTCCTCGCCGATGGCGTTGCTGATGTTGCTGTAGGTGTCCTCAATGCGGTATTCCACGCTTGCCGTGGGGTGCTGGGCAGCAATCAGGTCAACAGCGTCGGCGATCTGCTGCTTGCGGGCGGCAAAGCCGTCTTTGTCAAAGTCGCGAATATTGGCCTTCAGCACCGCGTCGTTTTGCCCGGCCTGAATGCCGTTAAACCAGATGTATCCCTCGCGGCCTTCGGTGCACTCCGGGGTTTGCTGGCGGTCAAAGTGGCTCATAAAATCGGTTGCCATCAGCAGCGGGTTCACCAGCACGCCTTTGGCGGACATCGGGTGCGCCGTCACGCCGGTAAAGCGGATTTCTGCCGCGGCCGCGTTGAAGTTCTCATACACGATTTCACCCAGCTCGCAGCAGTCGATGGTCCAGGCGAAGTCAACGTCGAAGCGCGCCAGGTCCAGCGCTTTTGCGCCGCACAGCCCAATTTCTTCATCGGGCACAAACGCCACCAAAATATCGCCGTGCCGGTGTTCCGCCGTCAGGTTTTCCAGTATCGTCATCACCACGGTGACGGCGGATTTATTATCTGCGCCTAATACGCTGGTTCCGTCGCTGAAAATAATCTCTTCATTAGGATAAGCCAGAATTTCCGGGTGCTCATTGACGCGCAGCCAGACGTCTTTCTCTTTATTCAGGCAGAGGTCTTCACCGGTAAACGTTAATATTTGTGGATGAATATCCGGTGAAAGCCCGACGTCAACCGTATCAATATGGGTAATAAAACCGACGCGCGGCGCGCCGGGGACATTGCCTTTTTTGACTGCCGTTACCGTGGCAAATTCGTCGATGACGATATCGTCTAAACCCAGCTGCTGCAGCTCCTGCGCCAGCTCGCGGGCCATGTCGTGCTGGCCCGGCGTGGAGGGGAGCGTTTTAACCTTCGCGTCGCTCTGGCTGGTGATGGCGAGATAGCGAAAGAAACGGTGCGTTAATTGTCTGGAGAGCGGGGAAGCCATAGTGAATCCTTCTCTTTTTGTTTTTCAGGTGTTTGCATAATCACTTTAATGTTATTTATGAAATGGCAAAAGAATTAATTAGCCGTCGAATAAAAAGACAGGAATAAAATATGAAATGCAAACGCACAACCTTAACGCTGGCGCTTGCGGCGCTGACGGTCAGTTCTACCGTTGCGGCAAAAACGCTGGTCTATTGTTCCGAAGGATCGCCGGAAAACTTCAATCCTCAGCTTTATACCTCCGGCACCAGCGTGGATGCCAGCGCCGTTCCGGTCTATAACCGCCTGGTCGACTTCAGGCCCGGTACGACCGAGCTGGTGCCGAGCCTCGCCGAGCGCTGGGACATCAGCGACGACGGCAAGGTCTACACCTTCCATCTGCGCCAGGGCGTTAAGTTCCAGAGCAACAAATTCTTCACTCCCAGCCGCGATTTCAACGCTGACGACGTGATCTTTTCGTTTATGCGCCAGAAGGACGTCAATCACCCGTACCACAACGTCTCTAACGGCAGCTACTCCAACTTTGAAAGCCTGGAGTTCGGCAGCCTGATTACGGCGATTGATAAAGTGGACGACCACACCGTGCGCTTTACGTTGGCGCATCCGGAAGCGCCGTTCGTGGCCGACCTGGCGTGGTATTTCGCCTCGATCCTCTCAGCCGAATATGCCGACGCGATGCTCAAGGCCGGGACGCCAGAGAAGGTGGATATGGATCCTATCGGCACCGGGCCGTTCAGGCTGGCGCAGTACCAGAAAGATTCCCGCATTCTGTTTACCGCGTTCCCTGACTACTGGCAGGGGAAATCGAAGCTGGACCGTCTGGTGTTTACCATCACGCCGGACGCCTCGGTGCGCTTCGCGAAAGTCGAGAAAAATGAGTGTCAGGTGATGCCGTTCCCTAACCCGGCGGATTTACCGCGCATGAAGGCGAACAAGGATATCAACCTGATGAGCAAGGCGGGGCTGAATACCGGTTTCCTGGCATTCAATACCCAGAAGCCGCCGCTGGACAACGTCAAGGTTCGCCAGGCGCTGGCCATGGCGATTAACAAGCCGGCCATTATCGACGCCGTTTTCCACGGCACGGGCACTGCGGCAAAAAACCTGCTGCCGCCGGGCGTCTGGGGGGCCGATAGCGAGCTGAAGGATTACGACTACGATCCCGAAAAAGCGAAGGCGCTGCTCAAGGAGGCCGGTTTCGCCAACGGCATGAGCATCGACCTGTGGGCGATGCCGGTTCAGCGCCCGTATAACCCGAACGCGAAGCGCATGGCGGAGATGATTCAGGCGGACTGGGCGAAGGTGGGCGTGCAGGCCAGGGTCGTCACCTATGAGTGGGGTGAATACCTCAAGCGCGTGAAGGGCGGTGAGCATCAGGCCGCGCTGATGGGCTGGACCACGGCGACGGGCGATCCGGATAACTTCTTTGGTCCACTGTTTACCTGTACGTCCGCGAACGGCGGCTCGAACTCGGCGAAATGGTGCTACAAGCCGTTTGATAAGCTCATTGCGGAGGCGAAATCGATAACCGATCGCGATAAGCGCGTGGCGCTTTACAAAGAGGCGCAGCAGATGATGCATGACCAAATGCCTGCCGTCATGATTGCGCACTCCACCATCTTTGAGCCGGTGCGCAAGGAAGTCACGGGCTATGAGATCGACCCGTTTGGCAAGCATCTCTTCTGGCAGTTGGATATCAATAAGTAACGCCAATTACCCGGCGTGCTGGCGTCGGGTGATTTTTCGCAATATGTGCTATCTGCATCATTTTTTGCCACAACACGCACACCTGATTTTTGCTATAACTTCAACTGCATACTTGCGTATAAACTGGAATCTCATCATGCGTACTCACACACTTTTTAAAGTTGCAGTGCTTTCAGGCCTGCTGGCGCTGGCGGGCTGTGCGTCGAAAGTCGCCGAACCCGATCAGTACTCAGGCTTCTTAAAAGATTATTCCGGCCTGCAGCAAACGACGTCAGCGACGGGCAAACCGACGCTGCGCTGGGTCGATCCTTCTTACAACGAAGCCAATTACGACAGCATTATCTGGACGCCGATTACCTATTACCCGACGCCAAAGCCGACTACGCAGATTGGTAAACAAACGCTCGACGAGCTGCTGAACTACACCAATACCAAAATGAAAGCCGCCGTGGGCCAGCGCAAGCCGATTGTGACCACGCCGGGCAAGCATAGCCTGATTTTCCGCGGTGCCATTACGGGCGTGAGCTCTCAGAAAGAGGGGCTGCAGTTCTACGAAGTGATCCCCGTCGCGCTGGTCGTAGCGGGTACGCAGATGGCGACCGGCCACCGCACGATGGATACTCATCTGTTCTTTGAAGGCGAGTTAATCGACGCCGCGACCAACAAGCCGGTCATGCGGGTCGTGCGTAAAGGCGAAGGCAAAGAGCTGAGCAACGAAAATACGCCGATGGCGTTCTCAACGCTGAAGCAGGTTGTTGATGACATGGCGACGGATGCCACCATGTTTGACGTGCATAAAACGGCAAAATAAGAAAACGGGCCTGCTCCGCGCAGGCCATTTTTTTACGCCGCGCGCAAGCGCCTGAACCAGGTCTCCGGCTTCGTGAACATCACCATATTCCCGCCCAGAATCAGCAGCAGCCCGACGATCCCGTTCATATGCCACACGTACCCTTCGTAGACCGTCGAAATGGACAGGGCCACCAGCGGGAACAGCAGGGTGCTGTAGGCCGCTTTGCCGGGGCCGATGCGCCCGACCAGCGTGAAGTATGCGCCGAAGGCAATTACCGAACCAAAGATCGCCAGGTAGAGCAGCGCGCCGACGTAGCTCACGGTCCATTGCGGCATAAAGCTATCGTTTCTCACCACCGCAATCATCCCCATCACCAGCGTGCCGTAGAGCATCGCCCAGGCGTTGGTGGTCATCGTCTCAAGGCCATTGCGCTGGTGGCGCATGCTGATCATGTTGCCGAGCGAGAACCCGTAGGTGCCGAGCGCGGAAAGGCCAATGCCCGTCAGCAGGGAGGCGCTCCAGCCGCTCGCCAGCAGGTCGTCCCAGAAGAGGGTAATGATGCCGATCAGGCCCAGCGCCGCTGCCGTCCAGAACCGCGCCGGAGGCCGCTGGCCGAAGAAAATAAAGCTGTTAATCGCGTTGTACAGCACCGCCATCGAGAAAATGACCGACTCCAGCCCGGTGTTGATGTGCGTCGCCGCGGCGTAAAAACACCAGAAGTTGAAGCAGAACACGCAGCATCCCTGAAGAAGGCAGAACAGATGGTCCTTCAGCGCCAGGCGGCGCAGGCGCTTAAGCGCAATCAGCACGATCATCATCGTGGCGCAGGCCACGGCGAAGCGCCAGAATATCGATACGGGCGCGGCAACCGCCCCCTGCTGAAGAAAAATGGCAATCCACGTCGTTCCCCAGATGATCACGACCAGCCCGTATAATAATGCGTTCATGGTTTCTCTCTTTTCCTACCGCGAAAAGCGGAGTGTGACGCGGTTTGCCCGATGCGGCTTTCACCGGTTTGCGGCGCACTTGCAAAATCTTGCGCTTTTTTATTGGCCCGACTCTGGTAACGCGATGAAACAATTCTTAGACTGAAAGCCTGATCAACGACCTGTTAACGGCCATGTCTCGCGCTTACGACACTTTTGAAACGTTACGCCAACAGAACGCGGTGCTCCGGGAAACGGTCGCGCTGAACTCCGGCATTCAGCTGGCGGCGTGGTACAACAAGCACGATACGATTACCGTCAAAAGCAACCACCATACCCTGAGCCTGTACGTCGCGGACGGCTACGAGAGTTATCAAAAAACGCCGGGCGGATGGAAGAACGGCGGCGGGCCCGATCGCTTTTGCCTGATGCCCAAGGACAGCGAATCGACGTGGGATATCCGCGACGATCTGTCGTTCGTGCACCTCTACTGTACCGATGAACACCTGCGGGACGTCGGGGAGAAGATCTGGGACAAGCGCCCGCTGAGCCTGTCGCTGGATGAAAAAATCTTCGGCAGCGATCCGAAAATCACCGCGCTGTACCGTCAGTTTTTGCTCGGCTGCGACTGGCAGCAAAAGGCCAACCAGCTGACCCTGAGCACGGCGTCCACGCTGCTGCTCACGCACCTGCTGCAAAACTACGCCAACGTGCAGTGGAAGCTGCCGGTCGTGACCGGCGGTCTTTCGCCGTTCGTGCTGCGCAACGTGCTGGCGCTTATTGAAGAAAACCTCTCCCAGCCGCTGACGCTCGCGGAACTCGCCGACCAGGCGGCGCTCAGCGAGTACCATTTCGCGAGGATGTTCCGCCAGTCAACGGGGCAGGCGCCGCACCAGTACGTGATGCAGCGCCGGATGGAGAAAGCCAAAGCGCTGGTCCAGTTCAGCGCGATGCCGCTGACGGACGTTGCGCTGGCCTGCGGATTTAGCTCCGCCAGCCACTTCAGCAACCGCTTTCGCAGCGCGGTGGGGATTGCGCCCTCGCAGCTACGCGCGGCGCAGGCGTGAAAGCACGGCGTAGCCGATCCCGCCGATAGCCAGCCCCCAGAAAGCCGATCCCACGCCGAGCAGCGTAACGCCGCTGGCGGTCACCAGAAAGGTGACGATGGCCGCGTCGCGCTCGGCTTCATTATGCATCGCCTGCGCCAGACTTCCGCTGATTGTGCCAAGCAGCGCCAGCCCCGCCAGCGTCTGGAGCCAGCTGGGCGGCAGGGCGGACATCAGCCCTGTAATCGAGCCGCCAAAAACCCCGGCCAGCAGATAAAATACGCCCGCCGCCATCGCCGCCAGCCAGCGGCGGCTGGCATCCGGATGGGCGTCCGGGCTTTGGCAGATGGCGGCGGTTATTGCCGCGATGCAGATGGAATAGACGCCGAACGGGGAGAGCAGCAGCGCCAGCGCGCCGGTAAAGATGATTAGCGGCGAGACCGGCAGCGGGTAGCCGGACGCCTTCATGGTGGCAAACCCGGGCGCGTTCTGCGACGCCATCGTCACCAGGAAAAAGGGCAGGCCGACGCTGACCAGGCTGGTAAGGGTAAACACGGGGGCAACAAACGCCGGCATCGCGACGGCGAGCGTTAGATTTTCTGTGACAACGTCACCTCCGGCCCATGCCACGACGCCGCCCACCAGCAGCGATGCAACGATGGCGTAGCGCGGGGCGATCGCTTTTGCGAGTAGCCATGCCGCCAGCATGCTGCCGCAAAGCAGAAGATGCCCGTCAAGCTGGCGAAAGGCCTGTAGCCCGAACTGCAACAGCACCCCGGCCAGCATCGCGGCGGCGAGGGAATGGGGGATCAGCTTCATCAGCCGGGCAAAAAGCCCGGTCACCCCGCACAGCAAAATCAGCGCGTTGGCAAAGATAAATATGCCGATGGTTTCCGCTAGCGTGATGCCGTGCAGGCTGGCCGCAAGCAGGGCCGCGCCCGGCGTGGACCAGGCGGTCAGCACCGGCGCTTTATACCACCAGGAAAGGACCAGCGTGCTGACGCCCATTCCCAGACCCAGCGCCGTCATCCAGCCCGCAATCTGCTGCGCGCTGGCACCGGCTGCCGACGCGGCCTGCCAGATGATGGCCGCCGAGCTGGCGTAGCCCACCAGGACGGCGACGAATCCGGCCAGGACCGTGGGAAAAAGCGTGGATGAACTGCGCATAAAAACTCCAGTGTGCGTTATAGCGTCCGGCATAAGGTAGCATTGTGCGTTATAGCGTACAAGTGGTATGCTTTCCGCTCACGGGAGGACCTATGGATATCACGCAGCATCTTGCATACACGTTAAAAACGCTGCGCCAGGCGCGCGGCTGGAGCCTGTCGAAGCTGGCGGAAGAGACGGGCGTATCGAAGGCCATGCTCGGGCAGATTGAGCGCAACGAGTCCAGCCCGACGGTCGCGACTCTGTGGAAAATCGCCACCGGGCTCAACGTCCCGTTTTCGGCGTTTATCGCTTCACCCGCCGATACGCAGGCGGTATTTGACCCGCAGCAGCAGGCGATGGTGGTCAAGCCGTTATTCCCGTGGGACGAAGTCCTGAAGTTCGATCACTTCTCGATTACCCTTGCGCCCGGCGCGCTGAGCGAATCCACTCCGCACGAGGCGGGCGTCGTTGAGCACGTGGTGGTGATCAGCGGCGAGCTGGAGATGAACATTGACGGCGAATGGCGCACCCTGACGGCGGATTCCGGCGTGCGTTTCGCGGGGGATAAACCCCACGCCTACCGCAACAGCAGCGGGCAAACGGTCCATTTTCACTCGCTGATCCATTATCCCCGCTGAGGGGATGCAAAACTGTTTCGCTGACGCAGACTTCTGACTACAATAGCCGCCATTTTGACCATAACGGATAACGACGACGTATGCGACTGCACTCCCATCATCTTGAACTTTTAAGCCCGGCCCGCGATGCCGACATTGCCCGTGAAGCGATCCTTCACGGCGCCGATGCCGTCTACATCGGCGGCCCTGGCTTTGGCGCCCGCCATAACGCCAGCAACAGCCTGAGCGATATCGCCGCGCTGGTGCCGTTCGCCCACCGCTATGGTGCGAAGGTGTTCGTGACGCTGAACACGATACTTCATGATGATGAGCTGGAGCCCGCGCAGCGCCTGATTACCGACCTCTACCAGACCGGCGTTGACGCCCTGATCGTTCAGGACATGGGCGTGCTGGAGCTGGATATTCCGCCTATCGAACTGCACGCCAGCACCCAGTGCGATATTCGCACCGTCGAAAAAGCGACGTTTCTCTCCGACGTAGGCTTCTCCCAGATCGTGCTGGCGCGCGAGCTGAACCTGAACCAGATCCGTGATATTCACCAGGCGACCGACGCGACCATCGAGTTCTTTATCCACGGCGCGCTGTGCGTGGCGTATTCAGGGCAGTGCAATATTTCACACGCTCAGACCGGGCGCAGCGCCAACCGCGGCGACTGCTCGCAGGCGTGCCGTTTGCCGTACACCCTGAAAGACGATCAGGGCCGCGTGGTGGCGTTTGAAAAACACCTGCTGTCGATGAAGGACAACGACCAGACCGCCAACCTGGGCGCGCTGATCGACGCGGGCGTGCGCTCCTTCAAGATTGAAGGGCGCTATAAGGACATGAGCTACGTAAAAAACATTACCGCGCACTACCGCCAGATGCTGGATGCGATCATTGAGGATCGCGGCGATCTGGCGCGCTCGTCGGCAGGGCGAACCGAGCATTTCTTCATTCCGTCCACGGATAAGACCTTCCACCGCGGCAGCACGGACTATTTCGTTAACGCGCGTAAGGGCGATATCGGCGCGTTCGACTCGCCGAAATTTATCGGCCTGCCCGTCGGCGAAGTGCTGAAAGTGGCGAAGGACCATCTGGACGTTGAGGTCACCGAGCCGCTGGCAAACGGTGACGGCCTCAACGTAATGATCAAGCGCGAAGTTGTCGGCTTTCGCGCCAACACGGTAGAGAAAACCGGCGAAAATCGCTATCGCGTCTGGCCGAACGAAATGCCTGCCGATCTCTACAAGGCGCGGCCAAACGCGGCGCTGAACCGTAACCTCGACCACAACTGGCAGCAGGCGCTGCTGAAAACCTCCAGCGAACGCCGCGTTGCGGTTGATATTGAGCTTGGCGGCTGGGAAGAGCAGCTGATCCTGACCATGACCAGCGAAGAGGGGATCAGCGTTACGCACACCCTGGACGGCGCGTTTGAGGTGGCGAACAACGCGGAAAAAGCGCTGAACAACCTGAAGGACGGCGTGGCAAAGCTGGGGCAGACCATCTACTACGCGCGCAAAATCGACGTCAACCTGCCGGACGCGCTGTTTGTGCCCAACAGCCTGCTAAATCAGTTCCGTCGCGAAACGGCAGAGATGCTGGACGCGGCCCGTCTGGAAAACTATCCGCGCGGCAGCCGCAAGGCCGAGGCGGTACCGGCGCCCGTTTATCCCGATACCCATCTCTCGTTCCTGGCGAACGTCTACAACCATAAGGCGCGTGAATTTTATCATCGTCATGGCGTGCAGCTGATTGACGCCGCCTATGAGGCCCACGAAGAGAAGGGCGACGTGCCGGTGATGATCACCAAGCACTGCCTGCGCTTTGCGTTTAACCTCTGCCCGAAACAGGCGAAAGGCAATATCAAAAGCTGGAAGGCGACGCCTATGCAGCTGGTTAACGGAGATGAGGTGCTGACGCTGAAGTTTGACTGCCGACCGTGTGAAATGCACGTCATCGGCAAGATGAAAAACCATATCTTCAAAATGCCGCAGCCGGGCAGCGTGGTGGCGTCGGTCAGCCCGGACGAGCTAATGAAAACGCTGCCGAAGCGTAAAGGCCGATAGCTAACGCTGGTGGCTCTCCGGTTTGCGCGACTTTTGCCAGGCATGGTGTTCGCGCAAACCCTCTGCGGACTCCTCCGCCACGCTGCGTAACTCGTCGCTGTCGGCTTCATGACGAAGCTGATGGCCGACGTTTTTAACCAATAAAAATTCATGCCCCTTGTGTCCCGCCATCAGCTGTCCCGAAAAAAGCGCACAAATCAGCAGCACAATCGATAACCCTTTACTCACCATTGTTTCATCGCCGGTTGTTTATTTCCGGCCATGATGAAGATAGTTTCGTTTGGTTATTATTCGCCATTTTAAAAAATCGCAAAGTCATTGTCAGGATCTGTCGGCGGTAATATCACGCGCGGTTATGTTACTGATTCGTTAACAAAAGATGAGCGCATAAATCTTAGGGTCACTACAGATTACTCCTAAAATTTCCAGAAAAATGGGTAGCTGCCAAAATTGGTACGTTTAAGGACATTTGATTTAGAGATTAATCTTATATAATGAGACTTCTCTGGCTATGGAATGAATCTAAATCAATGAAGAAAATACTGTCTCTGGTGCTTATTGTCGCTGCCGTTGGGGCCGTTGCTGCGGTGAACGTTCGCTGGAATGACGAGCCAGACTATATTCAGGCGGCGGAAACGCGGGTCGGTTCCTATTTGACCAGTGACTACGGAAGAGTGACCTGTAATAGCGCACGGGTGAACGCCCAGCGCTGGGAATTAGGCTGCGTGAACAAGGCGAAAGGAAAAAATTTCCAGTTTGCGGTCTATTCTGCCGACGAAGCTCCGTACGGGGTTTCACGTCCGTTCTACCTTGAAGCGCTTAATGATGACGCTAAAGACAGCGCCAGCTACGGCCTGATGCGCTATCTCCAGATAAACACCAAAGCTGGGTAACGGGCCCGTTTAGCTCTCGTTGAATATATTGATGGTAGGTTGTAAGGGATCCGCTGCCCGGCATGGAGTGTCGGGGACGTAGAGACCAAAATACAAATCTATCCATGCAAGCATTTACCGCCAGATAATGGCGGTTTTTTTTTACCCGCTAAAAAGAGAATGCCGCGAACCGCTTTCGATATTGCGCGGGCGAGAGGGCGAACCGCTGCCGAAAATGGTGGCGCAGCGTGGCGGTCTGGCCAAACCCCGTTTGTTCGGCGATTAGGTCAATACTCATTCGGCTATTTTCCAGATAATCTTTCGCCCGCAGGAGCCTTTCATTCAGTAACCATCGCGCGGGCGTCGTGCCGGTCGCACCCTGGCACCGGCGCATCCGGCCCGCGCCAGCCGGGGATAATCACCCGGTCTGCGCTCTCCAGCAGGGACAGATCGCCGTCCGCCAGGATGCGCACGCCGCCCGTCGCCCGCAGTTCGCCCTCGTCGATTCCCGCCACCGCAAAGCGGTACCAGTTCTCACCCATCTCTGGCCGCGGCAGGCCGAAAATTTCCACCGCCACGCCAAACTCAAACGTGCACAGGCCGTCATACGCCAGGGCGATAACCGCTGGTCGTAAGGTTGTCATCTTTTTGCTGTTTTCTGGCATAGGCGGAAGCATTCATGGGCTGAATTTCTGGATAAAGTAGTGTTAACACAAACCCCCATCACGAGGAAGCATCATGAGCTATGTTACTGAATTTTCAGCCGCGGAGCCGCAGGAGGCCGCCGCACATTTTCTGCGTCGTCTGAGCGTGGAAACGGACTGCGCGGACGTGCATTACGCGCTGGCACAGGGTGAGCAGGACTTTGTGCTGCTGCACGTTGTCGGCCAGCCCGAACACTTTGCGCGCCGCCATATTCCCGGGGCGATTCATTTGCCCTGGCGCGAGATGACCGAGGAGCGGATGGCGCACTGGCCTGCGGATACGCTGTTTGTTGTTTACTGCGCGGGGCCGCACTGCAACGGTGCGGATCGGGCGGCGCTCAGGCTGGCCCGCATGGGGCTGCCGGTAAAAATGATGCTCGGCGGGCTAACGGGCTGGGAAGACGAGCAGTTTGCGTTTGCCGGCCAATAACTCGCCATTGCGATGAAGATGAATTTTTTTCATCACAGATGAAATTTTCTCGTTTGCCGCGGCGGGGCAGGCATGGCATCTTTTTGGACATATAGACATCCAGAAGTCTAAATGTTCATTATGTTAATTATCACCGCTGGCGATAGTTGCCCTCGGTTACAGGAGAAAGTCATGCAGCGACAGCACGCCCCGTTCCGCGCCGACGTCGTCGGCAGTTTTTTACGTCCCGACGCCGTCAAGCTGGCGCGTCAGGAATTTGCCCGCGGCGAGATTAACGCCGCGCAGCTGCGGGAAGTGGAAGATGAGGCGATCCGCCACGTTGTTGAACAGCAGTGCGCCTGCGGGCTGCACGTGGTGACCGACGGCGAATTTCGCCGTGCCTGGTGGCACTTCGATTTCTTTGACGGCCTGCAGGGCGTTGAGCGCTACGATTCGCAGCAGGGCATCCAGTTTAACGGCGTCCAAACCAAAGCGCACGGCGTGCGCGTGACCGGCAGGCTGGGTTTTGGCGACCATCCGATGCTGGAAGATTTCCGCTACCTGAAAAGCATCAGCGGTAGCGCACAGCCGAAGATGACCATTCCGAGCCCGAGCGTGCTGCACTTCCGCGGCGGTCGTAAGGACATTGATGCGGCGGTGTATCCTGACCTGAGCGCTTATTTCGACGACCTGGCCACAACCTGGCGCGATGCCATCCGGGCCTTCTATGACGCGGGCTGTCGCTACCTGCAGCTGGACGATACCGTCTGGGCGTACCTGTGTTCAGACGAACAGCGCGCGCAGATCCGCGAGCGCGGGGACGATCCCGACGAGCTGGCGCGCACCTATGCGCGGGTGCTGAACGCGGCGCTGGAGGGTAAGCCAGACGATCTGACCGTCGGTCTGCACGTGTGCCGCGGCAATTTCCGCTCAACGTGGATTTCCGAAGGCGGCTATGAGCCGGTGGCGGAAGTGCTGTTTGGCAGCGTCAACGTGGATGCCTTCTTCCTGGAGTACGACAACGATCGCAGCGGGGACTTCGCGCCGCTACGCTTTATTCGTCCGGGCAAGCAGCAGGTGGTGCTGGGGCTGATTACCACCAAGAACGGCGAGTTAGAAAACCCGGAGGGCGTGAAGGCGCGGCTGGAAGAGGCGGCGAAATTTGTGGCGAAAGAGCAAATCTGCCTCAGCCCGCAGTGTGGCTTTGCCTCCACGGAGGAGGGCAATACGCTGAGCGAAACCCAGCAGTGGGATAAGGTTCGCCTGGTCACACGGATCGCCAGCGAGGTCTGGTAAGCGGAGCGGTTGCAAGCGCATTTGTTATAATATAACATCACCACTCTTTTCAAACGGAGTGGAGGTGTTGTAGTGCTGGGACATACAGGAAAATTGGCAATCGCGCTCGGGGCGCTGCTGGTCAGCGGGCAGGTATTTGCGCATTCGCACGGGCATCAAATGACCGAGGCGGAGCAAAAAGCGGCGAACGGCGTGTTTGAGGATAAAGACGTTAAGGACCGCAAGCTGTCCGACTGGGACGGCGTCTGGCAGTCCGTATACCCGTACCTGCTCGACGGCTCGCTCGATCCGGTCTTTAAAAAGAAAGCGGAAAAAGACAAGAGCAAGTCCTTTGAGGAGGTGAAAGCCTACTATCGCACGGGATATGCGACCGACGTCGACACCATCGGCATTGAAAATAACGTGATGGAATTTCACAAAGGTAGCGCGGTGAGCCGCTGTCACTACGACTACAGCGGCTTCAAGATTTTGACCTATGCGTCAGGCAAAAAGGGCGTGCGTTACCTGTTCGAGTGTAAGGATGCCGCCAGCACCGCGCCGAAGTTTGTCCAGTTCAGCGACCACACCATCGCGCCAAAAGCCTCGGCTCACTTCCATATTTTCATGGGCAACACCTCCCACGAGGCGCTGCTGAAGGAGATGGATAACTGGCCGACGTACTATCCGAACGAAATGTACAAGGAGCAGGTGGTGGACGAGATGCTGCACCACTGATGCGTTGCGCTGCCCGGCCTAGGATCGTGGATCTGTAGGCCGGGTAAGCGTAGCGCTACCCGACACTTTATCCTCACCCTTTACGCCCATTCCGCGCAAAATCATCAGCCACGCGGCGACAATGGCCGCCATCATGATGGCAAACAGCGACCAGTGCGGCAGACGGGTCAGGATAATCCCGGTAATCATCGGGTTGGCCGCCGCGCCCAGCCAGCCCAGCGCCTGCGCGGAAAAATAGCTCGCCTTCATGCCCGGCGGCGCGATGTTGTCGATCAGCATGTATTCGCCGGGCGCATAGATAATCTCACCCAGCGTAAAGACGGCCGCCGCGATGCCCCAGTAGACGAGGTTCTCGCCAGAGAACATAAAGCCGCCCAGCCCGAGGATAAAAAACAGCGTGGCGGCGGTCATTAACGGGCGAATATTGGACGCGGAAATTTTGCTGCCAATGAAGTACTGCAGCGTCACCACGACCGCGGCGTTGACCGGCAGCACCACCGCCACCACCTTTTGCGCAAAATCACTGTCGGCGTTGGCCGCCAGAACGTACTGAGAGATGCAGGTGGCAAAGGATCCGCCGACGTAAGAGGCGAGCAGGCCGGACAGCGTGAACCAAAACAGCGCGCGATCCTTTAGCAGGATCGACGGCTGCCACGGCGCTTTCTCTTCAGGCGCGTCCAGCGCGACGCTTTTCTGCACGAAGAAATGGATAAAGCCCAGCGGGAGCGCGGCGCAGAAGGCGGCCAGCCAGAACGGCAGCTGCAGGCTGTACATCACCAGCAGCGTGCCGAGCGGCGGCCCGACGGTCCAGCCGATGTTCAGGAAGCTGTAGTTCAGGGAGAACACGCGCGCCTTCTCGCTGGAGGTGAGCACGTCCGCGAACCACGCCTTCAGCACGGTGGAAAATACCGAGTAGGCGCAGTTGATGAGAGAGAAAAACAGCACCACCAGCGTGACGTTATCCACCAGCGGGATCGCCACAAAGCCGACGATAAACGCCACAATCGAGATCAACATGTAGCGCTTTTTATCAAACTTATCGGCCAGAATGCCAAAGCCCAGGCTGAACGCCACCCCGACAGTCAGCGCAATCGTCAGCGCGTAGCCAATATTCTCGACGCTCATGCCGTACGCGCGCGTGAGATAAATGGTCATGAAGGGCAGCGTTGCCCCCCGGCCGATGGTTAACAGCAATGACGATGCCAGCAGCGCCGCGGTTGAGCGCCTGAGAGATGGTTTCATATTCCTGCCCGACAAATGCTTATCATTTTATTGTTGTGTTCTATCAGGAGTATCACGACATCAGGGGCTTGTATAGCGCCCAATTCTTCCATCCGTGCGCTGTTTTAACTGCCAAATTTAATGATCTTTTCCTGCGGTCATTTTTTCGCTACTTTGAAGTGTTTACAAAAATTTAATAATCAGGGGCAGGATATGACGCGAAAAGACGGGCTGCTGGCGATGCTGGTGGTTGTGGTGTGGGGGCTAAATTTTGTGGTCATCAAGGTAGGGTTGCACAACATGCCTCCGCTGATGCTGGCCGGCCTGCGGTTCATGCTGGTCGCATTTCCGGCGCTCTTCTTTATCGCCCGTCCGAAGATCCCGTTCACGCTGCTGCTGGGCTACGGCCTGACGATTAGCTTCGGCCAGTTTGCGTTTCTGTTTTGCGCCATCAAGTTTGGGATGCCCGCGGGGCTGGCCTCGCTGGTGCTGCAGGCGCAGGCGTTCTTTACCATCATCCTCGGCGCGTTCGTCTTTGGCGAACGCCTGCAGGGCAAGCAGCTGGCGGGCATTACGCTGGCGGTCTTCGGCGTGCTGGTGCTGATTGAAGCGAGCCTCAACGGGCAGCACGTCGCGCTGCTCGGCTTTATGCTGACGCTGGCCGCCGGGCTGAGCTGGGCCTGCGGCAATATCTTCAATAAGCTGATCATGCAGCACGACGCGCGTCCGGCGGTGATGTCGCTGGTGGTGTGGAGCGCGCTGATTCCGATCGTGCCGTTTTTGGCCGCATCGCTGATTTTCGACGGGCCGGACGCCATGGTGAGCAGCCTGGTGAATATCGACCTGACGACCATTCTGTCGCTAATCTATCTGGCCTTCGTCGCCACCATTGTCGGCTACGGGATCTGGGGCTCGCTGCTGGGCCGCTATGAAACCTGGCGCGTGGCGCCGCTTTCACTGCTGGTGCCCGTCATCGGCATGGCGAGTGCGGTGGTGCTTCTCGACGAAAAGCTGAGCGCGCTCCAGCTGACTGGCGCGGTGCTGATCATGGCCGGGCTCTACATCAACGTGTTTGGACTGAAGGTGCGCAGGGCGGCGCGGGTGAAGGGCTAAAAAAAAGCCCCGCAAAAGCGGGGCAAAAACGAATCAGAGGCCGTGCTGGTTATAATATGGCACGCCTAATTCGTCGGATTTGTCGCTGCCTGCGCCCATGTGGTTAAAATCATACGGGGAGGCGCTCTGCGCCGTCGGCATAACCATCGCTTCGCGATTGTTTTGCTGGGTGGCAGTCGGTGTTTGCTCCGCAAACGTCTGGCCGGAGACCAGCACCAGTAAGGTGAGGGCGGCGGAGGCGGTGAATTTCATGATTTCCTCGGTTACGTCTTTACAGGCGATGATTAACTACAGTGTGTTAACTGCAATGTTTTAACGGATAGAGATAGCGGGACTCGCCCGGCATGCTGGTAATTCGATATTTATGAGGCGGCACGTCGAAGTAGTTCTTAAACGTACGCGTCAGGGTTTGCTGGGACTCAAAACCATAACGTTCCGCCAGATAAAGGATCGGCTCATTGCTTTCTTTCAATTTTTGGGCAATTTCCGTCAGCTTGCGGCTGCGAATGTATTGCCCTAATGAATGACCGGTCTCTTTTTTGAACATCCGTTGCAGGTGCCACTTAGAGTAACCTGAACGCTCTGACACCTTTTCAAGGGAGAGCGGCGATTCCAGGTTATCTTCGATCCAGTCCAAAATGCTATGAATAGTGATAGCGTCAGTATTGCGTCTGGACATCGTCATACCTCTTTTCTGTTTACGGCAGTATTTTCTTAAGCAAAAGCTCAAGCGTTGCCACTTCGTCTGCCGTTAAGTTTTTTGTTAGTTCCTGATGCAGTGTTTGTCCTACTAATTGATGACATTGCTCGCACATCGCCGCGCCGTCGCGGGTGAGCTTCACCAGGACGCCGCGTTTGTCATTCGGGTTAGGGCTGCGTTCAATCCATCCTTTACAGACGAGACGATCCAGCATGCGGGTTAACGCACCCAGATCGACAGAAAGCACCTTTTTGAGCTCAACCGGCGTGATACACACTTCGCAGCGAATGGAACACAGCACTTTGAACTGTGTTGCGGTGATATCCAGCGGTGACAGGTAGTCATTGAGCAGGCGATCTTTTTTCTGATTGACCATGTGAATAAGGCGACCCAGCGGAATGATTTCGTTGAAGAGGTCACTGGTGTTGTTCACAATGGTTGCCCTGGCAAGTAGTTTAGTCACGGCAGATATTATTGCTCAGGCAAGTATAAGTCAACTGAATGAATCAGCCGATGCCACGAATTGCTAAAACGTTTCATGAACTTTTTTTGAACGTTTTCAAATCAAATACATAACTCGAGGTTATTTCTCTGTGCGAAAACAATCCTTACGTTGTGCGGATGGCTGTTCCACGCCGTTTAACCCTATAATTGCGGAGATTCAAACTGAAAAGGACAACGACGCAATATGTTGGATTTAATTAAAGCAATAAGTCTCGGGCTGGTGGTATTGCTGCCGTTGGCTAACCCGCTGACCACGGTCGCGCTCTTCCTGGGGCTTGCGGGGAACATGAACAGCGCCGAGCGCAATCGGCAGTCGATGATGGCCTCGATTTACGTCTTTGCCATCATGATGGTGGCGTATTACGCCGGTCAGCTGGTGATGAACACCTTTGGCATCTCCATCCCCGGCCTGCGTATTGCCGGCGGGCTGATTGTTGCCTTTATCGGTTTCCGCATGCTGTTCCCGGCGCAAAAAGCCCACGAGTCGCCGGAGGCGAAGAGTAAATCTGAGGAGCTGGAAGACGAGCCTTCCGCCAATATCGCCTTTGTGCCGCTGGCGATGCCAAGCACCGCGGGCCCGGGTACGATCGCGATGATCATCAGTTCCGCCTCAACCGTGCGGGACGGTTCCGCCTTCCCGGACTGGGTCATCACCGTCGCGCCGCCGCTGATTTTTGCCCTGATCGGCATTATCGTCTGGGCGTCCCTGCGCAGCTCCGGGGCGATTATGCGCTGGGTCGGGAAAGGGGGCATCGAAGCGATTTCACGCCTGATGGGCTTCCTGCTGGTGTGCATGGGCGTGCAGTTTATTATCAACGGCGTGCTGGAAATTATTAAGACCTATCATTGATGGTTATACCGGGCGATGCTCATGCACGCCCGGTTCGTTTTATATGTGCTGTGAATATAAATACATTCTGAATTTTAATTAACTGACTGTTATTGCGGGTTTTTTTATCTTTTCCGCACTTGTTCCCTATTAGTGAATAACGTAACGTACGCGGCGTCTATTATTATCAGGATACCGACATGAAAAAACGTTATTTACTCGCCTCAGGCGCCTTGCTTTATTCATTAAATGCCAGCGCCGGGCTGTTTGATTCCACGCCGGAATTTAAATGCGGCCGTGAAGATTCGATTGCCGCCGTTCAGGCTAAAATCAGAAGCGATGCCGTCAGCAAACTGCAGGAAACGTATTTGTCTTCCCCGGTAACGTTTTACGGCAAGCCGCTTCAATCATACGTTGATAAAGCTAACCAGATTTCCATCGTTATGGAGAATGTGACCACTAAGACCTTCAAAAAAGAGGATTCCGTGCGCAACTGTAGCGCCACCATTTCGCTGACGCTTCCAGCGGAACTGCAGTCGGTAATGACCTCTTTCCCGGACAAACTGCCCAGCATAAGCCTTGGCAGAGGCAAGGTTATTAATAACCGCGTCCAGTGGGAGCAATTCTCCTATTCGCTATCCTTAGCGGATAACAAAAAAGACATCGCTGTAACTTATGATTACCCAGGCGATAATTTCGTTTCCGAATCATTATTTAATATATCCCGCTTTGCCTTGAACAAAGATGAGATGCAAAAGACGGATCTGCAGAAAAAATTGACCAGGGAAGCGAACATCTACAGCGATATTGATAGCAATTTAAATATGCTGTGGAAGTCTCTGCCTGATTCAGTTCGTGCATCGATGAAAAAAGAACAGAGCGCGTGGGTTGGCGAAAAAACGCGGAAGTGCGGAAAAATTAACGATGCCGCGTCCGAAACAGTTCCGCTTCAGACGCGAATTGATATTTACCATTGTCAGACAAAAATGACGGAAGAGAGGGTGACCTATCTCGGTGGCGATACCGAAAGGGATTATTAATCGCGTCGGTGGTTTTGTAGGCCGGGTAAGGCGAAGCCGCCACCCGGCACAAAAGCGTCACTCCTGCTGACGCTGCTCCTCAAGCGCCACCGGCCATTTCCGGAAGATAAGCACCGACCAGACAAGCGCCACCGCCGCTGGAATCGCCCCCAGATAGCCAATCGCCGACATCGACAGGTGCAGGCTGATCTGATTTCCCAGCAGCGCGCCCGCGCCAATCCCGAGATTGAATATCCCCGAGAAGAGCGCCATCGCCACGTCCGTTGCGTCCGGCGCCAGCGCCAGCACCTTAACCTGCATGCCGAGGCCAATGATCATGATCGCGATGCCCCAGAAGACGCTGAGGACCGCCAGGGTATTCTCGCCGCCGGAAGCGGGCATCAGCAGCACAAGGCAGGCCAGCAGCAGGCCGATTGCCCCGCTGACGAGCGCGGAGGCGTGTTGGTTGCCGAGCTTGCCAAAAACAACGCTGCCGATAATCCCCGCGCCGCCCAGAATGAGCAGCAGCACGGTGGCAAAGTTGGCGCTAAATCCGGCAACCGTCTGCACGAACGGTTCGATATAGCTGTACGCCGTGTAGTGCGCCGTTACCACGATAACCGTTAGCAGATAGAGGCTCATCAGCGCAGGGCGACGAACCAGCAGCGGCAGGCTTTTCAGCGAGCCGGAATGCTCGCTCGGCAGCTTAGGCAGCAGCTTGACCAGGCAAATGAGGGTGATCAGCGCCCCCATCCCGATGGCGAAAAACGTGGTGCGCCAGCCAAAATACTGCCCGACGATGCGGCCAATCGGCAGCCCCAGCACCATCGCCAGCGCCGTGCCGGTGGCAATCAGGCTCAGCGCCTGGGCGCGCTTCCCGGCGGGGGCAAGGCGAATGGCCAGCGACGCCGTAATCGACCAGAACACCGCGTGCGCAAAGGCAATGCCCACGCGGCTTATCACCAGCACCGTGAAATTCCACGCCATAAACGACAGCACGTGGCTGGCGATAAACAGCACAAACAGCCCGATCAGCAGCCTGCGGCGCTCCATCTGGCTGGTCAGGAGCATAAACGGCAGCGACATCAGCGCCACCACCCAGGCATAGATGGTCAGCATAATGCCAACCTCCGCCGTCTCCATCTGGAAGCTTTGCGCAATATCCGACAGCAGCCCGACCGGGACAAACTCGGTGGTGTTGAAGATAAAGGCGGCGATAGCGAGCGTGACCACGCGTAGCCACGCGACCCTGCGGGAAACCGTGTTCATTGTCATAGGGAGTATTTAGGCCTGGTTGATGAAAGGACGAGGAGACGATCTTAAAGCCTTAAACAGCTAAAACTCAATCATTATGTGACGCAGATCTCAATATTTGCCCGTTCCCGGCGCTGGCGGCGCGCGGTGTTTTCCGTGAAGATAAAGAACGACACAATAAAAAAGGCGATATAAGCATGCAGGAAATTGATTTCTATCTGGTTGATGCCTTTAGCGACAGGGCCTTTGGCGGCAACGCGGCGGCGGTGTGTCCGCTGGAGGAGTGGCTCCCGGACGAGACGCTTCTGAAAATGGCGCAGCAGCATAACCAGTCTGAGACGGCCTTTTTCGTGCGCACGGACGGCGGGTTTGAGCTGCGCTGGTTCACCACGCTGTATGAGATTAATCTCTGCGGCCACGCCACCCTTGCGGCGTCGCACGTTATCTTTGAATACCTTGACTACCCGCATACCGAAATCGTCTTCTCAACGCGCTTCGTCGGCGAGCTAACCGTTAAGCGCAGCGGCGACTGGCTGACGCTGAACTTCCCGGCGTGGGAGACGCAGGCTGTGGACAATCCGCCCGCGCTGCTGTTCAGCGCGCTGGGTATCGATGGCGCCAAAGAAGTGCGCCTCGGTCGTGACTACATGGTGGTGCTGGAAAGCCAGCGGCAGGTAGAGGCCCTGACGCCGGATATTTCTGCCATGGTTCCGCTGGATAAAATGGTCTGCGTGACCGCGCCCGGCGAGGATGATGATTTCGTCAGCCGCTTCTTCTGCCCGGGCGAGGGCGTGCCGGAAGATCCGGTGACGGGATCCACGCACAGCATGCTGATCCCTTACTGGAGCGCCAGGCTCGGCAAAACGCTGCTGAATGCCCGCCAGGTTTCAGCCCGCGGCGGGGAGTTGCGCTGCGAGCTGAAGGGCGACCGCGTGCTGATTGGCGGGCAGGCCACGCTGTACCTGAAGGGCAAAATCTTTCTTCGCAACGTTTAAGGTGAGGGCTGCCGCTCGTTCAGCAGGGCGATAAACGCTTCCAACTGGCGGGTCATGGCGCCGCGCCGCCACACCAGCCAGGTCGTGAGCCAGCGCCAGTTTTCCGCCAGCGGCCACGCCTCCACCTGATGATGCCCCGGCATGCTCTCCAGCATGGAGCGGGGCATCAGCGCAATCCCCGCGCCCGCAATCACGCAGGCCAGCATTCCGTGGTAAGACTCCATCTCATGTATGCGCCCCGGCGTGGCGCGATCGGCGTGAAACCAGCTTTCCAGATGGCGTCGATAGGAGCAGTTGGCGCGAAACGCGTAGACGTCGCTGCCGCTCACCTCCGTCGCGCGGGAAACCGCCGCGTGCCCCGCGGGCGCGACCAGCATCATCTCTTCCCGATAGACCGGCATCCCGTCTAGCTCAGGGTGCGACAGCGGCCCGTCAACAAAGGCCGCGCTCAGCGTCCCCTCCAGCACGCCGTCGATCATCGTGCCCGACGGCCCGGTGGAGAGGGCAAACTGGATGCGGGGATAGCGCTGGTTAAACTGCGCCAGGCTTTCCGGAATGCGCACGGCGGCGGTGCTTTCCAGCGCGCCCAGCGAAAACAGCCCCTGCGGCTCGTCCCCGGCCACGACCATGCGCGCTTCGTCGACCAGCGCCAGGATCTGCTTGCTGTAGCGCAGGAAATTATGCCCGGCGGGAGAAAGCCGCAGGCGCTGGTTCTCGCGAATAAACAGCTCTACGCCGAGATCGGCCTCAAGCTGGCGGATGCGGGTCGTCAGGTTGGACGGCACGCGATGCACCTTCTGCGCCGCCTGGGTGATGCTTCCGGTCTGCGCCACCGCGTTAAACATTTCAAGCTGGGTTAGGTCCATAGCATTCTCGATTCGTGAATAAGGTGGTTAGTATTATTCATTTTTAAGAAATAGCAGAGTAGGCCACACTTAATCAACTCTTACTGCGTGGAGACAATAATGACCTATTCATCTGCAACACATGCACTCTCTGTAAACCCGGCAACGGGAGAAACCCTGGCCGCTTACCCGTGGGCCACTTCTGATGACGTCGAGCGCGCGATTGCGCGGGCCGACAGCGGCTATCGCCAGTGGCGTACCGAGAGCGTCCTGCACCGCGCGCAAATGCTGCGCGACGTCGGCGCGGCGCTGCGCCATCGCGCCGAAGAGATGGCGCAGATGATGTCGCGCGAAATGGGCAAGCCGATTTCGCAGGCGCGCGCCGAGGTCACGAAATCCGCAAACCTGTGCGACTGGTACGCCGAGCATGGCCCGGCGATGCTGCAAGCTGAACCGACCCTGGTCGAAAACCAGAATGCGGTGATTGAATACCGCCCGCTGGGGCCGATTCTCGCCGTTATGCCGTGGAACTTCCCGCTGTGGCAGGTGCTGCGCGGCGCGGTGCCGATTCTGCTGGCTGGTAACAGCTACCTGCTGAAACACGCCCCGAACGTGCTCGGCTCTGCCGAACTTATTGCGCAAATCTTTGCTGACGCGGGCGTTCCCGAGGGCGTGTTCGGCTGGGTAAACGCAACCAACGAGGGCGTAAGCCAGGCGATTAACGATCGCCGCATCGCGGCCATTACCGTTACCGGCAGCGTGCGCGCGGGGGCGGCGATTGGCGCACAGGCGGGGGCCGCGCTGAAAAAATGCGTGCTGGAGCTGGGCGGATCCGATCCGTTTATCGTCCTCAACGATGCCGATCTCGAACTGGCGGTGAAGGCGGCGGTGGCCGGGCGCTACCAGAACACCGGGCAGGTGTGCGCCGCGGCGAAGCGCTTTATCGTGGAAGAGGGTATCGCCGGGCGCTTCACCCAGCGCTTTGTGGAGATGACCGCGGCGCTGAAGATGGGCGCGCCGGACGAGGAGGAAAACTACCTTGGCCCAATGGCGCGTTTCGATCTGCGCGACGAGCTGCATCAGCAGGTGCAGGCTACGCTGGCTGAAGGCGCAGCGCTGCTGCTGGGCGGGGAGAAAATGGCCGGTAGCGGTAACTACTACGCGCCGACCGTGCTGGGGAACGTCACCCCGGAGATGACCGCGTTCCGTCAGGAGCTGTTCGGCCCGGTGGCGGCGATCACCGTCGCCAAGGACGCGGCCCACGCGCTGGCGCTGGCAAACGACAGCGACTTCGGGCTGTCCGCGACCGTCTTTACCGCCAGCGCGGATCTGGCGGATAAATTCTCCCGCGAGCTGGAGTGCGGCGGCGTGTTTATCAACGGCTACAGCGCCAGCGATGCCCGCGTGGCGTTTGGCGGCGTGAAGAAGAGCGGCTTCGGGCGCGAGCTTTCGCACTTCGGCCTGCATGAGTTCTGCAACGTGCAAACGGTGTGGAAAGACCGCGTTTAAGCGCATGCCGGGCGGACAGGTTATCCGCCCGGTGCAATCCCCCGCCTGTCATGTAACTGCAATGGTTCTGTCATTTTCGTTTCGTAGACTCTCCGCGTCTAACGTATTGTTACCGAAAGAAAATTATGAACCTAACGCAAATTTTTCGCCGTATTGCGCAGCGCATCGTTCCCCGTCGGTTTGGCCTCCTTGCCGGCATCTTCTGTATTATCGGGCTTTTCTCCGCGCTTCAGCTCTCCTCATCCTTCCTGCTGACCGCCTCGCTGCGGGAGGCCCAGCGCAACGAACGTCATAATCAGCTCGCCTGGCAGCAGCAGAACAGGCTGGATCAGGCGCGCGTTTCGCTGCTGGCGGCAAGCGATCTGCTCAACCGCTCCGGCGTCTATTTTATGCAGGATAAAGAGACCGGCTCGGAGGGGAGCTGGCATAGCCTGATGGACGACGCGCAGAAAGCGCTGGCGGATTCTCATCGGGCGTGGGAGGCGTGGCTGACGCTGAACCCGGTTAAGGACGAGGCGCTGGTGAGCAGCTATCAGCTGTTTTATGGCGCTATTCAGGAGCAGGCGGAAGGGCTGGTGAAATCAAATTCGATCGACGCGTTCTTTGCCGTACCGGCCCAGGCGTTTCAGACCGACTTCAACGATAACTACGCCCGCTACCAGCAGGCCAGCGAGACGCGGGCGATGCAGGGACGCCAGACGCTCACCGAGGGGCTATCCCGCCTGCAAACCCTGTTCCTGTTTGCTCCGCTGGTGCTGCTGGCGATCGCCATTGCCGTGTGGTTTGGCATGGCGAAGTGGGTCATAATGCCGCTGCGCCGCCTTATCGCGCATATCAACCAGCTTGCCGCGGGCGATCTGTCCGGCACGCCGCCGGGCGTGGTGCGCTTTAACCGCGAAATTGACCAGCTTCACAGCAGCATTTCCACCATGCAGAACGGGCTGCAGCAGCTGGTGACGCAGGTGAGCGAGGCGTCGGCGTCGATGGTGGAAAACATCGGCGCGCTGGCGGAGGGGAACCAGAAGCTGTACCAGCAGTCGGCGCGCCAGGCAAAAGAGCTTAGCGACGTCACGGCGCATATTGCCGCGCTGGAAACCCACGTCGAAGGCAATACCGGCTACGCGAAGCTCGCCAGCTCGCGGGCGGACGAAGCGCGGCAGGCCGCCGCGGGCGGCGATCGGATGATGTCCACCGTGAATGCCTCAATGCAGACGATCGTCGACCGATCGTCGGAAATGCGCGGGATCGTAGCGATGATCGACAACGTGGCGTTTCAGACCAACATTCTGGCCCTGAACGCCGCGATTGAAGCGGCCCATGCGGGAAACCAGGGGCGAGGCTTTGCGGTGGTGGCAAAAGAGGTGGGGCTGCTGGCAAGAAAGAGCAGCCACTCCACGCAAACCATTCAGGAGCTGATTAACCACTCCCTGCAGGGCATTGAAGACGGCTCGAAGGCGGTGAACCGCATGGAGGACAATCTGCAGCAGGTCACCGCGCTGGTGGCGAACCTCAGCGGCCTGCTCAATGAGATCTCCGCGGCGACGCAAAGCCAGGGAGAGAGTATTCATCAGATGACGCGCCAGCTTCACTCCCTGAACCAGGTCTCGCACCAGACGGACGCGCTGGTGTCAGAGGCATCGGCGGCCTCAACGCGGCTGCACCAGAAGTCGGATCTGCTGCTGCGGGCCGTTTCGCGTTTTCGCCTGCCTGCCTGACGCAACGCGGCGGCGTCTGTTATACTCGCAGCCCGTTTTTAGCCTGAGGGCAAGGAGCAAAGTGTGGCTGCGGTCATTCATAATGAGATGCTGGATGAAATTCTGGCGCAGGTGCGCCCGTTACTGGGGCAGGGCAAGGTGGCGGACTACATTCCCGCGCTGGCTTCCGTCAGCGGGGAAAAGCTCGGCATTGCCATTTGCACCGTTGACGGCCAGCGCTTTCAGGCGGGCGACGCGAGCGAGCGTTTTTCCATTCAGTCGATCTCGAAGGTGCTGAGCCTGGTCGCGGCGATGCGTCAGTATGATGAAAACGAATCTGGCAGCGCGTGGGCAAAGATCCTTCCGGCCAGCCGTTTAACTCGCTGCTTCAGCTTGAAATCGAGCAGGGCAAGCCGCGCAATCCGTTCATTAACGCGGGGGCGCTGGTGGTATGCGATATGCTGCAAAGCCGCCTCAGCGCGCCGCGCCAGCGGATGCTGGAGATTGTGCGCCAGCTCTCCGGCGTGCAGGACATTGCCTACGATCCGGTGGTGGCCCGCTCCGAGTTCGAGCACTCCGCCCGCAACGCGGCCATCGCCTGGCTGATGAAGTCGTTCGGTAATTTCCACAACGACGTGGCGACCGTGCTGCAAAACTACTTTCACTACTGCGCGCTGAAGATGAGCTGCGTGGAGCTGGCGCAGACCTTCCTGTTTCTGGCGCATCAGGGCCATGCGCCCCATCTGTCGCAGGAAGTGGTCTCCTCAATGCAGGCGCGCCAGATCAACGCCCTGATGGCGACCAGCGGCATGTATCAGAATGCCGGAGAGTTCGCGTGGCGCGTCGGCCTGCCGGCAAAATCCGGCGTCGGCGGCGGCGTTGTGGCGATCGTGCCGCACGAGATGGCTATCGCCGTCTGGAGCCCGGAGCTGGACGAAACGGGCAACTCGCTGGCGGGCGTCGCGGTGCTGGAGCGTCTCACCCAGCGGCTGGGGCGTTCGGTCTACTGATGTCTGAGCTTGACCCGCTCTTTGCGCGCCTGGCGCGTTCGGCGTTCCGCTCGCGCTTTAAGCTTGGCGTAAAAGACCGCCAGTACTGCTGGGACAAAGGGGCGGAAACCATTGACCAGCACGCGGCGGACTTTGTGGCTAAGCGCCTTGCTCCCGCGCATCCGGCCAATGACGGCAAGCAAACCCCCATGCACGGCCATCCGGTCTTTATCGCGCAGCACGCCACCGCGACCTGCTGTCGCGGCTGCCTGGCGAAGTGGCACAATATTGCGCAGGGTGAGGCGCTTACCGCGCGGCAGCAGCGCTACGTCGTCAGCGTCATCCATCACTGGCTGGTGTTACAGATGAACAACCAGAATTGACGGCTGAACAAACGAGTCAAAGATGTGCTATAGATGCATGTAACCTTTTATTAACCATGCTGGCGACCGCAATAATTGCCATAAGTGATTATGTGGATAGATAATTAATGGGGCCTGCTATCTCTTCGTTTACGCTTTTTCAACCTGAGAGCGCACTGCGTAACGCGGTGGGCGTTTTCGTTTTTACCACGCTGTTTTATTTCATCGGGGCCGAGCTGCGCCTGGTTGAGGCGCTGTCGCTGTTCTGGCCGCTGAACGGCGTGATGGCGGGCATTTTTGCCCGCTACGCCTACCTGAACCGTCTGCGCTATTACGCCGTATCCTATGTCGCGATGCTGCTCTACGACGCGTTTACCACCAGCTGGGGGATGGCTTCCCTGGTCATCAACCTGTCCAATATGGTGTTTATCGTGACGGTTGCTCTGCTGGTGCTGCGCGACAAACGCCTGAGAAAAACGACGCCCGATCCCATTAACGCCCTGCGGCTGTTCAATTACTGCCTGATCGCTGCGCTGCTTTGCGCGCTGCTGGGGGCTATCGGATCCGTGGGGATCGACAGCCACACCTTCTGGCCGCTGTTTGCCGACTGGTTTAGCGAGCAGTTTTCAACGGGCGTGCTGATTGTTCCGTGCATTCTGGCGGTAAAAATGCCCGCAGGGCGCATGCGCGTTCGTCCGGAACAGCTTCTGCCCGTGCTGGCGCTGGCGGTCTCGGTCGCCGCGTCGGTGGTGATTGGCGGTGCCGGAGCGCTAGCCTTCCCGCTGCCCGCGCTGATCTGGTGTGCGGTGCGGTATTCGCTTCCGACGACCTGCCTGCTGACCTTCGCGACCGGCGCGATCGAGGTGGTGCTGGTCGCGAACTCGGTGATCAACATTGCCGTTGAGGCGCCGCTTTCGACGCCGATGATGTTCTCCGCGCGCCTCGGGATTGCGACCATGGCGATTTGTCCGGTGATGGTTTCGGTGAGCGTGGCGGCGATCAACTCGCTGATCCATCAGGTTTCGCTGCGCGCGGACTATGATTTCCTGACACACGTCTACTCGCGATCGGGCCTGTATGAGGCGCTAAAGCAGGAGGAAGTCCATCGTCATTCGCGTTTTCTCACGGTCATGCTGCTGGATATCGACTATTTCAAAAGCATCAACGACAACTACGGCCACGAGTGCGGCGACCGCGTGCTGACGACCTTTGCCCAGAAGGTGCGGCAGGTGGTGGGGGATGACGGCATGGTGGCGCGGATGGGCGGCGAAGAGTTTGCCGTCGTGGTAAGCGCCGGGGACGCGCAGCACGGCTATGCGCTGGCGGAACGCATCCGCCACACGATAGCTAATCATCCCTTCACCTGGCGTCAGCAAACGATCTTTTTAACGGTCAGCATCGGGCTGGGCAGCGGAAGGGCCGCATCATGGCAACTGACCGACGTCTTCAATACCCTGATGGCCGAAGCGGATGATTATCTCTATCGCTCGAAAAAAGCGGGGCGAAACCGTACCAGCGGTCGGCTGCTGGAAGAGGCTGAGATAGCCGATATCGACAGGAGCACGGAGCAGGTATAAACCCGCGCGGCATGACAACGGCTCTGCGTAAGCTACGCTTTTACAAAAGCCAGACGCAAGGAGTTGCCATGAAATCACCTGAAATCCCCGCCAATGAAAAAGAACGTCTGGAAGCGCTGCATCAGTCCGGGCTGCTCGAGCCCGGCGCGTCGCCCGCCTTCGATCGCCTCACGCGGCTCGCCAGACGGGTCTTTCAGGTCCCGCTGGCGATGATCAATTTGATTGACGAACATACCCTGATTGTTAAATCTGCCGACGGCAGCGCGCCGGAAACGGTGCCGCGCAATATCTCATTCTGCGGCCACACGATCCTCTGCGAGGCGCCGCTGGTGGTGGACGACATGCTTCGGGACGATCGTTTTGCCGATAATCCGCTGGTGGCCGGTGAGCCGGGCGTGCGTTTTTACGCCGGGTTCCCGCTGCGCCTGCGCGACGGGGCCAGCGTCGGATCGCTTTGCCTGATTGACTTCCGGCCCCGGTCCTTTAGCGCTGACGATCTCGCGGTGTTAAGCGACCTCGGCGCGCTGGCGGAAAACGAATTTGCCGCCGTCAGCGCGGCGACGACCGACGATCTGACCGGGCTTTTTAACCGCCGCGGTTTCAATCTGTTTGTCCAGTTCACCCTCTCATCGGCCAGGCGTCGGGCGGAGCCGCTGACCCTGGGCTGGCTTGACCTGGACCACTTCAAATCGATTAACGATCTTTACGGCCACGAAGAGGGCGACAGGGCGCTGAAGGCGATAGCCTCATTAATGCGTGCCTCCTTCCGCGAGGCCGATCTGCTGGTTCGTTTCGGCGGGGATGCGTTCGCTATCCTGTTTGCGGATACCGACGAGAAGGGCGCGTGGATAGCGATGCAGTATCTCGTTGAGCAGGTTGAGGCCTACAACGCGCGCAGGCTGCATCCGTGGACGCTGGCCTTTTCGTGGGGCGTGAGCGAATTTGACCATCAGGGCGATGACGTTCAGCAGTGGCTGAAATGCGCCGACGAGAATATGTATGCCATGAAGCAGCAGCGCCACGGTGCGGCTTAACAGTTTTTATAACTGTTTTTCACAATGACGCGATGAATTGATCAAAACAGGGTTCCTGGTCGAAATGTTTTGATAAGTTATTACACCAATTGCATCAGGCTGTATGACTAATCAATCAAGGAACCCATTGTGAACACACTCAACCGTCGTGATTTCCCCGGTGCTCTCTACCCTGAACGTATCATTCAGTTTGGTGAAGGCAACTTTCTGCGCGCGTTTATCGACTGGCAAATTGACCTCTTGAATGAACATACCGACCTCAACGCGGGCGTGGTGGTTGTGCGCCCCATTGACAGCGACTTCCCGCCGTCGCTCAGTACCCAGGACGGGCTCTACACCACGATTATTCGCGGCCTGAATGATAAAGGCGAATCGGTGAGCGACGCGCGGATTATCCGCTCCGTTAACCGCGAAATCAGCGTCTACAGCCAGTACGATGAATTTCTCAGGCTCGCCCACAACCCCGATATCCGCTTTGTTTTTTCCAACACTACGGAAGCGGGCATTAGCTATCACGCGGGCGATCGTTTTGAAGACGCGCCTGCCGTCAGCTATCCGGCGAAGCTTACGCGCCTGCTGTTCGAGCGCTTCAGCCATTTTGACGGGGCGAAAGATAAAGGCTGGATCATCATTCCGTGCGAGCTGATTGATTACAACGGCGAGGCGCTGCGCGAGCTGGTGATGCAGTACGCGCGGGAGTGGGCGCTGCCGGCTGCATTTACGCAGTGGCTGGAGGAGGCAAACTGCTTCTGCTCCACGCTCGTCGACCGCATTGTGACGGGCTATCCGCGGGACGAGGTGGCCGAACTCGAAGCCTCGCTCGGCTACCACGACGCGTTCCTCGACACCGCGGAACACTTCTACCTGTTTGTCATTCAGGGGCCCGCGTCGCTCGCGCAGGAGCTGCGTCTGGAGGCGTTTCCGCTCAACGTGCTGATCGTCGATGACATCAAGCCGTATAAAGAGCGCAAGGTGGCCATTCTGAACGGGGCGCACACGGCGCTGGTGCCGGTGGCGTATCAGGCGGGGCTGGACACGGTAGGGGACGCCATGAACGATGCCCAGATGTGCGCTTTCGTCGAGCGGGCTATCTACGAGGAGATTATTCCCGTGCTGGACCTGCCGCGCGACGAGCTGGAATCCTTTGCCAGCGCGGTCACCGGGCGTTTTCGCAACCCTTACATCAAGCACCAGCTGCTGTCGATTGCGCTCAACGGCATGACCAAATACCGCACGCGCATACTGCCGCAGCTGCTGAAGGGGGCTAAGGGCGGGAAATTACCGGCCCGGCTGACCTTTGCGCTGGCGGCGCTGATGGCCTTCTACCGCGCGGAGCGTAACGGTGAGCGCTATCCGGTTCAGGACGATGCGCACTGGCTGGAGCGTTATCAGCAGCTGTGGGCGCAGCATCATGATGGCCAAATCAGCACCCGAGCGCTGGTGCAGGCGGTGCTGAGCGTAGAGGAGCACTGGGGTGAAGATCTCACCCAGGTGAACGGGCTGGTTGACCAGGTGACGCGCGATCTCGATGCCATTCTGCTTCAGGGGATGCGTGACGCGGTAAAACCGCTCTGCTAATAAAGCGGTGTGATGAAGGGGACGGTCAGCGCATGACGTCCCTTTTAAAAAACATAACATTAGTTACAACATACTAAGTACCTCTCTTTTAAAAAGAGACTTCGGCATCGTGCGGTTTTCGCTAAGCAGTCATTAAATGGCAATCTTCCGTTAACAAGCTTGCAACCGTGATGGCGATCACGTTTAATAGTCGCGCTCTTTATCTTTCCTGAAGCTGACTATGATTGTTCGTCCCCAACAGCACTGGCTACAACTGATTTTCGTCTGGCACGGCTCGGTCCTGCCGAAGATTTACACCCGACTGCTGCTCAACTTCCTGCTTTCCATTGCCGTGATCGCGATGCTGCCGTGGTATACCTCGCTCGGCATCAAATTCACCGTCGCCCCGTTCAGCATTCTCGGCGTGGCCATCGCTATTTTCCTCGGCTTTCGTAACAACGCCTGCTATTCGCGCTACGTTGAGGCAAGGCTGCTGTGGGGGCAGCTGATGATAGCGGCTCGGTCGCTGTTTCGCGAGGTAAAAAACACGCTGCCGGACGATCCGCACCTCGGCGAATTTGTCCGCATGCAAATCGCGTTCGCGCACTGCCTGCGGATGACGCTTCGCCGCCAGCCTCAGGTGGAACGGCTGTCAGGGTATCTCTCCGAAGAAAATCTCAGCAGGGCGATGGCGGCAAGTTCTCCGGCAAACCGCATTCTGCTGATGATGGGCGAGTGGCTGGCCGTGCGGCGGCGGGAAGGGCAGCTTTCGGATATCCTTTTCCACAGCCTCAACAACCGCCTCAACGATATGTCCGTGGTCCTCGCCGGGTGCGAGCGCATCGCCAACACGCCGGTGCCGTTTGCCTACACGCTGATCCTCCACCGCACGGTTTACCTGTTCTGCATCATGCTGCCGTTCGCGCTGGTCGTGGACCTGCACTACATGACGCCGTTTGTCTCTGCGCTGATCTCCTACACCTTTATCTCGCTGGATACGCTGGCGGAAGAGCTGGAAGATCCGTTCGGCACGGAAGACAACGATTTGCCCCTGGACGCCATCTGCAACGCAATGGAGCGGGACCTGCTGCAGATGAACGACGAAGAGCAGATCCCCGAGCGCATCGTGCCGGACAAGCATTATCAGCTGACGTAGCGGGCGTTCCACTCGTCGCGGGTGATTTCCCACAGCTCGGAATCCAGCAGCCCGCTGACGTACGGTTTCTTTTCCGTGCGAACCAGCCGCATGCCGCTGCTGGCAGAGATGCGCTGGGAGCGGGCGTTGGCCGCCGCCTTCGGCGCGCGCAGCACCGGCTTGTTAAGGGTGTTAAACCAGAAGTCGGTTGCCGCGATGCTCGCCTCGCGCATGTAGCCTTGGCCCTGAAACGCCGGTGCCAGCCAGAATCCGCGGTTGTTGTCCTCGACGTCGTACAGGCAGATGATGCCCATCAGCTCGTCGGGCGCGTCCTTCCGGCGAATGCTCCAGAACCAGGCGATGCCTTTTTCCATATCCGGCAGCGCAACGTTATTGACGTAGTGTTCAGCGCCATCGTCCGGGTAGGGCCACGGCACGGATGACACCATGTAGCGCACAATTTCCCAGTGCGGATAGCGCTGCTGGATCTGCGGCGCGTCGTCCGCCGTCAGCGGCTTGAGCACCAGGCGCTCCGTCGTCAGCGTGGGTATCGTCATCTGCAATTCTCCATTTTCGTTCTGCCTTCTGGTATGTTGATTATTAACACAATCTCCGCGAGCCTGCTGATTTTCATTGGCTTACGCAACATCGAGGACAACATGAACGTAACAATCAGAGCGCTGCGCGCAGAAGATTATTCCCGCTGGCGTCCGCTGTGGGACGGCTATACCCGTTTTTACGGCTGCGACCTGGACGAATCCGTCACCGCCTGTACGTGGGAAAGGGCGCTGAACCCGCATTCATCGCTGTTTTGCCGGGTAGCGGAAATCGACGGCAAGGTGATTGGCTTCGCCCTGTGCGTGCTGCATGAGGGGACCTGGTCAACGGCGCCGATCTGCTATCTGGAAGATCTGTTTGTCGATGAAGCCGCGCGCGGCGCGGGTGCCGGTCAGGCCCTCATCGACGCGCTGATAGCGGAAGGCAAAGGCGAAGGGTGGTCGAAGCTGTACTGGGTAACGCGCGAGAATAACCCGGCGCGCAAGCTGTACGATCGTTTCGGCGAAGCCGACGACTACGTCCGCTACCGCATTTCGCTTTAAGGCCCGCGCGCGGGTTTGTATCACACTGTATCTGCGTCTGAGATACATACAGAGCCTTGCAAAAAGGGCGCTTTCGCACATATCCGCTATACAAAAAACTGGTGTTATATCCCCGTGAACTTAACGCAATCGGAGATAACACCATGTTTAGCAAACTTGCTTCCTCAACGCTGGCTTTAACCGTTTCACTGGGTACCGTCATGTCCTGCCAGGCCGAAGCGACGGGCAACGATTTCGCGGCCGCGTTTAGCCAGGTCCATCAGATCAAGGCGGGCGTTCTCAACGTCGGCTACGTCGATATTGGCCCGAAAGACGGACAGCCGGTGATCCTGCTGCACGGCTGGCCGTATGACATTCATAGCTACGCGGACGTTGCACCCGCGCTGGCGGCGAAAGGCTATCGCGTGATTGTTCCTTCGCTGCGCGGCTACGGCACCACGCGCTTCCTGTCGGAAAAAACGCCGCGCAACGGGCAGCCTTCGGCGCTGGCAAAAGACGTTGTTGACCTGATGGACGCCCTGAACATCAGGCAGGCGGTCTTTGCCGGATACGACTGGGGCGCCCGCACCGCGGATATTGTGGCGGCGCTGTGGCCGGAGCGCGTGAAGTCGCTGGTCTCGGTAAGCGGCTACCTGATCGGCAGCCAGGCGGTGGGCAAACAGCCTTTGCCGCCGAAAGCGGAACAGCAGTGGTGGTATCAGTTCTATTTCGCGACCCCGCGCGGCGCGGCGGGCTATGCCAAAAACACCCATGATTTTGCCCGCCTGATCTGGTCCCAGGCCTCTCCGGACTGGACATTCAGCGACGCGACCTTTAACGCCAGCGCCAAATCGCTGGATAACCCCGACCACGTGGCGGTGACCCTGAGCAACTACCGCTGGCGTTTGGGGCTGGAAAAAGGCGAGCGCAAATACGACGGCTACGAGCAAAAGCTTGCCGCGCTGCCGAACATCACCGTTCCGACGATTACCCTTGAGGGCGGGAATAACGGCGCGCCGCATCCCGCGCCGCAGGCCTACGCCAGCAAGTTCACCGGCAAATACGAGCACCGCACCCTCGGCGCGACCGTGGGCCACAATCCGCCTCAGGAAGATCCGCAGGATTTCGTGAAGGCGGTGATCGACGCTGACAGGCTCTGAAATGTGCTATTTTCAATCCGTTACCCCTCATTCAGGAGCCTGCGGTGGAGCGTATTGATCATATCCTTGTCGTCGATGACGACAGGGATATTCGCGAACTGATCGTGGATTATCTTGTGAAGTCCGGCTATCACGCCTCGGGCGCGGCCAACGGCAAAGAGATGCGCGCGGTGCTTGAGAAGCAGCATATCGACCTCGTCGTGCTGGACGTGATGATGCCCGGCGACGATGGCCTGACGCTGTGCCGACAGCTTCGCAGCAGCAGGCATAAAGACTTGCCGATCCTGATGCTGACGGCGCGCAACGAAGACACCGACCGCATTCTGGGGCTGGAGATGGGGGCCGATGACTATGTGGTCAAACCTTTTGTGGCCCGCGAACTGCTGGCGCGCATCAAGGCGATTCTGCGCCGCTTTCGCACCATGCCGCCCAACCTGCAGGTGACGGAAGCGGGGCGGCTGGTGATGTTCGGCGACTGGCAGCTCGACACCGTGGCCCGCCATCTTATTGATAACGAGGGCATGATCGTCGCGCTCAGCGGCGCGGAGTATCGCCTGCTGCGCGTGTTCCTTGACCATCCTCAGCGCGTGCTGACGCGCGATCAGCTGCTTAACCTGACCCAGGGTCGGGACGCCGAGCTGTTTGAACGCTCCATCGACCTGCTGGTCAGCCGCGTCCGCCAGCGCCTCAATGAGGATGCGCGAACGCCGGCCTACATCAAAACCGTGCGCAGCGAAGGCTACGTCTTTACGATGCCGGTGACGATCGTCGAGGCCAGCGAATGAGGTTCTGGCCGCGCTCCCTGCTGGCCCGGCTGCTGATCGTGGTGCTGCTCGGGCTTATTCTGGCAAACCTGCTGAGCCTGACGCTGGTCATGGTGGAGCGCACGCGCAGCGCCCGCAGCGTGATGCTTGGAAACCTGGAGTATGACGTGGCGACCAGCGTGGCCATTCTCGATCGGCTGGCCGCAGGCGAGCGGCCCCAGTGGCTGGACAGGCTCCAGCGCGGCAACTATCGCTACGTGCTTGGCCCCGGCGAGCCGGGAGCCACCCCGAAGGATAAGCGCTCGCAGGATGCGATCCGCACCTTGACTGATACGCTTTCCCCGCGCTATCCGCTGACCTTTACCGCCGTTCCCGGACCGGTTTCGCACATTCAGGCGCACCTCAGGCTTAGCGACGGCGAGCCGCTGACTATCGACCTCGTTCCCCGGATGCCGCCCGTCGCCAGCTGGCTGCCCGTGGTCCTGGTGCTGCAGCTGTTGCTGGTTGCCATCTGCTCCTGGATCGCCGTTCGCCAGGTAGTGCGGCCCTTATCGCAGTTTACCCGCGCGATAGATTCCCTCGACCCGGCGGCGCATTCGCCGATGAGTGAAAGGGGCCCGTCCGAGGTTCGCCGGGCCGCGCACGCCTTTAACGCCATGCAGTCACGCATTCAATCCTATCTGGGAGAGCGCGCCCAGATTCTGGCCTCGATTTCTCACGACCTGCAAACCCCCATCACGCGCATGAAGCTGCGGGTGGAAATGGCGGAAAGCCCCGAGCTGCGCGACAAGCTGCTGAACGACCTCGATAACATGTCGCGCCTGGTGCGGGAGGGGATTGCGTATGCCCGGTCATCAGAATCTCTTGAAGAGACCTCGCTCAAAATGGAGCTGAACGCCTGGATCAATAGCATCGCCAGCGACTACCAGGACATTGGTAAAAACGTGCAGTTTCGTGCAGCGGACGATCGTCTCCCGGTAGTAACCCGACCGCAGGCGCTGCGCAGGGTAATGACCAACCTGCTGGACAACGCGCTAAAATTTGGCGATCGGGCGGTCATCGCGCTGGAGAACCACGGCGACAGGATCGTTATTCACGTCACGGACAACGGGCCGGGCATTCCTGACGCGGAGCTGGAGGCGGTGCTGCAGCCGTTTTACCGCGTTGAAACCTCGCGCAATCGCGACACCGGCGGCACGGGGCTGGGGCTGACGATCGCGGCGCAGCTGACCGCGCAGCTGAAGGGCACCCTGCGGCTGACGAATCGTCCGGAAGGCGGGCTGGACGTGGCGGTTACGCTCCCGCACGAATAATTGTACGGCTTTGTATCCCGCTTAAGCAGGATACACGCGCAGACAAAACCCGCCTTTCCGAACACATCCGATACACACCCGCACGGTGAAATGACGTCACTGCAACATCGCAGGTGACGTTTCCGTGAGGTCATTATGTTTCTGATAATTGCGTTTTTGGGCGGGATGGTGAGCCTGCTCAGCCCCTGTACGCTCCCCGTTATCCCTCTGCTGTTTGCCGGATTTCAGGGGCAGCGGCGGCATATTCTGGCGCTGCTTGCCGGTATGGTCGCCATGTTTACGCTGGTTGCGCTGGCCGTAACCGCGGCGAGCAGCTGGATCGTCAATGCCACCCTGATTGGACGCTGGGTTGCCCTCATCGCTCTGGCCGCCGCGGCGCTGGCCCTGATATTTCCGTCCGTTGCCCAGCGGCTTGCCGGGCCTGCGGTCAGCGTCGGGAATTTACTCAATACCGGCAGCAGCAGAACGCGCGGCGTGACGTCGGCATTTTTAGCGGGCCTGGCCGTCGGCCTGCTCTGGTCACCGTGCGCGGGGCCCATTTTAGGCGCGATTTTTAGCCTCAACCTTGCCGGACATTCCGCTATCGCCACCGGATCGCTGCTTGCGGCATACGGCGCCGGATGCGCGCTGATGCTGGGCCTGCTGGTTGCCGGCGGGCGCAGGATTATGGCGCCGCTGCGCGCCAAATCGGCGCTGATGGAGAGGTTGCGCCAGGGCGCGGGAGTCGTGATGCTGGCCGCCGTCGCGCTGAATGCCACCGGATTAACGTCGATACTGAAGGGCGCGAACGGCGTGGCCGACAGGCTGGAGACCACGCTGCTCCGGCTGGCAAACCCCGCTACGCCCGCGGTCACGCTTCAGCCCGTTGCCGAGCCGATGACCCGCAGCACCTTGCCGTCGTTAAGCGGAGGAACGGGCTGGCTTAACGGTGACCCTGTCACGTCTGAATCGCTGCGGGGCAAGGTCGTACTGGTTGATTTCTGGACGTGGGACTGCATCAACTGCCAGCACACGCTCCCGCACGTGCGCGACTGGGCGAATAAGTATCAGCAGCAGGGGCTGGTCGTGATTGGCGTGCATACGCCTGAATATCCCTGGGAAAAGCCGCTTTCGTCGGTTCAAAAGGCGATCGACAAATGGCAGCTGCCGTACCGCGTAGTGACGGATAACAACTACAGGATCTGGAGCGCATTTGGAAACCAGTACTGGCCCGCGCAATACTACTTCGATTCTAAGGGCCAGCTGCGCTACGCGTCGTTCGGCGAAGGAAACGAAGAGAAGCAGGAGCAGGTGATTCAGCAGCTGCTGAAAGAGGCGCGCTCGTAGTTCACGGCTCGCGCCGTGCGACCATGAACAGGCGCGGGAAGGCCAGCAGTATCTGCCCGTTTTCCTGGAGCGGATACTGCTGTTCCAGCAGCGCATGGTAGCGCTGCAAAAAGTGCCTTTGCTCGCTTTCGCTCAGCTCCTGCAGCCACGGGCGCAGGCCGGTGGCGCTGACCCAGTCGATAATCGCCTGGTGAGACGTCATTTTATGGAAGTAGGTCGTGCGCCAGATATCAACGTCGCACCCGGCTTCCGTCAGAATATCGTAATAGGCATGCACGCCGGGGAGCGGCTCTCTGCCGCGATCCGGGTAGCCTTGCTCAAGGGCCACTTCGCGCATGGCGACATGCGTCGGCTCAAGCCAGTTATCCGGCATCTGAATCGCCAGCACGCCGTTCAGGTGCAGCAGGGAGACCAGGTGCGGAAGAAGGTCGTAATGGTCCGGGACCCACTGCAGCGAGGCGTTGGCGTAGATGAGGCTAAGGGGCTGTCCCGGCCTGTACTGGCGAATGTCCGCCTCAACAAACTGGCACTCCGGCAGCGCGGCACGCGCCTGTTCCAGCATCGAAGGCGAGCTATCCACGCCGGTAACGTGCGCTGAAGGCCAGCGCTGTTTCAGCAGTGCCGTGCTGTTGCCCGGCCCACAGCCGAGATCGACAACCGCGCTCACCTCGTCCAGCGGGACTCTGGCCAGCAGCTCGGCGGCGGGGCGGGTGCGTTCGGCGCCGTACTGCAGGTAAAGAGAAGGATTCCAGTCGGCCATGATTTCTCTCCTTTATGCATCGTCCAGCAAGCATAGCACAGGCAGATACCCGCATCGTGGCAGGTATCTGAGAGCACGCGATTACATCAGACCTTTCAGCGCAACGTGGTACAGCAGCATGATGGTTTTGCCGTCGACGATAAGCCCCGTGTCGATGCCCTTTAGCGCCTCCTCGAGCGGCATTTCCAGCACCGCGATATCTTCCCCTTCAGCCTTAATCCCGCCGCCAGCGCCAGTTTTGTCCTGGGGATGGTACTCCGCCACGTAAAAATAGAGCTTCTCCGTCACCGAGCCGGGGCTCATGTACGCCTCAAAGATTTTCTCGACGCGCGAAACCTTAAAGCCGGTCTCTTCCTCGGCCTCCGCCCTGATGCGGCTTTCAGGATCCATGTTGTCCAGCAGTCCGGCTGCGGCCTCAATCAGATCGTCGGAGTGGCCGTTGATAAACACCGGGAAGCGGAACTGTCGGGTCAGAATAACGGTTTTGCGATCGCGGTTATAAAGCAGGATAGTCGCGCCGTTGCCACGATCGTAGACCTCGCGGCTTTGACGCTGCCATTCTCCCTCGCGGCGCTGCTGGTCAAAGGTATATTTTTTGAGGATGTACCAATTATCAGACAACACTTCGTCCGCGATAATGCGGATATCTGCACGTTTCGATTGCACGTTTGCTCCTCCTTACGTAGAGTAAGCATCATAAACAGCACTATCGTGCAATTTCAAGATAAAACATGCAATCTCAGGAATTCAGATGCTCACCAGCCAGCGAAAGCAATTAATCCTCGACAAACTGGACGCCGAAGGCCAGGTGCAGTCGAAAGCGCTCAGTACCTATTTTGCCGTCTCAGAAGATACCATCCGCCGGGATTTGCGCGAGCTGGCGGCAGAAGGGCGTTTGCAGCGCGTTCACGGCGGCGCGCTGCCTGCATCCGCCGCCGTGGCGCCGTTCGCCACCCGCCAGTCGCTGAGGCTGGACGCCAAAAGAAAGGTGGCGCAGCGGGGCGCGCAGCTGATCTCTTCCGGCCAGGTCGTGATGATTGACGGCGGCACCACCACGGCGGAGATGGTGGCGTTCCTGCCGCCCGACCTGAGTATTACGGTTGTAACGCACAGCCCCAGCATTGCGCTTGGCCTGGTGGATCGGCCGTTGATTGAGGTGATTCTTATCGGCGGACGCCTGTATAAACACTCGATCGTTGCCGTCGGCGCGGCGGCGGTCGAGAGTATCAATGCAATACAGGCGGATCTGTTTTTCATGGGCGTCACCGGCATTCATCCGGATGCCGGGCTGACAACCGGTGACTATGAAGAGGCGTGCATCAAACGGGCATTTTCGGGCAGAGCCGCGGAAACGGTCGTACTGGCCTCACCGGAAAAAATCAACGCAGCGTCTTCGTTCGCGATCGGTGGCCTGTCCATGGTAAACACCGTGGTGGTTGACGGCGAGACGGACCCGGCCTGGATTGAGGCGATAAGAGAAAAGGGCGTTTCAGTGCTGAAAGCCACCTAATGAAGCCCGGTCGGATGTAACAGCCGATCATTGCTTTTGTTAATAATTTACTTACGGATAGGTTTTGTTTAAGTTTTAGGCGGTACACTAGGCCCGCTCATCTGAGTAAACCATTTCATTCATCGCGAGGTATTTCTATCGAAATCCAGTAAAAAGAGGGTTAGACATGTTAGGCAATATGAACGTATTTATGGCAGTTCTCGGAATGATTCTGTTCTTCGGCTTTATCGCTGCCTGGTTAAGCTATAAATGGGACGACTAATGAACGCAGAGTTTCCCCCACCTACGAAGCCTCTCGGATGATTTATTCGGGAGGCTTTTTCTTATGCCTTCAATCTGCCTCAGACTGCCAGTAAAGCGGTGAACCAAACGCGTCAACATAGTAATCGATAACCGCCCGCACGTTCAGCGGCGGATGACGGGTATTCGGGTAGAGTGCCGCGATGTGCTGCGGCTCGGTGTTGATGGACGCCTCCAGCTCGGGAAGCAGCGCGACAAGCTCGCCGCGCTTCAGCCGGTCCTCAATCAGCCAGTCAGGAAACAGCACGATCCCCATCCCACCGAGTGCGGCAATCAGCAGCGTTTCAGCATTATTGGATGTCATCAGCGGCGAAACGGGATAGTGCACCCATTCTCCTCCGTGCCTGCGCAGCAGCCAGCGGTTGGGGCCTGACGAACCGCGATAGACCAGACATTTATGGCGCGCCAGCGCGTCAGGTGATTCAGGCGCGCCGTGCCTGCTGAGGTATTCCGGTGACGCGACAAGATGATAGTACTGCTGGCCAAACGCGCGCGCATGGAACGAGGAGTCCGTTAGCGTGCCAATACGAAAAATGACGTCAGCCGGGTCCCGGTGCGGGTCGATGTAATCATCGGTCAGCGTGAGCTCAATGCTGAGCCTCGGATATCGTTCCGCCAGGCCGGGGAGCGCGGGGGCCACGTGCCGCTGTCCAAAGAATACCGGCGCGTTTATGCGCACCAGTCCGGAAGGCTCAAGCGTTCTCTCGTTGAGCTCACGCCGCGCTTCCTCCAGGCTGCCCGTCATGGCCCGCGCATAGCGGACAAAAAGATGGCCGCTTTCCGTCGGGATGATCGCCCGGGTATTGCGATAAAAGAGCTGTTGCCCGAGCGCGTCCTCTAACTGATGGATGACGCGCGAGACCTGAGAGGCAGAGATGCCTTCCCGCCGTGCCACCACGGAGAAATTCTGCGTTTCATAGACGTCTATAAAAATCAGCAGGGCGCGCATGCTGATATTTCCGGGCTCATTCATTAATGCATATCCTGCACAGGTGTTTAACGCATTATGGCATTTTTCTCATCCATGTTAAGGCGTAATCTTCTGCGCCTGAACAACGTGAGGCTAACTGCTATGCAACTGATACTGATACTAATCGTGATTGCCGGAGGGATGGGACTGTCCGTAGAGGCAGGATTGCTCGGGCCACTGGGAGGGAAGGTCGGTGACCTCTGGGCCACCTTTAGCGTTTTCGGCGTGGGCGCGGCGCTAACGTTTCTGCTGATGCTGTTTTTCAGCCCGCGCAACAGCCCGTCGTTTTTTGCGCAGCCTTCATGGCAGCTGCTTGGCGGCGTTCTTGGGCCGATTTACGTCATCATCCTGACCGTGGCCACGCCGGCCATCGGCATCGCCATGACCATGATCGGCATCCTGGCAGGCCAGATTTTCAAGAGCCTGATTATTGACCATTTCGGCCTGCTCGGTACGCCGCACAGGAAAATTGACGGTAAACGCATCATCGCGCTGATTTTCATCATCGCTGCGCTGATTATGGTTGCACAAGGGTAGGGTAACGCTATGACAATTATCATGATTTTTCTCGCCGTCGTAGGTGGCGCCACGCTGAGCATTCAGGCCGCCATTAACAGCCAGCTGGGCAGCGCGGTCGGCGTATTCAAAAGCGCGTTCCTGACGTTTTCAGTCGGCGCGCTGGTAACGGGGCTGCTGATCTTTTTCTTCGAACCCAAACACGCGCTGACCCTGATGGACGTGCCGAAATGGCAGCTGCTTGGCGCAATGTTTGGCGTGCCGTACATCGTCATTATGGTGTTGGCCGTCCAGCGCATCGGCGCCGCAGTTGCAACGGTCGCCGTCATTTTTGGCCAGCTGACCATGAGCATGCTGATCGATAACTTCGGCTGGCTGGGCAATGAGTCGATCCCGTTCTCGATGAGCCGACTCGGCGCCATCGTTTGCCTGGGCATCGCGCTGTTCTTCATTTACGCCAGCAGCAGGTCAAAAGCCGCACCGGCGAAAAAGACAATGCGGCGGGTAGCGGCTGACAAAATCAGCTGATCCTGAGGACTTGGCTTTGAGGGTTAGGGATCTGACGGTTATCGGGTATGTATACGGGTAGCTGTCAGATTACCTTTAGCTTGAATTCGTCTGGGACTTTGGTCAGGATTAGGATTGAGAATTAGCTGTTATAATGTTAGTGCGCATAATGTATATTATGTTAAATGACGTTGACCATTAATAATGATGCGCCAACGACCCATGCTACAAGCCGCTCCCACTCTCTAAACATTGCGTTCTGCTCTGCCCTTCGTGCGCTGTGTAAAATCTGCATGTCGTTGGCGGTTATCCTGCACGAGATTTCACGTAGCGCACGCACAAAAAAGCCGACGCTGATGTCGGCTTCCCTTGTACCTGGCGGTTTCACTCTGGCAAGAAATCTTCCCGCAGTGCGTCGGCCAGTGTCCAAGGCATCTGCTGCGGAAATTCTTTTTCATCGAATCCGGTCTCACGCGCAGCAGACAACACGGCGTCTCCGTATGCCTCAATCGCCATGTCCGGTAGTTCGCGCTTTAGCGAAGGACTTTTATCGATTCGACGGGCGATTTTCCGGCGCTGCTCTTTCATGGTTAGCATCCCGTTCTTACCCTGGTGGCTTGGCTGGTGTTTCCATTTAAGAAGATGCATGAACAGCACTTCAAGTCGTGATTCAAGCTCCCATCGACTCTATTTCCTCTAATAAATTATCCACGTCCAGATCCCCTAATTTTCCCGATCGCAACAGCTCGGCCTGCTGTTGTGTCCATCCGTAATAATCGCTGGTGTACAGATTCCGCATACTCATTCCTCCCGCTGCTGTTTCAGCAGATTAAGTCCGGCGATTAGCGCGGCTTTTTTCGTACCGAATTGCGCCGCCATTTCGTCGAGCAACTTTGCTTCTTCCTAACTCCTGTAGCGCTGGGCACGTGGTCATGGGGCATCGGCTTTGCCGGTGGCGACACCGTTTTTGGCAACCATCTCTTTGAAGCTCAGATGGCAGAGGTATTCACCACGGCCATGAGCAAGGGCCTGAACCTTTGGGATACCGCTGCGGTATATGGCATGGGGAGTTCCGAACGGGCGCTGGGCGCTTTAGTCCGTCAGTTCCCCCGCGAGGAGCTGATTTTATCAACCAAATTCACGCCGCAGATCGCCGACGAACGTTCGCCTCAGCCCGTTAGCGACATGCTGGAGGCAAGCCTCGGTCGCCTGGGCGTAGAAGAGATTGATCTCTACTGGATCCATAATCCTCTCGACGTCGAGAAATGGACGCCCGAGCTGATCCCACTCTTAGAAAGCGGTAAGGTCAAGCGCGTCGGCGTCTCTAACCACAACTTGGCGCAAATCAAACGCGCCAACGACATCCTAAATGCCTCCGGTTACGCCATCAGCGCGGTGCAGAACCACTACAGCCTGCTCTATCGCGCCTCTGAAGAGGCGGGCATCCTTGACTACTGCCGAGAAAATGACATTACCTTCTTTGCTTACATGATCCTGGAGCAAGGCGCACTGAGCGGTCGTTATGATTCGAATAACCTCATGCCTGCCGGGAGCGGCCGGGCCGAAAGCTATAACACCGTGCTGCCGCAGCTGGAAAAATTGACCGCGGCGATGAAAAGCATGGGCGCAGAGAGAAATGCCAGCGCTGCGCAAATAGCCATCGCATGGGCTATTGCCAAAGGTACCCTTCCACTCGTCGGTGCGACTAAAGTTCAGCACGTTCTTGATGCAGCCGACGCGGCAGAAATCCAGCTGAGCAATGAGGAAATCATCCTCCTGGAACGGCTCGCCGCAGAGACTGGCGTGGATACGCGCGGAGCCTGGGAAAAACCGATGCTGTAGCCCCCTATTATGCGTTTTAACCTGACACGCCATACAGTCTTAAATATCCATCAACAACGCGTAACTTATTAAAATGAAAAATATTCTTATCGTGTCCGGGCATCCGGACCTTGCCCACTCTATTGCCAACGCCACCATTCTTGACGAGGTTGCTACCGCCCTGCCCGACGCCGACATTCGTCGTCTGGACTGGCTCTATCCGGACGGCAAATTCAACATCGCTGCGGAGCAGCAAAGCCTGCTCAGGGCCGATGTGATTGTCTGGCAGTTCCCATTTTCCTGGTATGGGCTGCCGGGGCTTATGAAGCAATGGCTGGACGAGGTCTTTGTTCACGGCTTTGCGCACGGCTCAACGGCGAAGCTGGGCGGCAAAAAGCTGATCCTCTCCTTCACCACGGGGGCACCGCAGGCGCTCTATACCGCTGACGGTTTCTTTGGCCATTCCATTGAAGAGTATCTTATTCCGTTCGAGACCACGGCCAGGCTGTGCAATCTTGAGCTGCTGGCGCCGGTTTATACCTGCGGCGTCAGCTACGCCGACCGGGACGCCGAGAAAATCGCCCGGCAAAAAACGCTTGCACGGGAGCACGCTTTACGGCTTGTCGATCTGCTTAACGCCGTGAGTGAAAAACCCTGAGGGAGGAAAAGATCGCCGTGAAAAAGAGTCTTATGCTTTCAATGTGCATGCTGATAAGCAGCTCCGCCTTTCGCGCTTTCAACGGACAGGCTAATTATGATTCAAACACCATCCATGAAAAGCGGGTACAGGAATGGAATGTACGTGGAAATAGATGGGTAACCATACCGCGCATATCGCGGTTAGTGACCTGCGGTTTAAGTTGGATGCATACCTGGATAAGGTCAAAAACATCCCTGAGCGTCATTTTTCCTGTGTTCATAGCCAATCCTGCTCTTGTGTCCTGTCACTCTGAATTCTATACACTATTCTCCGGTCAAAGGTAGTCCATTATTGCAATCTCCTATAGCTTCTCGCTTCTGGTCTGTCGTCAGTACCTTCGCCCAAGAGCTTCCTGAAGCACTTCCTCGAATCCCAGGTCAGATGGCGTGAGTGATTGCGCCAACGTCAATACTCACCGCCCTTTTATAAAAACTCAGCATCCGTGGCCCTGTATACTCATCGTAACTCGGCCACATGTAATTATTTCTCCATCAACCGTCACCAACCTTATTTAAATTACGGACACAGAATTAATCTAAATAAATAAGCACACAAGTGACGGCTATTCATTTAATAAACTAAAAACCATTGCGCAATATTAATCTCGATCGCATTTTATTATTGTGGGACGTTGTATTTATTATTTCCTGTGGTATACCTTAAGCAGATGTAAATAAGCGATGCATTTCTTACGCCTCACCCAGCACACAAATGCGGGTCATAGGTTTCGTTTGCCTATAAGGAGAGAATATATGGATAAAGATGCGCAATATAAAACGCTCATGGATAAGGTGTTAAAAGGAACTCGCCATTTATCACAGAAAGGCGTGATAACGGAAAACTTACGCTTTGATGAACAGCAGCGGGAATTTATATCGGCTTCTATGGCGAGGGATGCCTGCGAAGAAGTTATACGCACGCTGGATTTTCATGAATCCTGCCAGCGCGCGGGCCTCGATGACGGTCGTCGCTACTGGTGCTTTCGCCAGAACGGGGAAATTATCGGGCTGACGGGATACCATTATCGCCTGTGGGACCACTCGGACATCGTCTGGTCAGCCTGGTTTGTCGCCGCCCCGCATGCCCCTGCGATGACGAAACTGGGGATGATTTATAATAACATGTACGTCTGCCTGACCCAAACCCGATTCCGCACGATGTACATTGAGCTGCTGGGTAACGGCACAGACTCCAATATCTATAACATCTTTAAGGCCCTCGGATTGCAGGAGGTCGCCACCTTCCGCCATTTCCACGGCAAGAATAAAGATATGGTCGTAATGAAAATCGATCTTGACGCGCTTCGGGAATTTAGCAGGGAAGAATATGGTCTTAATACTTTATATTGAATCCGGTTCGGGCTCGTTAACCCTCGCACGAAATATACAGTTTGCGTTAACTCAGGACGGTATCGAAAGTCGCTTACTATCACTACATGATATATTACCAGAATGGCTTAACGAGGCGCTATTCGGTAATTATCAACGCTGGTGCAATGATAATAAGACGTGGTTCGAGTGGATATTCCGCTCCCGCTGGTTTTATCCGGGCCTTTATACGCTGCTACCGCTCATCATTCGATTAAAGAATAAGGGCAAACGGCTGGAAGCCCCCTCGGCGTTTAGCCGCGCAGAGGCCGTGGTTGCCTGCAGTTTTTTTTGCGGCTGGTTCTCTAACTACTTGCAGAAAAACAGCAGCCATCCCCGACCGGTATACGGGGTGTTGGGAGACTACACCGTCTCGCCGGGCTGGGATCTGCCGCTGGAGAGGCTTTTCATTCCAATGGCATTTGAAAGCCCGGTGTTTCGCGCCATTCGACGTAAGGGCGGAAAGATAACCGCTTCCGGCATTCCTGCCTCCCTGAACCAGGTTCATGATGCAGGGGAAAAAGGATGCGTCATGTTCAGCGGCGGCGGCTGGGGGCTTCACCTCAGCTCAACGAGCATCGAGTCGCTGCTGGGTCTGCCGTCGGTTACCACCCTCATTGTTCTGTGCGGCAGCAATCGGGCGCTGTGTGAAGAACTTAACGCACGTTTTCGTGACCCGATAAGCGCTGGCAGGCTTGAGGTGCACCCTTACACCTCTGAGGTGCAGAGCCTCTACGCCCGGGCTGAAGTGGTAATTGCTAAAGCGGGCGGACTTACCCTGACCGAAGCGGCCCTTTGCGGTAAGCCGCTGGTGATTAGCGGCTATTTGCCCGGGCATGAAGAGGAAAATCTGCGCGTATTCCTGCGTCATGATGCGGCGCTTTACGCAGAAAACGACAGTGAACTCGTCAACGCCGTTCAGACCCTTCTCTCCAATCCCGATCGGGCCCTCACCCTGAAAAAACATGCTGCCGCGCTGGTGAATCAGCGGGCAGGTGCGATCGTTAGCCTACAGATAAAAAAGGACATCAAACATGTGGACGCGTAAATCAACGCATACCGACTATGAGATCATTCCGCAGGAGTACCAAAACTTCATCGCCCGTAATCCGGGCTACACCCGGTACCATGAGGCCAGCACGCTGAGGGTTCAGCAGGCTATTCAGGATTATTTGCAAAGCGGTAAAATCGAAGAGAAAAACATCTGCAAGCTGGTCATCAAGATGACAAATACGTGCAATCTGCGCTGCACCCACTGCTTTCAGTGGCGCGAAGGCGGATTTCACCACGATCAGGATCCCACGGCCATTCCGTTTGATAAATGCCAACACCTGTTCGATTTTGTGGCGCGCAATAAGCCGGACATCATTCTTAACGGCGGCGAAGCGACCATGCACCGCGACTTCGACAAGTTCGTTGAAACGTTCGCCGAGATGGGCTGCTTCATTCATATCTGCACCAACGGCCTAAGCATCAAGAAGTATTACGATCTCTTTTCACGATGGCATAACCAGCTGGCGTTTCTGATTTCGCTAGACGGCGTGGGAGAAACCCATGACGCTATCCGCGGAAAAGGCACCTGGCGTAAAACGCTTGCGTCTATCGACCTTCTGACGGAGGGCAAGCGCAACGGGATGAACTGGCTGATCGGCGTTGAAAACACGTTAATGCCTTCAAATCTTGATGACACAATGGCGCTGAAGGAGATGTGTGAAGAGCGCGGCGTGGACTGGATGATATTCAACCACCTGTGGATCGCCGGGCTGAAGGATCGACACGAATATAACCAATTCTGCAAACAGTGGGATATCACGCCCGTCTCTTACTCCGGGTTTGATACGGGTCCCTTCTCAGACGACTATATCGACAAAATCACCCGCACCGTCGAGGCGCTCAGGGCGAGCGAAAAATCTATACCCGTGCTTTTTGGGCCAGATTATTCAGCGGAGGATCTGGCGCGCTACTATCGCAATGAGATGCCGCCCGCCCCGGCATACCTGAAATTAGGCTGCAAGCTGGATATTGATATCGGCGGTGAGCTAGTGCTTACCAAGCAGTTCCCGGATATCGGATTCGGCAGCGTGCTGGACACGCCGGTTGAAGCGCTGCTGGCTTCAGAACGCTACCAGACCGTCGCTGCGGCGTTGCGCAGCTCGTCCCTGAGCATCCTCACGGCCTGCGCAGACACGCACAATTTCCGCATCTAGCCTGCCTTAAGCGCCGGATATCCGGCGCTATATCCGCTACTTCGCACGCCCTTTTGCCCAGTACGCCATAAAGTTGATGGCATCGTGCGGCAGCCCCTGTTCACCGACCAGATAGCGGCGCAGCAGCTTCACAACCGTCGACTCACCCGCCACCCAGCCGTAAAAATCGGTGCTGCGGGTTGATGCCTTATCCCACAGCAGCTCGCCCTCGCTCTCCTCGCGTACCTGCTCGCGCCGGTGGCGCTGAGAAGTGAAAGTCGCCGCCCTTACTGCCTCAAGCAGGCATTCTCCGTGCGGCGATCCCGCGCGGCTGCGCGCAAGCCAGGTGATGTCGGCAAACTCAAACGTAGTCAAATCGGCGCAATCGCCCTCTTCCGGCACCTCAAAAAAGGCGCGAACGTGCGGCGGATTGTCCTGACAGGAGAGCCGCTCAAGGATCCCGCGCGCGGCCGGGAGCGCGGTTTCATCGGCGATAATCAGCGCGCTGCGCAAACCTGCCGGAGGCGTCCACTCGTAGCCGCCGCTGTCTGCTTGATAGGCGGCGTTGGGCGCGACGATCTGAATGGCGTCGCCGGGCGCGGCGTTAATCGCCCACGCGGACGCGGGCCCCTCGAGACCGTGGCGGACAAATTCGACGGTGACTTCCCGGCGGGCAGAATCAACGTGGCGCAGCGTGTAGGTACGCACCACCGGACGCTTCGCTTTCTCCATTTCCTGCACCGCCTGATACCACTGGCTGCCAGCGGAAAGCGACGGCGGCGTGCCATCTTCTGAAGGAAAAAGCATTTTGATGCGCTGATCCGGCGAATCGGATTTCATTTCCGCGACTTCCGGCCCGCCGAAGACCAGGCTCAGCAGCGAGGGCGACACCTCCGCCTTGCGCACCAGTTGAACGTTGAACAGACGATAGCTCTGAACGCCAGCCATATCTTTTCCTTATTATTGCAGTGGGGACGGTGTACGACGGAGCCAGATAACGCCCGACGTCACGCTAAAGAGCACGGCGGTGCAGAAGGCCGCAATCAGCAGCGCTACGCTGACGCCGCTATTCGACACCAGGGGAACCAGCAGCGCGCTCAGGCCGTAGCCCAGCGTATGGCTGGTTGCAATCCAGCCCGCTCCCGCGCCGTCTGCCAGCTTTTCGTTGAGCAATAGCTGATAGGCGGGCGTTGCCAGCGCGGCGCCGAACGACAGCAGCACGCAGCCGGTATAAAACAGCCACAGCGGCACGGCCAGCATCAGCAGCAGCCCAAAGATCATTAGCGCCCCGGCGCTGAGCAGGAGCGCCATCGGCGTCAGGCGCTGAGGGCGCAGCACGCCAAACTGTGCCGCCAGCGAAGCGACCGCCGCCGCGCTGAGCAGCCACGCCACCTGGTGGCTAATGGCATGCGTGTCCATCGCGAACTGGCGGACCAGCGCGGGTGAAAGGCCCAGCTGCATCAGGCTGACCGTTGCGGAAAGCAGCATCGCACACAGCAGATAAGGCACGCACGCGGGCGTCAGGCCTGCGCGCCTGCGCTCTGCGCCGGGCTGCGGCGGCGTGCCCGGCAGGCGCAGCAGCATAATCAGCGCCAGCAGCGGCGCGACCATCAGCAGCGCCATCGGTGCAAAAGGATGGATCGCGAGCATGGCCGCCGCGCAGAGCGGCCCAAACAGCCGCCCGCAGCTTAGCCCCGAGCTAATGGTCGCCAGCGCCGCCATGCGCCTTCCCTCGCCCGCCCTTTGCAGCGCCCAGACCTGGCAGGCCGGCACCATCGCCGAGACCGTCAGCCCGTAAATCACCCGCGCGACGATCAGCAGGCCAACGCCCGCCGCCGCCGGAACGGCGTGCGTCGCCAGCAGCGCGCTCCCCAGCCCCAGCAGCGTAAAGCTCACGCCGTACCCCGCCAGCGCCCAAAGCACCACGGGCTTGCTGCCCACCCGCGCAATCTGTTTTCCCCACCACGGTGAAGACGGCAGAAACAGCATTGAGCCGAGCGTTAACAGCGCGGCCCACACCGAGAGGCTGAGGTTTGTCTGGATCACCAGAACGGGAATGGCGACCAGCAGGCCGTTCTGTCCGACGCCCAGCAGCCCGGCGCTGAACGCCAGCGGCCAGCAGGACAAGGATTTTTGCGGCGTTTCCGAGATCTCAAATGTCGTCACAATGTTGCAAATCCATGGATATATTATGTTTATTTGTAAAATAAATTTTATCTATATTAACAATTGCTATTGATAATGAGAAACGTTATCGGCAAAATTCGCATTATCACAACACGTGGAATCTGTTTGATTATGACTTTGCCAAAGACTATTCCGGCCTGGGACGTGGCCGCGCAGTGCTTCCTGAACTCTCTTATCCGCGAAACAAGCGACTGGCGATTAACAGAAGGCCAGCCGGCCGAACTTGTCATTCCGCTTGACGACGGGCGGGCGCTTCACTTTACGGTGGACTATTTCTCACCGACGCAGCACCACCGCTTCACCTTCCCCGCCAGGCTGGTCAGCGAATCTGGCAGTCAGCCACTGCATTTCACCGATTTTTCCCGACTCATCATCAATAAGCTTCAGCATCAGCTTTCGCTGCCCGCGTCCCATCGCGATGCGTTTTACCAGCGCGTCACGCAAAGCCACGCGCACACGCAGCAGGCCATTGACGCCCGTCACGACTGGGCCGCCCTGCGCGATCGTCCGCTGAATTTTGCCGAGGCGGAGCAGGCATTGCTGGTTGGCCACGCGTTCCATCCGGCACCGAAATCGCACGAGCCGTTTACCCAGCAGGAGGCCGAGCGCTACCTGCCGGACTTCGCGCCGCGCTTTCCCCTTCGCTGGTTCGCCGTCGATAAGACGCAGATTGCCGGTGAAAGCCTTAACCTGAATTTGCAGCAGCGCCTGACGCGGTTCGCCGCCGAGAATGCCCCGCAGCTGCTGAGCGAATTAACCGACAGCCAGTGGCTTTTCCCGCTGCACCCGTGGCAGGCCGCGTATCTGCTCGAACAGCCGTGGTGCCAGCAGCTCGTGGAGAACAACCTGCTGAAAGATCTGGGCGAGGCCGGATCTTTCTGGCTGCCGACCACCTCTTCCCGCTCGCTGTACTGCGCCACCAGTCGCGACATGATCAAGTTCTCCCTCAGCGTGCGCCTGACCAACTCCGTGCGCACGCTGTCGGTAAAAGAGGTGAAGCGCGGCATGCGCCTCGCGAACCTCGCGAAAACCGAGCGCTGGCAGGAACTTCAGACCCGCTTCCCGACCTTCCAGGTGATGCAGGAAGACGGCTGGGCCGGGCTGCGCGATCTCGACGGCAACATCATGGCCGAGAGCCTGTTTGCCCTGCGCGAAAACCTGCTGGTCGATCGGCCGCAAGGCCAGACCAACGTGCTGGTTTCCCTGACGCAGGCCGCGCCGGACGGCGGGGATTCCTTGCTCGTTGCCGCGGTAAAACGCCTGAGCGCGCGCCTCGGCATTACGGCGCAGCAGGCGGCCCACGCGTGGGTCGACGCCTACTGCCAGCAGGTGCTGAAGCCGCTGTTTACCGCCGAAGCGGATTACGGCCTGGTGCTGCTGGCGCATCAGCAAAATATTCTGGTAGAGATGCAGCAGGATCTGCCCGTCGGGCTGATCTACCGCGACTGCCAGGGCAGCGCCTTTATGCCGCACGCCGCGGGCTGGCTGGACGTCATCGGCGAAGCGCAGGCGGAAAACATCTTCACCCGCGAGCAGTTGCTGCGCTACTTCCCTTACTACCTGCTGGTGAACTCGACCTTCGCCGTCACCGCCGCGCTGGGCGCCGCCGGGCTCGACGACGAGGCGAGCCTGATGTCGCGCGTGCGAACGCAGCTATGCGCGGTGCGCGAGCAGGTCACCCACACGGCCTGTCTCGACTACGTGCTGGATAGCCCGGTCTGGAACGTGAAGGGCAACTTCTTTTGTTACCTGAACGATCACAACGAAAACACCATCATCGACCCGTCGGTGATCTACTTCGATTTCGCCAACCCGCTGCTGGCGCAGGAGTGCTGAATGTCTAAGGCTACTATCGTTCACGGCGGGCACGGCCTGCGCTGTGAAAAACTCGACGCGAACCTGAATCTTGGCTGGGGCATGGACAACAGCGCCGTGCTGCGCTGGCCGGGCCCGCTGCCGGAAGGCTGGCTGCGCGATGCGCTGGACCAGATATTTATCGCCGCACCGCAGATCGCCGCCCTCGTCCTCCCCTATGCCGAATGGCGCGAGGAGCCGCAGGCGCAGGCGATTTTCGACCTGATCAACAGCGACGTTATCCACCGCGACGCCTTTATGCAACTGCCGCTCTGGCTCAGCGCACCGGCGAATCGGGCCTCCGGCGAAATGGTGTACGACGTCGAGCGCGAGATCTACTTCCCCCGCCGTCCGGCGCGCCCGCAGGGCGAGGTGTACCGCCGCTACGACCCGCGCGTGCGCAAAACGCTGAGCTTCCGCGTGGCGGACCCGGCACAGGACGCCGAGCGCTTCACCCGCTGGATGAACGATCCGCGCGTGGAATATTTCTGGGAGCAAGGCGGCTCGCAGGAGGTGCAAACCGCGTACCTCGAGCGCCAGCTGACGGGCCAGCACGCGTTTCCGCTGATCGGCTGCTTTGACGACCAGCCGTTTAGCTACTTTGAAATTTACTGGTCGGCAGAAGACCGCATTGGTCGCCACTACGCCTGGCAGCCCTACGATCGCGGCCTGCACCTGCTGGTTGGCGAGCAGGCCTGGCGCGGCGCGCACTACGTCCAAAGCTGGCTGCGCGGGCTGACGCACTATCTCCTGCTCGACGAGCCGCGCACCCAGCGCACGGTGCTGGAGCCGCGCGCCGACAACCAGCGTCTGTTCCGCCACCTTGAGCCCGCGGGCTACCGCACGGTGAAAGAGTTCGACTTCCCGCACAAGCGCTCGCGCCTGGTGATGGCGGATCGCCACGCCTTCTTTACGGAGGTGGGCCTGTGATGAACCGCACGGACTGGGAAACGGTAAACCGCCAGCTAGTGGCGAAGATGCTGGCCGAGCTGGAATACGAGCAGGTCTTTAAGGCCGAGTCCCTCGGCGAAGGCCGCTACTGCATCAACCTGCCTGGCGCGGAGTGGCACTTTAGCGCCGAGCGCGGCATCTGGGGCTGGCTGTGGATTGACCCCGACACGCTGCGCTGCGCGGATGAAACCGTGGCGGCGCAAACGCTGCTGATGCAGCTTAAGCCGGTGCTTTCCATGAGCGACGCCACCGTCGCAGAACATATGCAGGATCTCTACGCCACCCTGCTGGGCGATCTTCAACTGCGAAACGCCCGCCGCGGGATGAGCGCGGACGATCTGATCGCCCTGGACGCCGACCGCCTGCAGTGCCTGCTGAGCGGCCATCCGAAATTCGCCTTTAACAAGGGCCGCCGCGGCTGGGGCCAGGAGGCGCTGGCGCGCTACGCGCCCGAGTACGGCAACACCTTCCAGCTGCACTGGCTTGCGGTGAAGCGCGACCACATGGTCTGGCGCTGCGACAGCGAGCTGGACGTGCAGCAGCTGCTGGCGGCGGCCATGGACCCGCAGGAGCTCGCCCGCTTTACTCAGGCCTGGCACGATCGCGGCCTCGACGACGGCTGGCTGCCGCTCCCGGTGCATCCGTGGCAGTGGCAGCAAAAAATCGCCCTTGATTTCGTCGCCGATCTGGCCGAAGGCCGCATGGTGTCGCTGGGCGAATTTGGCGACCGCTGGCTCGCCCAGCAGTCGCTACGTACTCTGACCAACGCCAGCCGCCCGGGCGGGCTGGATATCAAGCTGCCCCTGACGATCTACAACACCTCCTGCTATCGCGGGATTCCCGGCAAATACATCGCCGCCGGGCCGCTGGCCTCCCGCTGGCTGCAGCAGATCTTCGCCACCGATAAGACGCTGGTTGAAAGCGGCGCGGTGATCCTCGGCGAACCGGCGGCGGGCTATGTCTCCCACGCGGGCTACGGCGCGCTCGCGCAGGCGCCCTATCGCTATCAGGAAATGCTCGGCGTGATCTGGCGTGAAAACCCGTGCCGCTGGCTGGAGCCGGATGAAAACCCGATTTTGATGGCGACGCTGATGGAGTGCGACGAGCGCGGTGAACCGCTGATTGGCGCCTATATCGCCCAGTCGGGCATGGAGGCGGAAGCCTGGCTTTCCCACCTGTTCCGCGTGGTGGTGGTGCCGCTGTACCACCTGCTGTGCCGCTACGGCGTGGCGCTGATCGCCCACGGGCAAAACATTACCCTCGCCATGAAGGACGGCGTGCCGCAGCGCGTCCTGCTGAAGGATTTTCAGGGCGACATGCGGCTGGTGAAGGATGAGTTCCCGGAGATGGACTCCCTGCCTCAGGAAGTGCGGGACGTTACCGCCCGCCTGAGCGCCGACTACCTGATTCATGATTTGCAGACCGGCCACTTCGTGACGGTGCTGCGCTTTGTTTCGCCGCTCATGGCGCGCCTTGGCGTACCGGAGAGACGCTTTTATCAACTGCTGGCGGCCGTGCTGAGTGATTACATGCAGGCGCATCCCGACATGTCGGCGCGCTTTGACCTCTTCACGCTCTTCAAACCACAAATCATCCGCGTTGTGCTGAACCCCGTAAAGCTGACCTGGCCTGACCAGGACGGCGGCAGCCGCATGCTGCCGAATTATCTCGAGGATCTGCAAAATCCGCTGTGGCTGGTAACCAGGGACTAAATCATGACAAACACCGTAGATTTTATTGGCGTCGGCATCGGCCCGTTTAACCTGAGCATCGCGGCGCTGGCCCACGAAGCCGAAGGCTTCAGCACCCGCTTCTTTGACGGACGCGCGCACTTTGCCTGGCACCCCGGCATGCTGGTGCCGGACTGCCACATGCAGACCATGTTCCTCAAGGATCTGGTCACCGCCGTGGCGCCGACCAGCCCGTTCAGCTTTGTGAACTATCTGGTGAAGCGCAAAAAGTTCTATCGCTTTTTGACCACCGAGCTGCGCACCGTCTCCCGCGACGAGTTTTCAGACTACCTGCGCTGGGCCGCGGAAGGGATGCAAAATCTTCGCTTTAACAACACGGTTGAGCGCATTGATTTCGACGATAAGCGCCAGCTGTTCGCCGTGCAGACCGGCCAGGGCGAAACCTTCGCCCGCCATATCTGCCTCGGCATCGGCAAGCAGCCGCACCTGCCGCCGTGCGTGAAAACCGTGTCGCCAACCTGCTTCCACGCCAGCGAGATGAGCCTGCGCCAGCCGAACCTGAGCGGCAAGCGCGTCACCGTGGTCGGCGGCGGGCAAAGCGGCGCCGATCTGTTCCTCAACGCGCTGCGCGGCGAATGGGGCGACGTCGCCGAGATTAGCTGGGTGTCGCGCCGCAATAACTTCAACGCGCTGGATGAAGCAGCGTTCGCCAACGAATATTTCACCCCGGAGTACGTGTCCGGCTTTGTCGGCCTGAATGAGACCGCGCGCGGCGAGATGCTTAGCGAGCAGAAAATGACCTCCGACGGCATTACCGCCGACTCGCTGCTGACCATCTACCGCGAGCTGTATCACCGCTTTGAGGTGCTGGGCCTGCCGCGTAACGCGCGCCTGATGCCGAGCCGCTCGGTCACGGGTCTGGAAAGCCGCGGCCAGGGCTGGCAGCTGCTGCTGGAACATCATCTGGACAAAGGCTACGACGCGCTGGACAGCGACGTGGTGATTTTCGCCACCGGCTACCGCCCCGCGCTGCCGGAGATGCTCTCCCCGCTAATGCCGCGCATCGCCATGCGCGACGAGTGCAGCTTTAACGTTCGGGACGATTTCACCGTCGAGTGGAACGGCCCGCAGGAGAACCAGATCTTCGCCGTTAACGCCAGCATGCACACGCACGGCATAGCCGAGCCGCAGCTGAGCCTGATGGCCTGGCGCTCCGCCCGTATTTTGAATCGCGCGGTTGGGCGCGATCTCTTCGATCTCAGTACGCCGCCATCGCTCATTCAGTGGCGCAGCGGCAGCCGGGAAAAACCGCAGCCTGAGGCTGCTTCACACCATCGCTACACAGCATCTTTGGGCTGATTTTTTCCGCCCGTCTGAAGGAATAATGATGATAAGCAAAAAACAAACGCTCTGGGCATTGAACCCGCTGCTGCTGGCCATGATGGCCCCCGCGACGGCGGCGCAGCAGGCCGATGACGAAACGCTCGTGGTATCGGCTAACCGCAGCAACCGCACCGTGGCGGAAATGGCGCAGACCACGTGGGTGATTGAAAACGCCGAGCTGCAGCAGCAGATCCAGGGCGGCAAAGAGTTTAAAGACGCGCTGGCCCAGCTGATCCCCGGCCTTGACGTCAGCAGCCAGAGCCGCACCAACTACGGCATGAACGTGCGCGGACGCCCGCTGGTCGTGCTGGTTGACGGCGTGCGCCTGAACTCGTCGCGCACCGACAGCCGCCAGCTGGACTCCATCGATCCGTTCAACATCGATCACGTTGAGGTGATCTCCGGCGCGACCTCCCTTTACGGCGGCGGCAGCACCGGCGGCCTGATCAACATCGTCACCAAAAAGGGCCAGCCGGAAACCCAGGTTGAGTTTGAGACGGGCATCAAGAGCGGCTTTAACAGCAGCAAAGATCACGACGAGCGCGTGGCGAGCGCCGTCTCCGGCGGTAACGACCACATCTCCGGGCGCGCGTCGGTAGCGTATCAGAAGTTTGGCGGCTGGTACGACGGCAACGGCGACGCCACCCTGCTGGACAACACCCAGACCGGCCTGCAGTATTCCGATCGCCTGGACGTGATGGGCACCGGCACGCTGAACATCGACGAAACCCAGCAGCTTCAGCTGGTCACCCAGTACTATAAAAGCCAGGGCGACGACGATTACGGGCTCAACCTCGGGAAGGATTTCTCGGCCATCAGCGGCACCAGCACGCCGTACGTCAGCAAAGGGCTGAACTCCGACCGTATTCCGGGCACCGAGCGCCACCTGATGAGCCTGCAATACTCCAACAGCGATTTCCTCGGCCAGGAGCTGGTCGGCCAGGTTTATTACCGCGACGAGTCCCTGCTCTTCTATCCGTTCCCGACGGTCAACGCCGCCAAACAGGCGACCGCGTTCTCGTCATCACAGCAGGACACCAACCAGTACGGCGCGAAGCTGACCCTCAACAGCACGCCGGTTGACGGCTGGCAGCTGACCTACGGCCTGGACGCCGACCACGAGCGCTTCACCTCAAACCAGATGTTCTTCGATCTGGACAAGGCCAACGCCTCCGGCGGCCTGAACAACCAGTCGATCTACACCACCGGGCGCTATCCGTCCTACGACATCACCAACCTGGCCGCCTTCCTGCAGTCGAGCTATGACATCAACGACATCTTTACCCTCAGCGGCGGCGTGCGCTATCAGTACACCGAGAACAAGATCGACGATTTCATCGGCTACGCGCAGCAGCAGCAAATTGCCGCCGGTAAGGCAACCTCCGCGGACGCGATCCCCGGCGGTACGGTCGACTACGACAACTTCCTGTTCAACGCGGGCCTGCTGGTTCACCTGACCGAACGCCAGCAGACGTGGTTCAACTTCTCGCAGGGCGTAGAGCTGCCGGATCCGGGTAAATACTACGGTCGCGGCTCCTACGGCGCGGCGGTGAACGGCCACCTGCCGCTGAATAATAGCGTGAACGTCTCCGACAGCTCGCTGGAAGGCGTGAAGGTTAACTCCTACGAGCTGGGCTGGCGCTATACGGGCGACAGCCTGCGCACCCAGATCGCGGCCTACTACTCGATTTCCGACAAAAACGTGGTGGCCAACAAAGATCTGACCATCAGCGTGGTGGACGACAAGCGCCGCATCTACGGCGTGGAGGGTGCGGTGGACTACTTCATCCCGGACACCGACTGGAGCACCGGGGCGAACTTCAACGTGCTGAAAACCGAGTCGAAGGTAAACGGCAGCTGGGAAAAATATGACGTGAAGGTGGCGAGCCCGTCGAAAGCGACCGCCTACCTCGGCTGGGCGCCGGATCCGTGGAGCCTGCGCGTGCAGAGCACCACCTCGTTCGACGTGAGCGACGCGCAGGGCTACAAGGTCGACGGCTATACTACCGTGGATCTGCTCGGCAGCTACGAGCTTCCGGTCGGCAAGCTCAGCTTCAGCGTGGAAAACGTCCTCGATCGCGATTACACCACCGTCTGGGGCCAGCGCGCGCCGCTGTACTACAGCCCGGGCTACGGCCCGGCATCGCTGTACAACTACAAGGGCCGCGGACGCACCTTTGGCCTGAACTACTCGGTGCTGTTCTAAGCGCCTCTTCTGCCCGGCGCGCGCCGGGCAGACTCATTTACCGAACCGCGCCGCACACCTCCCGCACTTTTTCCCTCAGCCAGCGATGGCCGGGATCGTTTTCCATTCTCGGATGCCACATCTGCGACACCGTGATGCTGCGGGTTTTAAACGGCAGCTCAAACAGGAACAGGTTTTCCGTCATCTGCTGATTCACTAAATAGAGCGCCGGAACGATGGTGATAAGGTCAGACGCCATCGTCACCGAGAGCGCCGTCGGGAAGCCGGGGACCGCGCTCGCCACCTTGCGCCTGAGGCCGAGCTCCGCCAGCGCATCGTCCACAAACCCGTGCAGCGTGCCGTCTGGCGCGGCAACCACGTGGCCCCAGGCGATAAAGTCCGCCACGCCGACGTTCCCCAGCGAAGCCAGCGGATGTGATTTGCGCGCCGCGCCGATAAAGCGGTCCTGAAAGAGCCGCTGCACGCGAATCTCCGGCCCCATGTTGCTTTGAATTCCAATTTCCAGATCGACCAGCCCCTCGCGCAGATAGCGTGAGGTTTTTTCCGGCTTCGGCGCGAAGCGCAGGCAGACGCTGGGTGCCGCTTCCGCGACGGCTGCAATCAGCGCGGGGCCAAACGCCACCACAAAGCCCTCGTTGGCGCGTATGGTGAACAGGCGCTCAAGGCTTTCTACCTTCAGCGCGTCGGACGGCGGCTGAAGCACCGCCCTCGCCTCGAGCACCGCGGTTCTGGCGCGGTCGCGGGTGGCTTCGGCCCACGGCGTGAGCACCATGTTGCGCCCGGCGCGCACCAGAATGGCATCGCCGGTGGCGTCGCGCAGCCTGCTCAGCGTGCGGCTCATCGCCGAGGTGCTCAGGTTCAGCCGCCGCGCCGCGGCGGCAACGCTCGCTTCGGCCAGCAAAACGTCGAGCGCGACGAGAAGATTAAAATCAGGATCGGACATCATTTAGCCTCCGGCCTGTTAGATAAGGCGTTTGGTGCAACTATAAAGTGTAAACGCGGCGTCTTCCGCCTCTCATGGCCACGGATTATAGTTTTTTCATCAACCCCCTTTCCACAGGAATTAAAATGAAGATAACGCTCTTTTCAGACCGGCCCGGCGACGACGGGCTTCCGGGCCACGAGCGCGCGCGGGTGATGGCTGCGATAATGACCACCACGCTGATGAGCGTTTTTGACGGCACGATGATCAACATCGCGCTGCCGTCGATGGCAAAGGCGATGCGGGTGTCCGCAGACCTCGCGGTGTGGTTCTCGAACGCCTATCTGCTGTCGGCGGCCATGATGCTGGCGGTTTTCGCCGCGCTGTCTATCCGCTTTGGCTATCGCCGGATCTTCCTGTCCGGCCTCACCCTCTTTACGCTCTCGTCGCTGGGATGCGCGCTCTCTTCCACGCCTGAAATGCTGATCGGTATGCGGATCCTGCAGGGGATCGGCGGCGCGGCGACGCTAAGCATCGCCCCGGCGATACTGCGCTCGGTTTTCCCCGGCAGGCTGCTCGGGCGCGTTCTTGGGCTGAACGCCCTGCTTATCGCGTTCAGCACCGCGGTAGCCCCGGTGCTGGGCGGGACGATCCTGCATGCGCTCAGCTGGCAGTGGCTGTTCGCCATTAACATCGTGCCGGGGTGCATCGCGCTGGTGCTGGCAGGCAAAGCTCTTCCGCGGCAGAACGTCTCCACCAGCACCGCGTTCGACGCGCCGGGGGCGCTGCTCTCGGCCGTGCTGCTGGGATCGGTGATTATGGCGGCGAACTGCTTTACCGGCGCGCAGCACGCGTCGGGCCAGGTGAGCCTTGAGTTCGTCGGCTGGATGGCCGTGGCGCTTGCCGGCGCGCTGGCCTTTACCCATCGGATCCGCCGCGCCCGCCATCCTCTGCTGCCGCCCGACATGTTTAAAAACGGGCGCTTTACCCTCGCGGCGTTAACCTCGCTGGCCTCGTTTATCAGCCAGGGGATCACCTTCGTCGCATTGCCCTTCCTGTTTCAGAGCGTGTACGGCTACAGCCCGGTTGTTTCCGCGCTGCTGTTTACGCCGTGGCCGATTGGCATCGTGCTGATTGCGCCGCACGCCGGACGCTGGGCGGATACCCTTTCCGCCCCGCTGATTTCAACGCTGGGCTTAGGGATTTTCGTGGTGGGATTGATCCTGCTGGCGACGCTGCCCGCGAGCCCCTCCGCGTGGGATATCGGCCTGCGTAGCCTGGTGTGCGGCATCGGATTTGGCTGCTTCCAGAGCCCTAACAATCGGGAAATGCTGTCGAACGTCGCCCGCGAACATGCCAGCTACGCGTCGGGCGTGCTGGCAATCGTCCGCACCTTCGGCCAGTGCCTGGGTGCCGCCGTAGTGGGCGTCGTTCTCGCCGTGATGGCGACAGACACGCATCAGAGCCTGGACGGACGGGCCGTCCACGCTGCGCTGTGGATCGCCGTTGCGGCCTCTGCGGTCTCGGTGGCGTTTAGCGTGAGCAGGCTACGTTCTGCGGCACGGGCATCAATCTGAACCGGCTGCGCCTTACGGCGCAGCTCATTTTTACGCTACAGGACGTTCGTTCCACGCATCACTGTATTGAATATTTCCGTCCAGAATTTTCCATGTGATTTTTGCATATCGCAAAGAGACATTTTCCATGTGACCCGTACCGGGACAATCTCTTGTGTCATGCATTATTGGCGTTATAGAAATGACTTTCACACCCTCCATAAGGATGTTGAAGTATTCAACTTCCTGGCCAGCATCATTGATGTGAAAGAACTTTAATTCAGCACTTTGAAGCGTTTGACCTGTAGCCACTGCTTTATATAGATAGGGTGAGGATGAATCGATAGCTTTTGTTAAACTGAAGGCCGAGTGTTGCCTTGTACCTGTAAGTTTACCTGTTGCCTCATCTGTTGGGATGCTCAGGTTATGGATCAGATCTCTGAGCTCAATGCTTCCTTCACGGTTTGCAACATCAGAACCGCCACGAATCATTGCTCCACCATCATCTTTCAAAAAGAGGTGTACGGGAACAGCCATTTCTAAAACTCCTTGTGATAATTAATCTCTTATTCCATTAGCTATCAGGTTAATCACCGGCATGATCGCTACGCCATCTGCATAGAACAGATCAGAATTAGTGAATGAATAAACCTTGCCCGTGATTTTTATATTTACCGTGTTCCCGTAAGCTGAAGCTGTAACATTCTTTGTATTGGCTTCAAGGAATGGGGATCTTTCTTCAAGCGCATTCATAATGTTTCCGCTATTGTCTTTATCTAAATAGAAGCGATAAACATCCGGCACAGTAGCGCCTCCAGCATCATACTTTGTAATGTACAGGGTGACGGTATCAGACAGTTTTTGTTTACTGACAAAGCTATCGTGTCGAGGTGCATTAAAATAGTATTGATATGTCAGAAACCCACCAACGACGAGCACTAGAATCATTGTGAGTGCGCAATGAAGCCGTTTAGTAACCATTTTTTTTTGCATATTCTATACCTTGCCTTATCCAAAACTGATCGTGAGGATCATCCCCATAAGGCGGTTTTTGATACCAGTGCCCCCATTGTTTTTCGGAGGTTTTAGCACTTTCCTGCGCCCATCCAGCCCCCATCAATAACGTTTTTGATGGTATGCCTGCAGCATAGCCAGACGAACCATAATTGAAGTTTCCAAAGTTGGCTAACTCAGGGTGTCCTTGCTTGTAATCCCATGGCCCCCTGTTTCTTACTTTTTGATAAAACCAAAGATAGGTTCTCGGGATAGCCATATCTCTGCTCATACCATGCGCTCTTGCAATCCTCATGTTTGCCAATACAAGCGCGATTCCTTCTTTTGGTAACAAAGGTATAACAGCCATATTAACCCTTCATTATTCATAGGTATCAGGTCGCTTATCTTACGCTTATGCAAAAGTAAAAAAGATATCCGTTTCCAGAAAAAGGGCGGGAATAAATCTATAGAAGGTATTGTTCGCATTAAAAATCAAAGAAATTTAGCTGAGCAGGCTGCGCAGCCTAAACTGTTGCAGCGCCTTATGGCGCTGCACAATTGTTTATTCCAGCGCCAACAGCGCAAAGCTCGCCAGCCAGTGGCCGCCGCTGTAGTGGCTGCCGACCACGTGCGGCACGCTGGCCGCAAGATGACGCGCGGCGGCATCCGCCAGCGCGGCCTGTGCGGGATGGTTTTCCGGCAGCGCACCGGCAATATGCTTCATGCACCAGGCGCGGCTAAGGTTCAGCCCGTCGAGGTGGGCGATTTTCGGATCGGCGCGGTCGCTCACTTCCGCCGGGTTCATCAGCGCGGCAACCGCCCCTACCTCGGGCAGGAAATTATCAAACCACTGCGGGAAATCATCCGCCACCTTGCTCATCAGCAGCGCCTCGGTCAGCGCGCCGGAGACGTACTCATCGCCGCCCGGCTCGTAGTGCGCGGGATAGCGCCTGTCGTTCAGGTAGAAGCGGTTTGCCGCAGCGAGAATGGCCTCTTCCAGCTCGCTGTCCTCCAGCGCCCGGGCGTAGTCCAGCCCCAGAGCCAGCGCAAACGCGGTGTTGTAATGGGTGCCGACGCGAATGGGGTACGTCAGCTTGCTGAGGTAGTCCATTAGCCTGGCGCGAATATCCTCGGTGAGTGGCAAAAGCGTCTCGAACCAGGCCTTCGCCTGCGGCAGCGCGGACTGCTTCAGCTCCTGGGCCAGTGCCAGCAGCCAGCCGTAGCCGTACGGGCGCTCGAACGAGGCGCGGAACGGCGCGTTGAAATAGGCCAGCTCTTTCGCCACGTTCTCGGCCGTTAGGTGCTCGTCAAACAGCGCGACGATAGCGCTCCGGCACGGCAGCTCCGGGAACAGCCGCACGCAGCGCAGCAGCAGCCAGTAGCCGTGCACCGCGGAGTGCCAGTCGAAGCAGCCGTAGAAAATCGGATGCAGCGCGCGCGGCGGCAGAACGTCACCGTCGTCATTCAGCAGGTGCATAATGTGGTTCGGGTATTCCTGGCGCAGATACGCTAAAGGCATACCGGCAAAGTCGTTAGCCTGTGATGGGGTTAATTGCATAACAGCTCCTTAGCGAAAGACGAGGAAATACATGAGGAACACGTTCACCACCAGCAGGGTTAACGCGGTCGGGATCTGAATCTTGATGACCTGATACTTGTCTTTTAGCTCCAGCAGCGCGGCGGGCACGATGTTGAAGTTCGCCGCCATCGGGGTCATCAGCGTGCCGCAATAGCCCGCATACATGCCGATCGCCAGCAGCGGCGCCGGATCGCCGTGGTGATAGTTGATCAGGAACGGCAAGGCGATGCCCGCGCTCAGCACCGGGAACGCGGCAAAGGCGTTGCCCATGATCATCGTGAACAGCGCCATGCCGATGCAGTAAATCACCACCAGCATGAAGCGGCTGTCCGGGTTCACAAACAGGCTCACGACTTTCTGCACCGAATCGCCGGTATTGGCGACCACGAACACCCCGCCCAGCATGGCGAGCATCTGCGGGAGGATCACCGCCCAGCCGATGGTATCTACCAGGCGGCGGGACTGGCGAATGGCGTGCAGCGGCGTGCCCTTCGTCAGCCACCAGCCGGTGAGGATCGCCGCCACGCAGGCCACGCAAAGCGCGGCGAGCGTCAGCTGCTTCTGGTCGAGCAGATACACGCCGCCGATGGACACGCCCTTCAGGAACAGCGTGCCGATCACCGTCACCACCGGGATCATCAGCGCGGGCAGGAAGAGCCAGTTTTTAAGACGGTTCGACGAGGCGACGCGCTCAGGCTCGGTAGACATTTTGTAATGCCCTTTCCCCACAAGGCCAAAGCCCGCCAGCAGCGCAATGGCGATCACGCAACCGCCGATAATCCGGTACGCCAGCGAGCGCCCCAGCTCCTGCACCATCAGATCGCCAAACAGGAAAATACCGCCAAAGAGGAACCAGAACAGCGCGGTGGTGAAGCGCTTCGGGTTGCCGCGGTCGCGCAGGGTCATGATCACCAGCAGCATCACCACGAAGCCGATCAGGTAGTACACGCGGTTGATCGTAATCAGGGTCATCATGATGCGATCTCCTGCGTGCCTTGCTCCGCGCGCCAGGCCATCACGTCGCGGCGAATGCTGGCGTCCAGCCGCAGCAGGCGCGTCATGTGGATAATCAGCGCGGCAAGGGCGGTGGGGATCGCCCACAGCCCTATGTGCAGCGGCTCGATGCCCTGAATGCCGTTCTCCTTCAGGAAGGCGTCAATCAGCAGCACCGCGCCAAAGGCGATAAAGATGTCCTCGCCGAAGAAGACCGCGATGTTATCGCACGCGGCGGCGTGGGCTTTGATTTTGTCGCGAATGTGCTGCGGCAGCTCGCCGTATTCGTTCAGCGCCGCCCCTTCCGCCATCGGCGCCAGCAGCGGGCGCACGGTCTGGGCGTGGCCGCCCAGCGACATCAGCCCCAGCGCGGCGGTGCCCTCGCGGGCGACAAAGTAGAGCATCAGAATGCGCGCGGAGGTCGCGCTGGCGATCTTCGCCACCCACGCCTGCGCCCGCTCCTTAAGCCCGTAATATTCCAGTAAGCCGATAACCGGCAGGATCAAAATAAACGTCGCCAGCGAGCGGCTGTTAACAAACTTCTCGCCGAACGTCTCCAGCAGCATGCCGAAATCCATGCCGACCAGCAGACCCGTCGCCAGCCCCGCGACAACCACCACCAAAAGCGGATTGAAGCGCAGCGCAAAACCAATAACCACGATCGGGATCCCGATCAGCGGCAGCAGCGTAGAACCGTCCATAACCCTGTACCCTATCCAAAGTGAGCGTGGCGAACCGGCGGTGTTTTTTTATTTCCTCATCCGCAGATGAAGCGTGACCGTCCGGCGCGCGATGTTGTGTTTTTCGTCAGGCTTCACGAAACCTGTGCTAAAAAGCTATATCTGAACCGCAAAAACATGTAAACAATTTATCAATAAAATGTTCTTATTTTATCTCTTTGTGTTTACATTTTTGGGTGAGAGTCACACTCCCGTAAGGAACGTTATGAGCGCCAAAAAACCCGTAGCCCCAGCCAACAACGATGATATTGCCGACGGTCGGATCGTCTCCTCGCGCCACCTGGTTTCCGAGCGCTGCGCGGAGCTATCGGAGCTGGAGTACGCGCTGATCATGACCAGCAACGCGTTCAACAAGTGGATGGTGCGCTGCATGACGGCGGCGGGCGAGCCGGACATGGGCGCGTTTGACGTGTCGCTTCTCCACCACGTTAACCACCGCAACCGCAAGAAAAAGCTTGCCGATATCTGCTTCGTGCTGAACGTTGAGGATACGCACGTCGTCACCTACGCCCTGAAAAAGCTGGTGAAGGCGGGCTACGTGACCAGCGAAAAGGCGGGAAAAGAGCTCTACTTCTCGACGACCGAGGAGGGAAAAGCGCTGTGCATGAAGTACCGGGATGTGCGCGAGGCCTGCCTGATTTCCATTCAGATGGAGAGCGGCATTCCCGCCGCGTCGATTGGCGAAACGGCGCAGCTGCTGCGCACCATTTCGTCGCTGTATGACACGGCCGCGCGGGCGGCCGCGTCGCTGTAGCGTTTACGGACGTCGGAACAGGGCGATGCTTCGCCCGGCCAGCTCAAAATCGACGGCGTCGGTGATGACCGCGCCGCGCGCGTCACCGGCGGTGGAGAGCTCAAGCACCCAGCCGCCTTCGCCAAACTGCGGGATCTGGAACGGCACGGTGCCTTCAAACGGGTTGAACAGCATCAGCACGTCATGCCAGATGCCCTCCTCCTGCTTCAGATCCGGCCTGCTGATTGAGACGCCAATCGTCGAGCCTTCGTCCCACTGCTCGGACTGCTGCGGCCCGCCGCCCGCGTTAAACCAGCGGATCTCCAGCCCGTCGCGCCAGCTTTCGCGCCGGAGCAGCGGCTGCGCCGCCCGCAGCGCAATCAGCCTGCGGGTAAAATCGCGCAGCGCGTTGTCATTCTCCGAGAAGTTCGCCCAGTCTACCCACGAAATTTCGCTGTCCTGACAGTAGCCGTTGTTATTGCCCTTTTGCGTGCGGCCAAACTCATCCCCCGCCAGCAGCATCGGCGTGCCGTGGGAGAACAGCATCGTGGTCAGGAAATTGCGCTTCTGCTGCTCGCGGATCGCGACGATGCCCTCGTTTTCCGTTGGCCCCTCTTCGCCGTAGTTACAGGAGCGATTGTCGTTGTGCCCGTCGTTATTGTCCTCGCCGTTGTCCGCGTTGTGCTTTTCGCTGTAGGAGACGAGATCGTTAAGCGTAAAGCCGTCGTGGGCGGTAATGAAGTTGACGCTCGCCCAGGGGCGACGGCCGCGCAGATCGTATAAATCACCGGAGCCCAGCAGGCGCGCGGCAAAGTCCGTGGTCACGTTCTCGCCGCGCCAGTATTCCCGCACGGTATCGCGGTATTTGTCGTTCCACTCGCCCCAGCCGGGCGGGAAGCCGCCGACCTGATAGCCGCCGGGGCCAATGTCCCACGGCTCACCGATGAGCTTCAGCTTTGACAGCACCGGGTCTTGCGTGACGGCGTCAAAAAAGCCGCCGCGCGGGTCGAACCCTTCCGGCTCGCGCCCGAGGATGGTTCCCAGGTCGAAGCGAAAGCCGTCGACGTGCATGGCCTGCGCCCAGTAGCGCAGCGAATCCATGACCATTTGCAGCACGCGGGGATGCGAGGTGTTCACCGTGTTGCCCGTGCCGGTATCGTTGATGTAGTAGCGGTGCTGGTCCGGCAGCGTGCGGTAGTAGCTGAAGTTATCGATGCCTTTGAACGAGAGCGTCGGCCCCAGCTCGTTTCCCTCGGCGGTGTGGTTGTAGACCACGTCCAGAATCACCTCGATGCCCGCGTCGTGATAGGCGCGAACCATATCGCGAAAGCCCTGGATCCCGGCGGGCCCGTAGTAGCGCGACGCCGGGGCAAAGAAGCCCAGCGTGTTGTAGCCCCAGAAGTTTTTCAGCCCCCGGTCAAGCAGGTGCTGGTCGTCCGGAAACCAGTGGACCGGCAGCAGCTCGACCGACGTAATGCCCAGGCTTTTGATGTACTCCACCGAGGCCTTATGCCCCATCCCCTCAAACGTGCCGCGCAGCTCGGGCGGAATGGCGGGATTGAGCTGGGTAAACCCCTTCACGTGGCTTTCGTACACCACGGCGTGCGGCCAGGGGATCGCGGGCCGACGGTTGTCCTGCCAGTCAAACGCCTGAGGGTCAATAACCCGGCACTTCGGCGTAAACGGCGCGCTGTCGCGATCGTCGAAGCTCAGGTCTTTATCCTCGTGGCCCAGGGTGTAGCCGAAGTGGGCGTCGTTCCACTGAATATCCCCGACCAGCTCGCGCGCGTAGGGATCGATAAGCAGCTTGTTCGGGTTAAAGCGGTGTCCGTTTTCCGGATCGTACGGCCCGTAAACGCGGTAGCCGTACAGCGCGCCCGGCTTAAGGTCGGGAACATAGCCGTGCCAGACCTCGTCGGTGTACTCGGGCAGCTCGAGCCTCGCAATTTCGTGTTGACCCGAGGGATCGTACAGGCACAGCTCCACGCGCTCGGCGTGGGCGGAAAACAGCGCAAAATTGACGCCCTTGCCGTCATAATTTGCGCCTGGCTGCTGGCCGTGACCGGCCCGAATCTCAAAATCCGTATTTTTATTCATTGTTACTCCCCATGTTATTCGCTGGTCATCAGAACCAGGATGCATCCTTTTTCAGACGAGAGGTCCAGCGCGTCGTCAAGCGTGCGCCGCGCGCCGGTAAACAGATCGCGGTAGCGCTTGCCCGCGAGTTCCGGCGCAAGATCGATAACGGTGTTCGCCCACAGCGCCGGGTCAGGTCCGAGCCCGCGCTGCGTGACGTCAAAGACGAGGCGCGGCACCACCACGATCAGCGCGGCGTCCTCCTTAACGCGCGCCCAGGCGATAAGGTGATTTTCACGATCGCCCCTCACCCGCAGTGGCAGCCAGTCTCCGTAGTGAAACAGCGCGGGCGCGTGCTGGCGCATTCGCAGCAGCGTCGCGGTGACGAACTGCTTCACGCTTCCGTCCCGCCAGCGCGCCTCATCGTGGAAGATGGTTGCGTCAAGCCCCGCAAGATTCTCCGCAAGCCAGGCAAAGTCCGGCTCGCGGCGGTTGTCGGGATCGACAAGGCTAAAGTTGAGCGCCTCGCTGCCCTGGTAAATATCCGGCACGCCGGGCGCGGTCAGCTTTATCACCGTCTGGCTCAGGCTGTTCATCAGCCCGGCGCGGACAAACGGCTGCAGGGCGGCGTTGAAATCCGCGAGGAACGCAGCGTTGTCCGGCGACAGCATATGCCGGGCATAGCCCAGCACCACGCTCTCGTAGCTCTCGTTGCTGTCCGCCCAGTCGGTGCGCTGCTTGGCTTCGCGCAGCGCTTTCTCCACGAAGCCGAGAAAGCGGGTTTCGAGCACGCTCAGCCCCTCGCGGTCGTCCGGGGTTTGATTCGCGGGCCAGACGCCCGCCAGCGCCTGGTAGAGCATCCAGGTGTCGGCCCCGTCGGGCGCGGTGCCGTCGTTCAGAAAGCGCACGTGCGTCTGGTTCATCTGCCGCCAGCGCGCCAGGTTTTCCGCCCAGCGCTCCGGCGCTTCCGTCAGGGCGTAAAGCCGTGCCCGCGCGTCTTCTCCGCGCTTGGTGTCGTGCGTCGAGGTGCCCAGCAGCGCGTCAGGCTGTCGCGCCAGGCGGATGCGCATCTCCTGGTGAAAGCGGGAAACGGAAAAGGCGCGCGGCGCGGGATCGGCCCCCACTTCATTGAGCGCGAGGTCCATGTTGTGGCGAAAGAACAGCGTATCCTCAACGGATTTCGCCATCAGCGGCCCGGTCAGCTGCTGAAAGCGGGTGCGGAACAGCGCGCCGCGCTCGCGGTCGCTCTCGTTAAGCTCGCCGCGCAGGATCAGCACAATCAGCGTCAGCGCGCCCGGTTCCGGCACCTCCAGCGTTTCGACGACACGCGACAGCAGCGCCTCATCGGCAGGCGTTAGCCCGTCCACGGTGCCGTAGGTGCGATACACCGGAAACGCGATCAGCAGCTCGCGCAGCGCGTGGTGAAGCGCCTCGCGCGGCACCGCCACGCCGTTGCGCTGCGCCAGTTCGTCGGCAATGTTCAGCAGCGTCGTAAACTCGCCTTCAAAGTTGCGATCGGTCATCAGCCCTTTCGCATCCCGCAGCGCCATCTCCCGGTCGGTGGTTTCGCCGACGGTCTTATCGTGGATCGTTTCCAGCAGCTCAAGGTTGTTATCGTCTACCAGCACCTCGGCCAGCGAGGCGATAAACTCGTACCCCGTGGTGCCCGATACCGGCCAGCCGTCGGGTAGCTGCTCGCCCCGGGCGAGGATTTTTTCTACGGTGATATAGCAGTCCGGCCCCGCGGCCTGGCGCAGGCGATGCAGATACCCGAGCGGATCGGCCAGGCCGTCGACGTGGTCGATGCGCAGGCCGTCAACCACGCCCGCATGGACCAGCTCGAGGATCAGCCGATGGGTGTCGTCAAACACCGCCTCGTCTTCGACCCGCACGCCCACCAGCCCCGTAATTTCGAAAAAGCGCCGCCACGAGAGCTGCTTCGGCGCCTCGCGCCAGGACATCAGCCGCCAGCTCTGCTTCTCGTGCAGCGCGGCGATCGCCTCGGGGCCGACGGCGGTGAAATCAGTGAGATCGTCCACGCTGCCCGGATTCAGCGGCCAGGCGTTCTCATAATACTTCAGTACGGGTCTGTTCGTGACACTGTCACGTTCAAGCGTAATGGCACCCTTCTCCAGCTCGGCTTCGAACGTATCGCCGAGGAACGGCAGGGTCATCGGGCGCGACCAGTCGATGTCGAAGTAGCGCGCGTAGCGGCTCTGCTCGCCGTGTTCGATGACGTCCCGCCACATGCGGTTTTCAAGGGAGGTGGACATGTGGTTTGGCACAATGTCCAGAATCAGCCCCATGCCCGCCTGCTTCAGCGCCGCCGCCAGGCGGTCAAACCCCGCGCGCCCGCCGATGGACGGTTCGATTTCGTTGGGATCGGTAACGTCATACCCGTGGGTGGAGTCCGACGCGGCGGTAAAAATCGGCGAAGCGTACAGGTGGCTAATGCCAAGATCCTTCAGGTACGGCACCAGCTCTGCCGCGCGTTCGAAGGTCATTCCGTTGCGAAACTGAATGCGCCAGGTTGATAACGGGATCATAACGGGGCCTCTCCTTTTGCAAAGCACACGACGATGCTGTTGTTTCCAGCGCGTTGAGCTGCGCGGGCCAGCTAAAAAGACGTTCTCCGGCAAGCGCGGGCAGCGTCGCGGGCTTTCCGGTATTGAGCGCCAGGGAAAGCGTGCCCGTGGCAAACCGCCAGCTCACCGCCACCCTTCCGGGCGCCGTTTCCAGCACGCGGCCCTGCGCCGGTTTACCGTCGCGCAGCAGCGGCACGATGTGCTGCTGGCGCAGGGCGAGCAGCTCCTGCGTAAAGGCCAGCCACGCTTTCCCCTCGTCGGACTCGGTTTTCTGCCAGTCCAGCTTCGAGCGCATAAAGGTGTCCGGATCGTTGGGATCGGGAACCGTTTCGTCGTGCCCGGCATGGCCCGAAAATTCGCTGGCGCGCCCCTCGCGCACGGCGCGGGCCAGATCGCCGTGGAAATCGGTGAAGAACAGGAACGGACGGGTTTCGCCGTACTCTTCGCCCATAAACAGCAGCGGAACGTGGGGCGACAGCAGCAGCGCGGCGAGCAGCACCCGCGTTTTATCCGCTCCGGCGAGCGCGATCAGCCGATCGCCCTGCGCCCGGTTGCCGGTCTGGTCGTGGTTTTGAATAAAATCGACAAAAAACGTCGGCGGCTGCGTAGCGCACTCAACGCCGCGGGATTCCCCGGTCTGAGCGGAGACTTCGCCCTGATAGACAAAGCCCTCCGCCAGCGCGCGGGCAAATTTCTTTTCAGGCTCAATGGCGAAGTCCTGATAGTAGGCGTGGGTCTCGCCGGTGGCGAAAACGTGCGCGGCGTTGTGGAAATCATCGTTCCACTCGGCGGTAAACAGCGGCGCGTAGCCCTGTTCGTCGCGCGGGTGAAGAAACACCACGTTGCGGCTGTCTTCGGTCGTCAGGTGGACGTGCCGGTCGGGAATTGCCTCGCGGATGCGGGTGGCAATCTCCTGCAAAACGTGGATTTCCGAGGCATCCTCAATTTGATCGATGGCGTCAAAGCGCAGCCCGTCGAGGCCATATTCGGTGAGCCAGTACAGAGGCGCTTCCACGATGTATTGCCTGGCGGGCAACGTTTCATAGGCGATGGCGTTGCCCCACGGCGTCATGCGGTCCTGATGGAAAAACGCCGGAGAGAGCGCGGGAAGATAGTTGCCTTCCGGGCCGAAGTGGTTCAGCACGATGTCCAGCACCACCGACAGCCCGAGAGCGTGCGCGGCGTCAATAAGCGCGTGAAAATCCTCCGGCGTACCGTAGGCGGAATGCGGGGCGTACAGCAGCACGCCGTCGTAGCCCCAGCCGCGCGCGCCGCCAAACTGCGACACGGGCATGATTTCGATTTGGGTAATGCCAAGCTGAGCCAGATAAGGGAGCTTGGCGATGGCCGCCCGGAACGTGCCTTCCGGCGTAAAGGTGCCGATATGCAGCTCGTAAATCACCGTCTCTTCCCACGGTCGTCCCTTCCAGCTTTCGCTATCGGGCGAAGCGCGACGGGAATCGACCACCACCGAAGGCCCGTTAACGTCCCCTTTCTGCGCGCGGGACGCCGGGTCCGGCACGGTCATGCCGTCCGCCAGCCGGTACTGGTATTCCGCCCCCGGCTTAACGCCCTGAACGTCGGCCTCGAACCAGCCCCCGCCCGCGGGCGTCATGACAATGTCCTTTCCGTCCAGGCACAGCGTCAGTGATTTTTGCCCTTCCGCCCACAGGCGAAAGCGAACAACGTCATCGGAAATAAACTCGGCACCCCAGTGCCGTTGAAATAATCTGGATCCCATTCTCATCCCTCGATTGAGCCACATTTTGCGCGACGCGAAATACAAGCTTAGTCGAGGTTTAGGGGCATGCTTCGAACGCTATCTATTGATTCCCTGCGCGAACCGGATTTATCCGAATTGCCGAGTTCTGTGATTTTCCTCGCGAACGCTAACTATTCTTATTATTCACATCACAAAGGAGACCGGTATGACGACAGGAAACAACCACACGCTGAATTACCCTCGACCACCGTTTGCTGAACAACCTCAGCAGCCGCCGGGGCTGGCGTCTGAAATGAAGCCGCTGCCGGATCATGGTGAAACGAGCTATATCGGTTCGGGCAAGCTGGCGGGTAAAAAAGCCCTTATTACCGGCGGCGATTCCGGCATCGGGCGCGCCGTTGCCATTGCGTTTGCCCGCGAAGGCGCCGACGTGGCGATTGGCTATCTGCCGGAGGAAGAGTCCGACGCGGCGGCGGTGATCGCGCTGATCCAGGCGGAAGGCCGCAAGGCCGTTGCCATTCCCGGCGACATCCGCGTGGAGTCGTTTTGCGATACGCTGGTTGAAAAGGCGGTGGACGGCATTGGCGGGCTGGACATTCTCGTCAACAACGCCGGACGCCAGCAGTACTGTAAAGCGATTGAGGATCTGACCACCGCAGACTTCGACGCCACCTTTAAAACCAACGTTTACGCGCCGTTCTGGATCACCAAGGCCGCGCTGCGTCATTTCTCGGAAGGTGCCGTGATTATCAACACCTCATCCGTGCAGGCGTTTAAGCCGAGCGAGATCCTCGTGGACTATGCCCAGACCAAGGCCTGCAACGTCGCCTTTACCAAATCACTGGCGAAGCAGCTCGGTCCGCGCGGCATTCGCGTTAACGCCGTCGCGCCGGGGCCGTACTGGACGCCGCTTCAGTCCAGCGGCGGTCAGCCGCAGGAGAAGGTGCAGCAGTTTGGGGAAGATACGCCGCTCGGCAGGCCCGGCCAGCCGGTGGAGATCGCTCCGCTGTACGTGCTTCTGGCGTCAGACGCCTGCTCGTATGCCTCCGGCCAGGTATGGTGCTCCGACGGCGGCACGGGCGTTGCCTGAGATTAGCCGCGCGTCAGCGTGCTAAGAAATTTTTTGAGCACCTCGGAGCGGATGATGCGGTGACACACCAGCGTCAGCTCGCTCTCGCTGAGCCTGTCGAGAATGTCGATAAAGACCACGTTCGGCAGGTTCAGCGTCTTCGCCGAGGCGGGAAGCAGCGCCATGCCAAATCCCGCCGACACCAGGGTCAGCACGCCCGGCACGTCGGTTGCGTGCTGAACCACTTTCGGCTCAAAGCCCGCGTGGCGGCAGACATCGTAAAAGTACTGCTCCAGCCCCATTCCCTCCGGATCGCTTAGCGCAATCCAGTTTTCTCCCTTTACCGACGCCAGCGTTACCGTGGCCGACGCCGCAAGCGGGTGCTGACGGCCCAGCGCAAGCACCGTCTTCTCCAGCGCAAACGGACGCGCCTGCAGATCGTCAGGCAGCGGCGGAAGCGGCGCGCGCACGATCGCCACGTCGAGCTGGCTGTTTTGCACCTCAGAATAGAGCGCCTGAACGTTGCCCGTCCTCAGCGACAGCGAAATCCCCGGCCACCGGGAATGCAGCGCGCGCAGCGCGTCCGGCAGGCGCGCGTCAAACATGGCGCTGGAAACGCATCCCAGGTTCAGCACGCCCTGCTCGCCTCTGGCCGTTTTGCGCGCGTCGCTGACCGCCCGATCGACCAGGTCGATCGCCAGCCGCGCCTTTTCGAGGAAGGCCTCTCCGGCGGGCGTCAGGGTCAGACGGCGGTGGGCGCGGTTGAACAACGTGACGTCCAGACGCGCCTCCAGCGCCTTGATCTGCTGGCTCAGGGCCGGCTGCGCCATGTTTAAGCGCTCCGCCGCCCGGTGCATGTGCAGCTCTTCGGCAACGGTGATGAAATGGCGCATCAGTCGAAACTGCATCCGCGGTCTCTCCATAATTGATAATAAAATTCGTATCAAAATAGCATAAATGATGCAATTGATGCTCTTTCCACTTCGATGAAAAATAGCGCTATGCCATCTAAGGAGGAAAGTATGGAAAACACGATTCACGACCTGAGAAGCGCCATTGACCTGCTGCAAAAGCACGACGGGCAGTACATTGAAACCGATCGTCCGGTCGATCCTGACGCCGAGCTGGCGGGGGTGTATCGCCATATCGGCGCGGGCGGCACCGTTAAGCGTCCGACCCGCACCGGCCCGGCCATGATGTTTAACCAGATTAAGGGCTACCCCGGCTCGCGCATCCTGGTTGGCATGCACGCCAGCCGTGAACGAGCCGCCCTGCTGCTGGGCTGCCCGCCGTCCGAGCTGGCCCAGCACGTGGGCAAGGCGGTGAAAAACCCGATTGCGCCCGTCGTGGTGCCCGCCGCGCAGGCGCCGTGTCAGGAGCAGGTCTGGTACGCGGACGATCCGAACTTCGATCTGCGCACCCTGCTGCCCGCGCCGACCAACACGCCGATTGATGCGGGTCCGTTTTTCTGCCTCGGGCTGGTGCTGGCGAGCGACCCGGACGACCGCTCGATCACCGACGTGACGATCCATCGCCTGTGCGTGCAGGGGCGCGACGAGCTGTCGATGTTCCTCGCCGCGGGCCGCCACATAGAGGTGTTCAGGAAAAAAGCCGAAGAGGCGGGCAAACCGCTGCCGGTTACCATTAACATGGGCTTAGATCCAGCTATCTACATCGGGGCCTGCTTTGAAGCGCCGACCACGCCGTTTGGCTACAACGAGCTGGGCGTCGCCGGCGCGCTGCGCCAGCAGCCGGTCGAACTGGTTCAGGGCGTGGCGGTCAATGAAAAAGCCATCGCCAGAGCCGAAATCATCATTGAGGGGGAGATCCTGCCGGGCGTTCGCGTTGAGGAAGATCAGCATACCCATACCGGCCATGCGATGCCGGAGTTCCCCGGCTACTGCGGCGAGGCCAACCCGTCCCTGCCCGTCATCAGGGTGAAGGCGGTGACGATGCGCCAGCACGCGATCCTGCAAACGCTGGTGGGGCCGGGCGAAGAGCACACCACGCTGGCGGGCCTGCCGACGGAGGCCAGCATCCGCAACGCGGTGGAAGAAGCCATTCCCGGCTTCCTGCAAAACGTGTATGCCCACACGGCGGGCGGCGGTAAATTCCTCGGTATTCTGCAGGTGAAAAAACGCCAGCCCTCCGACGAAGGGCGTCAGGGCCAGGCGGCGCTTATCGCGCTGGCCACCTACTCCGAGCTGAAAAACATTATCCTCGTTGACGAAGACGTGGATATCTTCGACAGCGACGACATTCTCTGGGCGATGACGACGCGCATGCAGGGCGACGTGAGCATCACCAACCTGCCCGGCCTGCGCGGCCATCAGCTGGACCCTTCCCAGTCGCCCGATTACAGCACCACGATCCGCGGCAACGGCATCACCTGCAAGACCATCTTCGACTGCACGGTGCCGTGGGCGCTGAAGTCGCGCTTCGAGCGCGCGCCGTTTATGGACGTGGACCCGCGTCCGTGGGCGCCCGATCTGTTTCCTGAGGTGAAGTAAGCCCGGCGCGGGGAAGCGCGGCAGCTGAAAAAGGAAAATTGCCGCCTTCCCCGCTTTCTTGTACCCTTTGAGCGTTCAACCCAACCCCACAAAAAATGAGACATTGGACGCCCTATGAGTGCACATATTTCCAAAGATCCTCTGCACGGCGTGACGCTGGAAATGCAGATTAACGCCCTGGTCGCACGCTACGGCTGGCGCGAGCTGGGGGAACGGGTCAAAATTAACTGCTTTCGCAGCGACCCTAGCGTGAAATCCAGTCTAAAATTTCTACGGCGCACCCCGTGGGCGCGCGCGGAGGTCGAAGCGCTGTACCTCGATTCCCTTAGCGATACGGCCCCGGAAGTACCGGACGAACCCGCCTTTAATCCCTGGGCCAACAGCAGGATAACCAAGAGCTAACACATCAATGATGCGACGTGTAAAACGGACAGGCGCGCTGGTTGGCTGCGCGCTTTTACTTGCCAGTTGCTCCTCAAAACCACCCAAATCGCTCGTGACCCCGCCTTCGTCGATCGCTCCCCCTGCCCAGCAGGCCAATGAGCCGATGCGCGGCATCTGGCTGGCAACGGTTTCGCGCCTCGACTGGCCGCCGGTCTCGTCGGTCAACGGCGTTAACCCGCAGCAGCGCGTCGCGAAGCAGCAGCAGGCGCTCAGGGACAAGCTCGACAAGCTGAAGTCGCTCGGCATTAACACCGTCTTTTTCCAGGTCAAGCCGGACAGCACCGCGCTGTGGTCATCTAAGATCCTGCCCTGGTCAGATATGCTGACCGGCAATATCGGCGACTATCCCGGTTACGATCCGCTGCAGTTTATGCTCGATGAGGCGCACCGGCGCGGCATGAAGGTGCACGCGTGGTTTAACCCGTACCGCGTCTCAACCAACACCAAGCCGTCGACCATTGCCGCGCTGAACCGCACCGCGTCGCAGCATCCTGCCAGCGTCTACGTGCAGCATCCCGACTGGGTGCGCATCTCCGGCGATCGCTTTGTGCTCGATCCGGGCATTCCGGAGGTGCGGGACTGGATCGTGCAGGTGGTCAGCGAGGTGGTCAGACAGTACCCCGTCGACGGCGTGCAGTTTGACGACTATTTCTATACCGAAACGCCAGACTCCAGGCTTAACGATGCCCAGACCTTCCGGCAGTACGGACAGGGGTTCGCCTCAAAAGCGGACTGGCGTCGCCACAATACCCAGCAGCTGATCGTCCAGGTTTCGCGGGCGGTTAAGCAGATTAAGCCGGACGTGGCGTTTGGCGTCAGCCCGGCGGGCGTCTGGCGCAACCGTTCGTTCGACCCGGCGGGTTCCGATACCCGCGGCGCGGCGGCGTATGATGAGTCCTATGCGGACACGCGCCAGTGGGTGCAGCAGGGGTTACTCGACTACATTGCGCCGCAGATTTACTGGCCGTTTGCGCGCGACGCCGCGCGGTACGACGTGCTGACCAAATGGTGGGCCGACGTGGTGAAACCGACCCACACCCGCCTGTACATCGGCATTGCCTTATACAAGGTGGGCGCGCATTCGAAAAACGAGCCCGACTGGACGGTCAACGGCGGCGTGCCGGAGCTGAAAAAGCAGCTGGATCTCAACGACGCGCTGCCGAACGTTAACGGCACGATCCTCTTCCGCGAAGATTACCTCAACCAGCCGCAGACTCAGGACGCGGTGAACTACCTCAAAGGCCGCTGGGGAAGCTGATGCCGCGGGCGGAAACGGATTGTTTCCGCCCGCTTTTTACTCCGGCTTTGGCCCGAACATCGCCACCAGCTGCTTCGCATCCGGCATGCCGACCACCTGCTGGAGCTCGTTTTGCTCATTCATGTAGTAAATCGCCGGGGTCGCGTTCGCGCCAAGGGAATCCATAAGCGCCTGATGCTGCTGCAGCACGGCTACGGTTTCGCGGGAGGCCGCCGTTTCGGGCTTAGGCAGCTTTTTCCCGCCGGAAAGCTCGTACTCGCGCCACGCCGCAACGGGATCGCTGGCGTTCAGGATCGCCGCGGCGTTGCGCCCGCTTTTCGGATTCAGAAAGGCCACCAGCAGCGTGTTCAGCTGGACTTTATTCGCCTTCACCCACGGCTGCGCCTCGGCCCAGAACGCCTTGCAGTACGGGCAGAACGGATCGGCAAAGACAAACACCTTGCGCGGCGCGGCGTCGGCGCCCTCTTTTAACGGCTTCGCCGCGTTCAGCTTCTGCCACATCTCCCGCCCGAGCGGGGCGTAGATCTCCTTCTGGAAATAGCCTTCGCTCAGGTTTTTGCCCTTGTCGTCATACAGATAGCCGGAAATGACGTGCTTGCCGTCCGGGGTTAAAAACAGCGTGACGCCCATGTCCTGATACTGGCCAAGCCACGCGGGCGCGCCGCCGGGAGCATCAATTTTCTTGATGATTTTGATCTCCTGCCGATCGCTAAACTGCTTCACCACGTCCGGAATGGCCTCCGCTGCGTGGGCCAGCCCCGAGGCCGCAAGCAGCGACAGTAACGGTAATCTTTTCATCTTCTTCTCCGGTATGCAGGGGGCCGAAGCCCCCTGACGTTAGCGTTTTTTCAGCGCGTCGCTGACCATCGCGTCAAACTGCTCGTACGGGATCCAGCCCGAAAGCATCTGGTCGCCGACAAGGGTAGCGGGCGTCCCCTGAATACCCAGCTTTTCCGCCACGGACAGGCTGCTTTTCAGCGTTTCCATACTCTGCGCGTCCGGCTTGCTGATGCTCACCCCCGCCCGCTTTTTCGCCGCCTCGATGCTGGCATCGTCGTGGTAGCCCTTTTTCGCCATCAGGATATCGTTAAAGGCCATAAATTGCTGCGGCTGCGAGCGCCAGAGCATCAGCGCGTCCCGCGCGGACGTCACCGAGCTTTCGGCGCGATAAGGCAGGAACTTAAACACCACCGCGACGTCCGGGTACTTTTTAACGATCTTCTCCATGTACGGATCGAACTTTTTGCAGTACGGACAGTTGTAGTCCGTGAAAACTACCAGCGTCAGCTTCGGATTTTTTGCGCCAATGCGCGGCGAGTTGGGATCGTTAAACAAAAAATCACCGTTCTGGGCGATGACTTTTTTTATCGCCTCCTCACCCGCCAGCATGTTCTGCTGGTCGAGCTTTTCCGCCGCCTGGGCCAGGATATCGGGCTGGTTGATCAGCGTCTCACGCACCAGTTCCTGAACGCGTTTTTCCTGTTCGGGCGTAAGCGGTCCGGCGGCCATGGCCTGAGCGGAGGCGCTCAGCAGTAAAAGCGTAATAAGCGTTTTTTTCATTTTTCGTTAACCTTTGGCGTTGTTCAGTGCGGTCATCAGGGCCTGCTTGTCGAGCAGCGGAGAGAGGATCTCCCCGTCGGGCTTGCCCGGGCCTGACACCTCGTTAAAAGGGATGGCGTAGCGGTTTCGCTTCGCGAGGAAGTCGGCAATCAGCGTCGAGGGCTTGCTCCAGTCGCCGCGCAGGGCAACCACGTCCGGCGCGTTAAGCGCGGCAATCACCTCCGGCTGATTTAACACCCGGTGTTCGTTGACCTTGCAGGTCACGCACCAGTCGGCCGAAATATCGACAAACACGCGCTTGCCCTGGCCGAGCGCGGCCTGGATCGCCTCTTCGCTGAGCGGCTGCCAGTTGACCGCGTCGACGCTCGACCGCGAGGCGGCGGCCTGCGGGGGCTGAACAACGTCGCGCAGCTGATACCCGCCAAGCGCGGCGAGCGCGATGATAACGTCCCAGAACAGCGGAGAGCCTTTTGGCCCGGTGCGGGCAAATATCGCGATAGCGATGACGATCAGCACCAGCATCACCACCTGGCTCGTCGCCTCGCCCAGATGCTGGCTCAGAAGCGTGACCAGCCACAGGCTGGAGGCCAGCATCATCAGGCCGAGAACGACCTTCAGCGTGCCCATCCAGCGGCCGGGCTTGGGCAGCAGCAGCGCCGTTTTGGGGATCAGCGCCACGAACAGCCACGGCAGGCTCATCCCGACGCCGAGCATCAGGAATATCAGCCACAGGGAGTGCAGCGGTGCCGCCAGCGCAAAGGCGACCGCCGTGCCGAGGAACGGCGCGGAGCACGGCGTGGCGAGCAGCGTGGCAAATACGCCTTCGCAGAAGCTTCCGGCCATGCCCGTGCCCCCCGCCGTCGCCAGACGCCCCGCCGCCGCGGACGGCAGCAGCATCTCAAACGCGCCGAACAGGTTCAGGGCAAACAGGAACGTCACCGCCACCATCAGGCCGATAAACCACGGGTTCTGGAACTGAATGCCCCAGCCGAGCGACGCGCCGGTCAGCTTGAGGGCCGTCACCATCGCCGCCAGCAGCGCAAAGGAGGTCAGTATTCCGGCGCTGGTCGCGAGGAAGCGCAGGCGGATTTTGCGCGTGTCGGAACCGGCGTGCAGCACGCTGCTGAGCTTCATGCCCATTACCGGCAGGACGCACGGCATCAGGTTGAGGATCAGCCCGCCGAGCAGCGCGAACAGCAGCATGCTGCCGAGGCCGGTTTGCGCGTCATCCGCAAGATCCGCTGCCGGGCGTGCGCCGACGATCATCTCGGTTTGCTGCGCCCGGTCGCCGTTTGTCAGCACAAACGACAGCTTTTTCCCCTGCAGCGACGCGGGCCTGTCGCCCCACTCGTCGGTCACGGGCACCGTAACGCGCAGCGTTTCGCCGCGGTGCTTAATGACCGGCTCGCCCGGCAGCACGTCGCCTTCCAGCGGGTCAAAATAGATCCCCGGATTTTCCCAGCCGCCCGGCGCCGTCCCGGTGATGACCAGATCGCCTCCGTCCAGCCAGGCGGCAAGGTTTGATGAAATGCCGGAATCCCCCGGGATCGCGCGCATCGCCTGCTCAAACGCCGCCTGGAAGCCGCCGTCAACCGGCTGGCTAAAGTCGAGGCTGAGCGGATAGTCGGTCAGCAGGCAGACGTTGCTGCAGGTGGACAGCGTCAGCGTGCCGTCAAGCGTGTCGCTGCTTGTCCCGGTAATGACTATCGGGATCGCGACCTTATTGTGATAGCCCTGCGTGGTCAGGCCGGAGATATCAAAGCGCGACGGCACCGGCCAGTACCAGCTGTCCTTGACGCCTTTCGGCCAGACAATCTGCGGGGCGACGCCCCCTTCGCCCGGCGAGCGCCAGTAGGTTTTCCAGCCCGACTGCAGCTCAACGGTGAGCAGGCCGAGAATGCGGTCCTGGCTTTTTTCTGCCTGGAAACGCACCCGGGCATGGTTGTTTTGCGGGGATGTCATCCAGCCGGTATCCGCCGCATGGGCAATGCCCGTGCAGGCGAGCAGCAGGAGGACGAAGCCCCTGAAGACGTTTAACATTTTTTACTCCGTGTACAGTGAAAGTTATCGTGTGGTTACGATGGTTTCACTCACGGAAAACGCAGTTTTTGAGGTGTATTCGCGGCGGCGGCGACTGAACGACCCGCTCTCTGAAGACAAGCGTGCGCAGCGGCGTAAACAGCTGCAGCAGCGCAAAGAAGAGGATAATGGCGGGAAGCGCACCGTCGAAGAATATGGGCTGGGCGCACAGCAAAGACTGCGCGCTTAGTTGGCAGGGCGACGGCCCCGCCGACTCCGTATCGCCCGCGGGCTTCGCGGCGTCAACCGTCTGGGACGTCTGCGCCTGCTGTTCCAGCCCCTGCAAAAAATGGTTGAGATAGACCGCGCGTTGGACCAGGCAAAGCGCCATCGCCAGACACGTGATTATCAACAGCCATTTACCCAGAAGCGGACGGTTACGCATAACGTTCCAAAATATGAAGACGCCACGATCATAAACGATACCAATGAATCTACAAGTCCCGAGTGTGTAAGGATTTGTCTTTGTGGGTTATTGGCCTGTTAGCGCGCGGTACACGTCATGCGGGCAGCCTAAAGCTCGAAATACTTTGCGTCAGCTGCTGCGCCTGCGCCTCCAGCGACGCCGCCGCGGAGGCAGACTGCTGAACCAGCGCCGCGTTCTGCTGCGTGACGCCGTCCATCTCGGTGACCGCCTGGCCTATCTGGCCGATACCGCGGTTCTGCTCCTCGGAGGCGATGGAAATCTGCCCCATCAGCGAATTGACCTTATTGACCGAAGAGATAATCGCGTCGATCACGTCTCCTGAACGATTCACCAGCGCGGCGCCATTCTTGACGCTGGAAACGGACTGCGCGATAAGGTTTTCAATGTCTTTAGCCGCCACCGCGCTTTTCTGCGCCAGCGTGCGCACCTCGGTTGCCACCACGGCAAACCCGCGCCCCTGCGTACCGGCGCGTGCGGCCTCGACGGCGGCATTCAGGGCAAGAATGTTTGTCTGGAAGGCGATGCTGTTGATCACGTTAGTGATATCTTCGATGCGCTGAGAATTGGCGGCGATGGTATTCATGGTCTCAATGACTTCACGCGTCACCGCCTCTCCGGTGTGGGCGTTGGTCACCGCGTCCTGGACCAGCTTGCCCGCCTCGTAGACGTTATCGGTGTTGTTTGCCACGGTCGCGTTCAGCTCTTCCATGCTGGCCGCCGTTTGCGTCAGGGCGGCCGCCTGCTGCTCGGTGCGCGAGGCAAGGTCGATATTTCCGGCGGCGATTTCCTGCGCGGCGTGGGTGACGCTGTTGCTGGCATCACGCACCTGCGCAATGGTGTCGAGAAGCGCCAGGCGCATCTGCTCCATTGATCCCATCAGGTAGTCAATTTCATTCCCCGCGCTGCCCTTTACCGGCACCGGAATATCCAGCCTTCCCGCGGCAATTTGGCTACAGTGTTCACGGGCCAGGTTGACCGGCGCGAACACGAAGCGGCGCATCAGCAGGCTGACGGCAACGATCACGGCGACGAACAGGAAAGCAATCCCGGCAATGATTGCCAGGCCGGACACGAAGTTATTCCGCGCGTCTTCGTTCAGGCGTTTGGCATATTTCTGATGAACGGACAGCACCTGGTCGAGGACGACTTCGTACTGGCGGTCTAGCTGAGAAACGGTGGGGATCAGCGCGTTAAATTTCGCAACGTCGTGAGCGGCTGCGGCGGCGATAAACGGCTCCAGCCCGCGATCGCGATAGTTAAGCCAGGCTTCCCGATAGGCGGTCACCAGCGGCGCTTCGTCCGCCAGGCGCGGCGCGGCCATAAAGGCTGCAAAGGCGCCATCGGCCTTGGTCAGCGCTTCTTTCACGGCATCCAGCCTGGCGGCACCGTCGGCGGTATTCCCCACCTCGACCATCTTCACGTACTCCATCACCCGCACGCGCAGCGTACGGCTGTGGTTGATCGGGTCGATGATGGACAGTACCACCTGAATCTCTTTATTAACGTTATCGAGCGAGTTGTTGCTTTTAAGGATGAGACCAACCGTGGTGATGGTGCTGGCGACAAAGAAAAACAGCAGCGAAAACAGAACGATCAGCGATGATTTTTTTAACGACATAACTACCTCAGGATAAACACTCCCTATAGTTATCGGCTGAATCGTTTCTTTAATTAATTAAAGTTAGCGCCGCATGTGCGGCCAGTGGATATCGCCGACGCCGTTGAGCTGCGGGCGGGCAAACAAAAAGCCCTGAAAGCGGCGTATGCCTGCGGATTCAAGCCACCGCCACTCTTCGAGCTTCTCAATGCCCTCGGCGACGAGCGAGATTTCCAGATCGGTACAGCAGCTGACGATGGACTTTACGATCGCCTGCTTGGGTCCGCTCAGATGAACGTTGCTGACGATCTCGCGGTCAATCTTGAGCTTATCCGGCTGAAACTTGGTCAGCAGCGATAGCCCCGCGTAGCCGGAGCCAAAATCATCGATTGCCAGCCCAATTCCGGTGCCGCGCAGCGCTTTAATGGCGTTGTTGAAGGTGTTGAAGCCGGAAATCATCTCGTTTTCGGTCACTTCGATAATGACCTGCTCCGGCTGAAGGCCGCTGAGCTGGATTTGCTCAACCAAAAACTCGACAGCCCCCGGCACGTTGACAAGCGACATCGGCAGCAGATTCACCGCTATTTTATGGCTGCCGATCTTCAGCCTTTTGGCGAGCGCAAACGCGTAGGCTTTGGTCTGAAGGTCGACCTCATAGATCTTCGCGGGATCGAGATTGGCAAAGAATTGCTCAGGGCTGCCGCCGTCGTTACCGCGAATCAACATCTCCAGCGAGCTGATTTTCCCTTCGTAGGGCTCAACGATTGGCTGAAGGGCAAACTGACAGGTCTGACCGTCAATGAGGCCTGCGGGCTCGCCGAACGGGTGTTTTTCGCTGGTGAGCGTCCACGCCTCGGCCCGTTCGTCGTGGTGCCGATGGGCGTAGTTCCCGCGGGTGATAAACGACTGAATGAATTTGAATACCCGATCGTCTGACGCAAGGTAGCTTTCAAGCTTGCTGTAGCGCAAGACGGACTGGAGAACGGTTTTCGGGGAGCTTACCTGCAGATCGAACAGCAGCATCCCCACGTTTTCGAAGCGTCGGCGGGGACCGTAATCGCGCATCAGTTCGACGACGGAGGCGTGGCGCTTGTCCTTAACGATGCGCTGATAGAGCGCGACGACGCGATCTTCGCGGCCCTCAAGCACCTGCAGGATGTCCTGCCCGTTGAAAAGCATAATCCCCGTAATGCCGAGCGCCGTGTTGCGCTGCTTTGCCTGTTCAACCAGCATATTCAGCGCGTCATGATGACAGGATGAATCCAACTGGCTTCGGTAGATGAGTGTGGTCAGCACAGTATAGGGTCCTGTAGTAAGGGGCGTATCAAGCGAGTTTCAGCATACTGCACTGCGTGACGTTAATATATAAAATCCGTGAATGCTTCAAAGATTAATCCACTTTTTCATTAATCCTTTCCGCCATGTATTCGTAAAACGGATTCGAGGTTACCCGCATCAGGGCATCCTTGCTCACGCTAAGCACCGACGTTTCGCCCCACAGCGCGATGGTTCCGAGGCTGATGCCGTAGCGGTTTTTCACCTCCGGATAGCGGCCGTACAAATCGTCATCGGGCGGGAACGGCACGGCGACGTGCGAAAGCGAGTAGATTTCTGCCGGATACGGCGTAGAGAGCGGCTCAACGCGCTCGCGGGTTTGCCCGGCTGGCGTGGTTTTAGCCACCGCGTCCAGGCTGTGCTCGCTGGCGTTGGCTATCGTCGTGACAGTGTAACGCCTCACCTGGGGCGGCAGCAGTTCGGACACCGCCGTCCACGATGCCGGTTTGAACAGTGGCCTGAAGCTTCCCGCCTGGTTAATGTCGAAGATCACCAGCTCGCTGCCGTTTTCCGGAAGGCGCTCAAACAGTTCGGTGACGACCGCCCGCGTGCTCACCGTGGAATCCATCACCGACTGGAACGCCAGCACCGGCGGCAGATCGTCAAGACGGCGTTCGCGGGCGTCGCGGCCCAGCTGCTCCTGCAGCGCCTGGGTCAGAAGCCACGACTGACGCGCGGCGTTCACCGGGAACGAGTTGTATTTATAAGGATTGTATTCCGGTGCGATAGTGAGCCACGCCGCTTTAGCAAACGCGGGCAGCATGGCGGGAAGGCCCGCCAGTCCGGCAAACCGAGCGAAAGACGTGACGCCAATCATCGGCGACAGCAGGACCAGCTGCTGAGGTTTTCTCAGCTGCGCGGAGTCGAGCGCGTCGAGGGCATATTTCATCGCCAGCGCGCCGCCGTTGGAGTACCCCACCAGATGCAGCGGAACCTTGTCCCCTGCAAGGCGGGTGGCCTCGCGCACGGCGAGCCGCGTTGCCGCCATCCACATCTCCCAGTCGACGTCCGTCAGCGCGCCCGGGGCGGTACCGTGGCCGGGAAGACGCGGCGCCACGGCAACAAAGCCGCGCCGCTGATAGTCAAGGGCAAGATGCTTCACGCTGTAGGGGGAATCCGTCAGCCCGTGCAGGAGCACAACCGCGCCGCGCGGCGTTCCGGCAGGCATCAGCACAAACGAGCGGTTCGCATCGGGCGCGAACTGCCCCGGCCAGACCAGGCTTTTACGGTAATAGCGGTTTAGCGGCGTGCGATCCTCCGCCCCGCTTTTCGCGGTAACGTTGTTATCCAGATCGGCGAAGATAGCGTTTTCCCGCGCGACGTAGTGCGCATAGTCGGACCTATCCATCTCCCGCACGGTCATTTCATCCGCTTTCCAGGTGTGCCAGAGGTGCAGATCCGGCCCCTGCTGCGAAAGATAAACCCGCACCGCCAGCAGCACGACCAGCGTTGTACCCAGCACCAGCGCGATTTTTTTTATGAGTTCCATGACCCGCACGCTGATGCGCCACGGCAGATTCACCATTCTGCTATCCCTTACCTGTGTTGTCTTTCATCATTTTATCAAACTTTACCAACGCTTTTATTTTTAGAGACAAGATAGCTGCCAGTAGCCGTTCGATTTAAATATTCACCTTAGACGTACATCTTATACGGCCTGAGGATGACATTCATGCTGATATATTTTAAACAGTCTTCAATCTAAAAATACCGCCGTGATTATTTCTGGTGAAATTATAAATCAATATGATTGCGGAAATTATTTAGCGTTGCTATGGCACGTTTTACCTAAAGACTTCAATCAGTTAGGCGTTAATACTTCTGCGATGAAATAATTTCTGCGCTCGCTTATCAGGAACGATTAACAAGGAGAGTTCGAATGGCAATAAAGGGAATATCGGCTCTAAGTGAAAAACGACAAAAGCGCATTATTGGAGGTGGTACGTTGATGCGCGCCGCCTTAATGATGATGGCATTAGCCCCTGCGTATGTCTTTGCCGCTATGCCTGGTAGCGAATGTGCCTCGCCCGGAGGCTACGTTGAGGGAATGTTGCTCACCCACATGAAGAACGATTTTGGTATTGATTTAACCTCTATACAGTACAGTAAAACCACCGTTGAGGTGCTGGGCGTTAAGCCTGTATCGGATTTTTTTGCCAGAACGCTCGCCATTGCCGACAGCAAGAATAATGCAGTCGCGGCCCTGACTGAGCAGCAATATTATGGGATATACCACGAAAGCCACGTCGTGAACGTTACGGCTAAATATACGTTTACGAATAAGGAAAATAAGCGCAGCACCTTCATCTCCTCCGCTCTTGCGAATGATGATGAATGCTCTGTCCGGTATAACGGCTATCTGACGCTGTCGAGAGAATTTTAGTAAGCCAAACCACGTACGGCCCGCTACTCTGGGCCGTAACGTTAGCGATACTCGCTAAATCTGCGCCATCCCACCGTCCACAAACAGCTCGGTGGCGTTAATAAAGCTTGCCGCATCGGAGGCTAAAAACGCCACGGCTTTACCCACTTCTCCCGGCGCGCCCAGACGGCCCAGCGGCACCTGCGCGGCCAGCGCGTCGAACAGGCCCTGACGCTGCTCTTCGGGAACCAGGTCGCCCAGGCCGGGCGTTTTGACGGGGCCGGGGCTGACCACGTTGACGCGGATGCCACGCCCCTGCAAATCCAACGCCCACGAGCGGGCAAAGTTGCGCACCGCGGCTTTGCTGGCGCTGTAAACGCTGAAGTTTGTCGTACCTTTGATCGATACCGTCGATCCGGTCAGGATAATCGACGCCCCGGCAGAGAGCAGCGGCAGCGCCTTTTGCACCGTAAACAGCACGCCGCGCACGTTGGTGCCGAAAATCCGGTCAAACTGTTCTTCGGTAATCGCGCCCAGCGGCAGCATGTCCCCACCTCCCGCGTTGGCGAAAAGGATATCCAGCCGCCCTTCGTCTTTCGCTATTTGGGCGTAAACCTCATCGAGATCGGCAAGTTTAGACACGTCGGCGCGAATGCCTACCGCCGATGAGCCCACTTCCGCGACCGCGGCGTCCAGCTCTGCCTGGCGACGGCCTGTGATGTAGACCTTAGCGCCCTGTGCCGCCAGCTCCTGCGCGGTGGCAAGACCAATACCCGTGCTGCCGCCTGTGACCAGTGCAATTTTTCCTGCGAGCGTTGTATTCATGTTATTCACCTTAATTTCGCGTTGAGAGATGCAGGGTGTCGCCTGCGTTGAACAGACTTTAGCCCTTGCGGGATTAGCGAAAAATGGGCAAAAATGAAAATGACTTTTCACAACAGGAAATAATCAAGGGGAAGCGCGTGGATCAACTTATGGCAATGCGCGCCTTTGCGCGCGTGGTGGAATCAGGCAGCTTTACCCGCGCGGCGGATTCACTGAATATGCCGATCGCCACGCTGAGCAAGCTGGTGAAATCCCTGGAATCGCATCTCGAAACGAGGCTCCTGCACCGCACCACGCGCCGCGTCGTCACCACGCCGGAAGGGATGGAATATTACGAGAAAGCCATGCGGGTGCTCATCGACATCGAAGATAACGACACCTCCTTTCGCGCGTCATGCTGTACGCCAAAGGGCCATCTGCGCGTTGACGTGGGCGGTTCAACCGCCCGCGACGTGCTGATCCCCCTTCTGCCCGATTTTATGCAGCGCTACCCGGACATCCGCATCGACCTCGGCGTCTCCGACCGCCCCGTGGATTTAATCAGCGGCAACGTGGACTGCGTTATTCGGGGCGGCCCGCTGGATGATTCAACCCTGATTGCCCGCCACATTGGCGATGCCGAACTGCTCACCTGCGCGACGCCGCACTATTTAAAAACCTATGGCGTACCGGCGTACCCGCAGGAGCTGCGCAACGGCCACCGGCTGGTCAGCTATCTTTCACCCGTCACCGGGCGGGCATTTCCGTTTCGCTTCAGGGAAAATGGCGACGCGCTGGAGATCGCCGTTCCGCATTATCTTGGCGTCAATGAAAGTAACGGCCATCTCGCGGCCGCGCTGGCGGGTTTGGGGATTATTCAGACGTTTGGCTATGCCGCTCGGGCCCACCTGCAGGCAGGAACAGTGGTTGAAGTCCTTCGGGACTGGCGTCCGAAGGCGTATCCTTTTCACGTGGTTTACCCGCAGAACAGGCACCTGACGCACCGCCTGCGGGTCTTTATCGCGTGGCTGGCAGAGGTGTTCCCCACCGCGCTGAAAGGCTAGCCGGGCGAGTGCCCGGCGAAGGTTAATTCAGCTTATAGTCCAGGGTGATTTCAGCCTTCAGCACCTGAGAAACCGGGCACCCGGCCTTTGCTTTCTGAATGATGCCGTCAAACTGCTGCGGGTCGATGCCCGGCACCGTCACCTTGCTTTGCAGGGCAATTTTGCTGATAGCAAAACCGGCGTCGGTTTTATCCAAAGAGACGACCGCTTTCGTGTCGATGGAATCAGCCGTATAGCCCGCCTCGCCCAGCATCAGCGACAGCGCCATTGAGAAGCATGCCGCATGCGCCGCGCCGATCAGCTCTTCCGGGTTGGTGCCCTTTTCCCCTTCGAAACGGGTATTAAAGCCGTAAGGTTGCTGATTCAGGACGCCACTCTCAGTAGAAACCGTCCCTTTCCCGCGCTTAATATCGCCAGACCAGTGTGCCGAACCGTGCTTATGAATCGTCATTGTTGCTCTCCTTTTGGCTTACAAAGGGTTAAGTATAGGACGTCAGTCACATTTTGCCGCGAACACAGACGAGTCTTATCCGAGCGAAAGCGAGTGCGCCAATGCGTCGAGGAACACGCGCTGGGCGGCGGGCTGATAGTCACGCGACTGATAAATGCCATAAATACCGATCGGCTTCGGCGTAAATTCGCACAGCACCGGAACCAGGGTTCCGTCGTGCAGCGCGTCCTGCGCCTCGCGCTCGGGCAGCATGGCAATACCGCAGTGGGCGATGGCGGCCTCCATCAGCAGAGAGGATATGCTCGCGCTCAGGTTACCGCTCACGGCTACGGACGCCAGTTCACCATCGGGGCTGATAAACCGCCACGACTGCCCGGCAAAAAAGCTGTAATGCAGGCAGTTATGCTCGGTTAAATCCTCCAGACGCGCGGGCGTGCCTCGCGCGGCAAGGTATTGCGGCGAGGCGCAGAGCACCGAGCGGCACTCCCCGATCCTGCGCGCAATCATCCCCGGCTCGGGGGTATCGGTAATACGAACCGCCACGTCGATACGCTCGCCGACGAGGCTGACGGGATGGTTATTTACGTCCAGCTCGACGCGCAAGTGCGGAAACCGCGCAAGCATCTCCGGCAGCACCGGGGCGATCACCTGCATCGCCGTGAAGTGCGCGCAGGCGACGCGCAGCGTGCCGGACGGCATGTCGCTTGCGGACTGATCCTCAATTTCCTGCGATATCTGAGACAGCGTGCGCGTTTTTTGCAGCACCTTTTCCCCTGCTGCGGTTAGGGTGAGCTTGCGCGTTGAGCGGTTAACCAGCCGCGCGCCCGCCCACTTTTCCATCTGCTCAAGGTAGCGGCTGACCATAGGGCGAGAGATCCCGAGCGCTCTTCCAGCGGCGCTCAGGCTTCCGAGTTCACATATGCGGTTGTAGACCTGAGCGGCAATCACGCGATCCATTTGTTGCTCCATCTGCTCGATTTATGAAACTAAGCATGTCCTGTTTCAGGAATAGTGGCAAATGCTCAGTTACTTATAATAAAGACTTTCCTGATAACAGAGACACGATGATGAAGCTTACCCACCTTGCCGCGCTGGGCACCGTTTTTACGCCGGTTGCGTTTGCCGCACCGCTGACCGTTGATACCTACAACCCGCAGGAGAAGGCCATTTTCGCCGTCTCTTCGACCCTGGTTTCCGGGCCGAAAGAGGCCGTACTGTTTGACGCGCAGTTCAGCGTGAAGGACGGCGAAGCGCTGGTCGAAAAAATCCGCAAAAGCGGCAAAACGCTGAATAAGATCGTGATCACCTCCGGCGATCCGGACTTCTATTTCGGCCTGCAGCCGCTGGTGAAGGCCTTCCCGAACGCCAAAGTGCTGGCTACCCAGCGCGTTGTGGACCATATCAAGGCCACAAAGGACGCCAAGCTCGCCTACTGGGGCCCGCAGATGAAGGACGGTGCGCCAACGGCGCTGTTCGTTCCGCAGGTTCTGGCGTCCAACACGTTTACCATCGACGGCGAGAAAGTGGATATTGAAGACGCGGAGAGCTACGCCGCCTACGTCTGGATCCCGTCGGCGAAAACCATTCTGGGCGGAACCGGCGTGTCGTGGGGGATCCACGTCTGGACGGCAGATACGCAAACCAAAGCGGCACGCCAGCAGTGGCAGCAAACGCTGGAGGCGATGGCCGCGCACGAGCCAGAGCGCGTGATCCCTGGCCACTACCTCGGCACGCCGCCAGCGGGAACCGGCGCCATCGACTTTACGCGCCAGTATTTGCAGCACTTTGAACAGGCCCTGGCGGACAGCAAAAACTCTGCGGGCGTTATCGCTGCGATGAAAAAACAGTATCCCGACCTGGCGGAAGAGAGTTCTCTGGAGCTCAGCGCCAAAGTGAATACCGGCGAAATGAAGTGGTAATAGCCTGAATTTCTCCTGCTATATTTATTATTTTATAGCAGGAGAAAAAAATGCCTTCGACGGTAAGAGGAATTGACCACATTGGTATTACGGTACCGGATATTGAACAAGCCACCCTATTTTTAGAACGCGCCTTTGACGCACGCGTTTTATATCACTCGGTCACGCCGGACAGCGAAAATATTGACCACGATGCACAAGAACACACGCTAAGGCTATTCCCCGGCACGCGCATCCGCGCCATACGCATGCTTGCCATGCCCCACGGGCCGGGAATAGAGCTGTTTGAAATGCACGGCCCTGAACAGGGGCCACCCGCGCGCGCCAGCGATTTCGGGCTGCAGCACTTTGCCGTCTATGTCGATGATTTTTCAAAGGCCATCGCCTCCTTCACCGCCGCCGGTGGCGAGATGTTTACCGAACCCAAGCCGCTTACCTTTCCGGATGAACGCGGAGAAGGCAATGCGTTTTGCTACGGGCAGACGCCCTGGGGCAGCATTGTCGAGCTGATTTCCTGGCCCTCCCCGATGCCTTACGAAAAAAAGACCTCGTTACGGCGCTGGAAGCCGTAATTGCGTCTCGCCCCCTGAAAAATGATATTTTTATTTCCAGGACGAATCTTAGCCACATCCACAAAAATATTTGCGACTCTGTTTATGAATTAAATTTTTGCGAGCCGTACCATTAAACAGACAACGACACGGAGGCAGTATGTTTACTTATTACCCGGCACACACCACTTCAGCACAGCCCGAACTTGTTAACGCCATTGCGCAAGGCATCCATGCGGAGCGTGGAGCTGTTACTGAAGATGACATTTTGATGGAGCTGACCAAATGGGTTGAGGCTTCAGACAATGACATCCTCAGTGACATCTACCAGCAAACCATTAACTACGTCGTCAGCGGCCAGCATGCCGCTTTCTAAAAATCTGCTAAGCTGGATCTGCAACCTAAGGGGTTACATTTCGTTTGCGTAAGCAAACTTGTCCTTAAAACTATCAACAGGATTGAGGAGTTAATATGAAATCGAACCGTCAGGCACGCCATATTTTGGGGTTGAACTACAAGCTGTCTAACCAGCGTAAGGTGGTGATTGAGGGCGACAGCGAAACGCAAGTCACCCACGCTACCGGCAGAAAACGCCACGCAGGCAAGTAAGTCCCGCTAAGATATCCACAACACCATCGGCAAAAACCGGTGGTGTTTTTTTTATCTGGGGCGGTAATTCACATTTAGCTCCTTTATAATATCGCCCGAACCGCAGCCCTCAGCACAGCCCAGAAAGATGATAAACGACAGTGTCAGGGACGGATCTTCAAAATTTGAGTGAGTGACATGGACAACAAACTGAAAAAACATCGTTCCTTATATATCCCGTACGCCGGACCCGTTTTACTCGAATTTCCCCTGCTCAACAAAGGCAGCGCCTTCAGCATGGAAGAGCGCAGCAGCTTTAACCTGCTTGGCCTGCTGCCGGAAGTGGTCGAAACCATCGAAGAGCAGGCGGAGCGCGCCTGGATCCAGTATCAGGGCTTTAAAACCGAAATCGATAAACACATCTACCTGCGCAACATTCAGGACACCAACGAAACGCTTTTCTATCGCCTGGTGCAAAACCATCTCGAAGAGATGATGCCGGTGATTTATACCCCTACGGTCGGCGCGGCCTGTGAGCGTTTCTCCGAGATCTACCGCCGCTCGCGCGGGGTATTCATCTCTTACCAGAACCGTCACAACATGGACGATATTCTGCAGAACGTGCCAAACCACAACATCAAGGTGATCGTGGTGACCGACGGCGAACGTATCCTCGGCCTCGGCGATCAGGGCATCGGCGGGATGGGGATTCCAATCGGCAAGCTCTCACTGTATACCGCCTGCGGCGGCATCAGCCCGGCCTATACCCTGCCGGTGGTGCTGGACGTGGGAACCAACAACCAGCAGTTGCTGAGCGATCCGCTGTACATGGGCTGGCGCCATCCGCGCATTACCGACGACGAGTATTATCAGTTCGTTGATGACTTTATCCAGGCCGTGAAGCACCGCTGGCCGGACGTGCTGCTGCAGTTCGAAGATTTTGCCCAGAAGAACGCCATGCCGCTGCTGAATCGCTATCGCGATGAGATCTGCTCGTTTAACGACGACATCCAGGGCACCGCCGCCGTTACCGTCGGCACGCTGATTGCCGCCAGCCGCGCGGCGGGCAGCCAGCTCAGCTATCAGAAAATTGTCTTCCTTGGCGCAGGCTCCGCCGGGTGCGGTATCGCCGAGCAGATCATCGCCCAGACCCAGCGCGAAGGATTAAGCGAAGAGCTGGCCCGATCCCGCGTGTTTATGGTTGACCGCTTCGGCCTGCTGACCGACGGCATGCCGAACCTGCTGCCGTTCCAGACAAAGCTGGTGCAGAAGCGTGAAAACCTGAAGAACTGGGACACGGATAACGAGGTTCTTTCCCTGCTGGACGTGGTGCGCAACGTGAAGCCGGACATCCTGATCGGCGTATCCGGGCAAACCGGCCTCTTCACCGAGGAAATCATTCGCGAGATGCATAAATACTGCGAGCGCCCTATCGTCATGCCGCTGTCTAACCCTACCTCGCGCGTGGAGGCCACGCCGCAGGACATCATCGCCTGGACCGAGGGCAACGCGCTGGTCGCCACCGGCAGCCCGTTCGACCCGGTGGTGTGGAAAGACAAGCTTTATCCGATCGCCCAGTGCAACAACTCCTACATCTTCCCGGGGATTGGTCTGGGCGTGATCGCGTCCGGCGCGTCGCGCATTACCGATGAAATGCTGATGTCCGCAAGCGAAACGCTGGCTAGTCACTCACCGCTGGTCAACAACGGCGAAGGGCTGGTGCTGCCGGAGCTGAAGGATATCCAGAAAGTGTCCCGCGCGATCGCGTTCGCGGTCGGCAAAATGGCGCAGCAGCAGGGCGTGGCGGTAAAAACCTCCGCGGACGCGCTGCAGCAGGCCATCGACGATAACTACTGGATGCCGGAATACCGGAGCTATCGCCGGACGTCGATTTAACTCAGGTTAAACTCTCCCTCTCCCTCTCCCTCTCCCTCTCCCTCAAGGGCTGAGGGATCCCCACAAATTGCAGCCTGGCACAGAATACTCCCT
>AGFT01054389.1_pt1 | contig 70366 bp, 71 predicted proteins | sample 305848 | NCBI WGS metagenome assembly AGFT01 (sample SAMN02954282, study PRJNA62043) | ant fungus garden metagenome | biome: terrestrial; feature: Atta colombica fungus garden; material: fungus garden; isolation source: Atta colombica fungus garden bottom | host: Atta colombica | place: Panama...
AAATTAGATTAATGCAGTGTAATTTGTTTATGCGAAATCGCGTTAATCTGCGCGCGGATCATTTCGCTAATCGGATCTTCCGGGCACTGCTCAACGAAATAGCTCAAATCGTTCAGCGCGACGTGCTCGCAGTCAAGCTGAGCGTAAATGAGCCCGCGGTCGCGAATTTCGTACGGATCTTCAGGATTAAACTGCAGCAGCACTTCGCTGGCGCGCAGCGCAAGCTCCATCTGCCGCTCTTCCATCAGCGCCGACTTCAGCGTATCCAGCAGCTTGCGGATCACTTCCGCGTTATCCGCCTCGTCGAGATCTTCGTTAAACAGCTCGGCAACCGGGCTGATGTTGCCTTTCAGCCACACGTCCAGCGTATGCTCATCCAGCGTGTCGCCGTTGAACGGGTTAATGAGCCACATTTCACCGTCCAGCCACTCGGCGCGCAGGATCATTTGCGTCGGGAAGATGACCGGCACCAGCGGAATATCCAGGCGATGCGCAACCCACAGCAGAATAGCGCCCAGCGCCACGGCGCTGCCCTGACGATTTTTTAAGACCTGGTCCAGCCATAACGCGTCAGACAGGCGATACACGCCACGCGTGTCGCAGAAACCCCATTCGCCGTAGAAAAGTTCAATTAACTTCTCTAACTGCCAGTCCTGCGGGCGAGCCTGATTGATCTCTTCACGCGCAAGGCTGACCAGGCTTTCCAGCTCCTCGTACACGTACTGCGACGTGAAATCGTCGCGGATCATCTCAGAAATCAGGATCATGCCATCGCAGAGCGGCACTTTATTAAATTCGAAATCGGCTAAGGACCTCATGACTTACCCCAGTAACGGTATTCTTGTGGTGGCGAGTTTAATGATGATGTACAGCACCACCAGACCCAGCAGAAAGGCGATAAACCCGGTCTGCTGGCTGCGCGGACGACGACGCCCAAGCGCGATAAAACCCAAAACGATGTAGATGATAACGCCAAACAGCTTTTCAGTCAGCCATGCGCCTTTATCAGTAAATGGCAGATAGCCCGTCTTCCACATCAATCCGACGCCGGAAAGGAACAGCACGGTATCGATACAGTGCGGCGCAATGCGCACCCAGCGGGCGTCAATGCGCGGATTGCCGCTGTAGCGCCGCCCGTAGCGCAGGATGAAGAAGCTCACGGTCAGCGCAACGGCCGCGAGATGTGCGCCGAGGAGCGCGTAAAACATCACGCCCACCGCCCCAGCGTCAGGCGCTCGTTGCCGCCGTAGTCGCGGCACGTTTCCACCGCGCCGTACCCCGCGCGCGTGAACAGCGCGCGCACCGCCTCGCCCTGCGTCCAGCCGTGCTCCACCAGCAGCCAGCCGCCGGGCAGCAAATGCTGCTGTGACGTTGTCACAATGTGCTCGAGATCCGCCAGCCCCTCGTTACCCGCGACCAGCGCGGTGAGCGGCTCGAAGCGCACGTCGCCCTGCGCCAGATGCGGATCGCGTTCATCGATGTACGGCGGATTGCTGACAATCATTCCGAAGACGCGGTTTTCCAGCGCGCTAAACCAGCTGCTTTGCAGCACCGTGACGTTGTTCAGCCCCAGACGCTCGACGTTGCGCTGCGCCAGGGACACGGCGTCGGGCATGACGTCCACCGCCGTGACGGCGCAGTCCGGACGCTCGCTGGCCAGCGCCAGCGCAATCGCGCCGGTGCCGGTGCCGAGGTCAAGAACGTCACAGCCCTGCGCGGGCAAACGGGCTAACGCCTGCTCCACCAGACACTCGGTGTCCGGGCGCGGGATCAGGGTTGCCGCCGAGACGAACAGCGGCAGCGACCAGAATTCCCGCTCGCCCACCAGATGCGCCACCGGCTCGCCGTTTTTACGTCGGGCAAGCAGGGCCTCAAGCTGGATTTCCTGCTCAGCGGTCAGCTGCGTCTCACCGAAGGCCAGAAGGTACGTGCGGGCTTTACCCGTCACGTATTCCAGCAAAATTTCGGCGTCACGCTTTGGGCTTTCGCTTTCGGTCAGCTCGCTGACGGCGCGGCGGAGCCAGTGCTGAAAATCCATTATTCCTGCTCGGACAGCGCCGCCAGCTGGTCGGCCTGGTATTCTTGTACGATAGGCTCGATCAGCATGTCGAGCTTGCCTTCCATCGCCTCGTCCAGACGGTAGAGCGTCAGGTTGATGCGGTGGTCGGTGACGCGGCCCTGCGGGAAGTTATAGGTGCGGTTACGATCGCTGCGATCGCCGCTGCCCAGCAGGTTACGGCGCGTAGAGGCTTCCGCCTGCTGACGTTTCGCCACCTCGGCGGCGCGAATGCGCGCGCCCAGCACGGAGAGCGCCTTGGCCTTGTTTTTGTGCTGGGAACGTTCGTCCTGGCACTCCACCACGATGCCGGTTGGCAGGTGGGTAATACGGATAGCGGAGTCGGTGGTGTTAACGTGCTGACCGCCCGCCCCTGAGGAGCGGAAGGTGTCGATACGCAGGTCCGCCGGGTTGATGTCCGGCAGTTCCGCTTCCGGCAGCTCGGGCATCACCGCAACCGTACAGGCCGAGGTATGGATACGCCCCTGGGATTCGGTGGCAGGCACGCGCTGCACGCGGTGGCCGCCGGATTCAAACTTGAGGCGGCCATACACGCCGTCGCCGCTGATCTTGGCGATCACCTCTTTGTAGCCGCCGTGCTCGCCTTCGTTGGCGCTCATGATCTCCACGCGCCAGCGGCGGGATTCGGCGTAGCGGCTGTACATGCGGAACAGATCGCCCGCAAACAGCGCCGCTTCGTCACCCCCGGTCCCGGCGCGAACTTCGACAAACGCGTTGCGTTCATCGTCAGGATCTTTCGGCAGCAGGAGCACCTGGAGCTGCTGCTCCATCTCTTCAGAACGCGCCTTCGCGTCCTGCAGCTCTTCCTGCGCCATCTCGCGCATTTCCGGATCGTCGAGCATCATCTGCGCGGTTTCAATATCTTCCTGAACCTGTCGCCAGTCGGTAAAGCATTTAGAAACATCACTTAACTGCGCGTACTCGCGCGACAGCGCGCGAAAACGTTCCTGGTCTGCAATGGTCCCGGCATCGCCGAGCAGCGCCTGGACTTCCTCATGGCGCTCGTGCAGAGCTTCCAGTTTGGCGACGATAGAAGGCTTCATAGGCGTAAATGCACCTTGTAATAGAAAATGGGTAGGGGGCGCTATTCCAGCCCGAGGCTGTTGCGCAGAATAGTCAGGCGTTCATCATCCCCGTCTCGGGCTGCCTGCTGAAGAGATTTGGTTGGTGCATGGATCAGGCGGTTGGTCAGTTTCCATGCCAGATCCTGCATGATTGCCTGCGCGTCGCCGCCCTGTTCAAGAGCCGCTAGCGCTTTTGCGGTCAGGTCATCACGCACCTGCTCCGCCTGTCCGCGATACTCGCGGATGGTCTCGCTGACGCTTTGCGCGCGCAGCCAGGCCATAAACTCGCTGGTTTCCTGCTCGACAATCGTTTCCGCCTGCACCGCCGCCGCTTTACGCTGGGCAAGGTTGTGCGAAATGATGCTTTGCAGGTCGTCGACGCTGTAGAGATAGGCGTTAGCCAGTTTGCCGACCTCCGGCTCGACGTCGCGCGGAACGGCGATATCCACCAGCAGCATCGGCTGATTGCGGCGGGACTTCAGCGCGCGCTCCACCATGCCTTTGCCGATAATCGGCAGCGGGCTGGCGGTCGAGCTGATAATGATGTCCGCTTCTTTAAGCCGTTCATCGATATCGCTTAACGCCACGACCTCCGCACCCACTTCGTCCGCCAGGACCTGCGCTCGCTCGCGGGTACGGTTCGCGATAATCATCTTTTTAACCTTGTGCTCGCGCAGGTGGCGCGCCACCAGCTCGATGGTTTCACCCGCGCCAACCAGCAGAACGGTAACCGTCGACAGGGATTCAAAGATCTGACGCGCAAGCGTACAGGCCGCGAAAGCAACGGAAACCGCACTGGCGCCAATGTCGGTTTCGGTTCGCACTCGCTTGGCGACGGAGAAGGATTTCTGGAACATACGCTCCAGCTCGCTGGCCTTCAGATGCCCTTTTTGCGAATCCGCAAAAGCTTTTTTAACCTGGCCGAGAATTTGCGGCTCGCCGAGCACCAGCGAATCCAGACCGCTGGCCACGCGCATGAGGTGGCTGACCGCATCGTTGTCATGATGCCAGTACAGGCTGTTGCGCAGCTCTTCTTCGTTGAGGTTGTGGTAGTCGCAGAGCCAGCGGATCAGCGCTTCGTGCAGATCATCCTGCTCTTCCACGCTGAGATAAAGCTCGGTACGGTTGCACGTCGAGAGCACCACCCCGCCCTGCACCATCGGCTGTGCAAGCAGGCTGTCCAGCGCCAGGTCGAGCGTATCCGGCGAAAACGTAACGCGTTCTCGCAGAGAAACCGGGGCTGTTTTGTGGTTAATACCGAGTGCTAATAGGGTCATGTGAGCGGGAGTAGTACCAGCGTTAATAAGGTTAGCGAAGGCATCATACAGGATGCGCGAGATCAATAAAAGAGACTGCATCCTTTCGGAGTAATCGCTATTTCCGTCATGCAGCTCAAATTATTTACGGCCCGGACAACGCTTTGAGATAATTTGAACGTAGACGCTGCAACAACGGGGCGCTAGCATTAACAATTATAACTGCAACGTATCTCAAGGATTTGTCATCATTATGACCCGAATGATTCGCCTGCTGCCTCTGGCGGCTCTCGTCCTGACCGCGTGTTCCATCACCCCGCCGAAAGGCCCGGGTAAAAGCCCTGACTCGCCTCAGTGGCGTCAGCACCAGCAGGACGTGCGCAATTTGAGCCAGTATCAGACGCGCGGCGCGTTTGCCTATCTGTCTGATGAACAAAAAGTGTATGCCCGATTCTTCTGGCAGCAGACGGGGCAGGATAACTATCGCCTGCTGCTGCTGAACCCGCTGGGCAGCACCGAGCTTGAGCTGATTGCCAAGCCTGGCGAAGCGCAGATCACCGACAACAAAGGCCAGCACTATACCGCGACCGATGCCGAAGAGATGATTGGCAAGCTGACCGGGATGCCTATTCCACTCAACAGCCTGCGCCAGTGGATCCTCGGCCTGCCGGGCGACGCGACGGACTATACGCTCGATGACCAGTACCGCCTGAGCCAGGTCAACTACGCGCAAAACGGCAAAACCTGGAAGGTGGTTTACAGCGCCTATGACAGCAAGAGCAAACCGTCCCTGCCGTCCAACATGGAGCTGACCCAGGGCACCCAGCGCATCAAGCTTAAAATGGACAACTGGATCGTTAAATGATGACCCAGTGGCCCTCTCCAGCAAAGCTGAACCTGTTTTTATACATTACCGGGCGGCGGGCCGACGGCTATCACACGCTGCAAACCCTGTTTCAGTTTATTGACTATGGCGACACGATCTCCATCGGGCTGCGCCAGGACGGGCAGATCCGCCTGCTCACGCCGGTTGACGGCGTTGAGCATGAGGACAACCTGATCGTGCGCGCCGCGCGTCTGCTGATGAAAGCGGCGGCGAGCTCCGACCGCCTGCCTGCGGGGAGCGGTGCGGATATAGGCATTGAGAAGCGTCTGCCGATGGGCGGCGGCCTGGGCGGCGGGTCTTCCAATGCGGCGACCGTGCTGGTAGCCCTGAACCATCTCTGGGGCTGCGGGTTCTCAACGGACGAACTGGCGGCGCTGGGCCTGACGCTGGGCGCGGACGTTCCCGTCTTCGTGCGCGGCCATGCGGCGTTTGCTGAAGGCGTGGGCGAGATTCTCTCACCGGTGGAACCGCCCGAGAAATGGTACCTGGTCGCCCACCCCGGCGTCAGCGTTCCAACCCCGGTTATCTTTAACGATCCGGACCTCCCGCGAAATACCCCGGTGCGGTCAATAGAAACGTTATTAAATTGTGAATTCAGCAACGATTGCGAGGTTATCGCAAGAAAACGTTTTCGCGAGGTTGATGCGGTGCTTTCCTGGCTGTTAGAATACGCGCCGTCGCGCCTGACTGGCACAGGGGCTTGTGTCTTTGCTGAATTTGACACCGAGTCCGCCGCTCGTCAGGTGCTTGAGCAAGCGCCGGTTTGGCTGCATGGTTTTGTAGCACGCGGGATGAACACCTCCCCCCTACAGCAGGCCATTCTGGCGCAGACTGAGTTTCGGTGACAACGTCACCCTGTTCCAGACGTTGCATCGCGCTCTTTAATACACCGCCTGGATAGCTATTCGCCTGGCCCGCACAGTTTGCGGCGAACGCTATCCACCACTGGACGCATGCCTGAGGTTCTTCTCGTGCCTGATATGAAGCTTTTTGCTGGTAACGCCACCCCGGAACTAGCACAACGTATTGCCAACCGCCTGTACACTTCCCTCGGCGACGCCGCTGTAGGTCGCTTTAGCGACGGCGAAGTCAGCGTACAAATTAACGAAAATGTACGCGGTGGTGATATTTTCATCATCCAGTCCACCTGTGCTCCAACCAACGACAACCTCATGGAATTGGTTGTTATGGTCGATGCCCTGCGTCGTGCTTCCGCAGGCCGTATCACTGCTGTTATTCCTTACTTCGGCTATGCTCGCCAGGACCGTCGCGTCCGTTCCGCGCGTGTGCCAATCACCGCGAAAGTGGTTGCTGATTTCCTCTCCAGCGTCGGCGTTGACCGCGTCCTGACCGTGGACCTGCACGCAGAGCAGATCCAGGGCTTCTTCGACGTTCCGGTTGATAACGTATTCGGCAGCCCAATCCTGCTGGAAGACATGCTGCAGCTGAACCTGGACAACCCGATTGTGGTTTCTCCGGACATCGGCGGCGTAGTGCGTGCGCGTGCTATTGCCAAGCTGCTGAATGATACCGACATGGCGATCATCGACAAACGCCGTCCGCGTGCTAACGTTTCTCAGGTGATGCACATCATCGGTGACGTTGCAGGCCGCGACTGCGTGCTGGTTGACGACATGATCGACACCGGCGGTACGCTGTGTAAAGCCGCTGAAGCACTGAAAGAACGTGGTGCCAAGCGCGTGTTTGCTTACGCAACTCACCCTATCTTCTCCGGTAATGCGGTGAATAATCTCCGCAACTCTGTTATCGATGAAGTGGTCGTGTGCGATACCATCCCGCTGAGTGACGAAATCAAAGCGCTGCCAAACGTGCGCACTTTGACCCTGTCCGGGATGCTGGCCGAAGCGATTCGTCGTATCAGCAACGAAGAATCCATCTCCGCAATGTTCGAACACTGATCGAACACGGCCAAAAAACCCGCTGCGGCGGGTTTTTTTGTTTATAATTTTTATTTGTATGACCAATGCCTCCTTCACCTGCCATTCACATGACAGATGATGCGCCCATGGATGAAAGATTATTGTGAAAAACGCTACTTCCTCACAAGTTCTCCCCTTCCGCGCCCTCATCGACGCCTGCTGGAAAGAGAAATACACCTCGTCGCGCTTTATTCGCGACCTGATCGCCGGGATTACCGTTGGGATCATCGCGATCCCGCTCGCGATGGCGCTCGCCATTGGCAGCGGCGTGCCCCCGCAGTATGGCCTGTACACCTCGGCCGTCGCCGGGATCGTGATTGCGCTGACGGGCGGTTCGCGCTTTAGCGTCTCCGGCCCGACCGCCGCCTTCGTGGTGATCCTCTATCCGGTATCGCAGCAGTTTGGTCTGGCAGGGCTGCTGGTTGCCACCCTGATGTCCGGTGTCTTTTTAATTCTCTTCGGGCTGGCCCGCTTTGGCCGACTGATTGAGTACATTCCCCTTTCCGTGACGCTGGGGTTCACCTCCGGGATCGGCATCACCATCGGGACGATGCAGATAAAAGATTTCCTCGGCCTGCATATGGCGCACGTCCCCGAGCATTATCTGCAAAAGGTCGGCGCGCTGTTTATGGCGCTGCCCACCGCTAACCTGGGCGACGCCGCCATCGGGATTGTCACGCTGGGCACGCTGATCGTCTGGCCGCGCTTAGGCATTCGTCTGCCGGGGCATCTGCCCGCGCTGCTGCTGGGCTGCGCGGTGATGGCTATCGTCAACCTGCTCGGCGGGCACGTGGCCACGATCGGCTCGCAGTTCCACTACGTGCTGGCCGACGGTTCGCAGGGCAGCGGTATTCCGCAGCTCTTGCCGCAGCTGGTGCTGCCGTGGGATATGCCCGGCTCCACCTTCACCTTGAGCTGGGACTCGCTGCGCGCGCTGCTGCCGGCGGCGTTCTCGATGGCGATGCTGGGCGCGATTGAGTCGCTGCTCTGCGCGGTGGTGCTGGACGGCATGACCGGCACCAAGCATAAGGCCAACAGCGAGCTGGTGGGCCAGGGCCTCGGCAACATCGTGGCACCGTTCTTCGGGGGCATCACCGCCACGGCGGCCATCGCCCGCTCCGCGGCCAACGTGCGCGCGGGGGCAACCTCCCCGGTCTCGGCGGTGATCCACTCCGTGCTGGTGATCCTCGCGCTGCTGATCCTCGCGCCCCTGCTCTCCTGGCTGCCGCTGTCCGCCATGGCGGCGCTGCTGCTGATGGTGGCGTGGAACATGAGTGAAGCGCATAAGGTTGTTCACCTGCTGCGCCGCGCGCCCAAAGACGACATCATCGTCATGCTGATCTGCATGTCGCTGACCGTTCTGTTTGATATGGTCATCGCCATCAGCGTGGGGATCGTGCTGGCGTCCCTGCTGTTTATGCGCCGGATTGCGCAGATGACGCGCCTCTCCCCGGTAAACGTCGACGTGCCGGAAGACGTGCTGGTGCTGCGCGTGATTGGTCCGCTGTTCTTTGCGGCGGCAGAAGGCTTGTTTGGCGACCTGGAGTCCCGCATCGCGGGTAAACACGTCGTGGTGCTGAAGTGGGATGCCGTTCCGGTGCTGGACGCGGGCGGGCTGGATGCCTTCCAGCGCTTCGTTGCGCGCCTGCCGGAAGGCTGCGAGCTGCGGGTCAGTAACCTGGAGTTTCAGCCGCTGCGCACGATGGCGCGCGCGGGCGTGCAGCCCATTCCGGGCCGCCTGGCCTTTTATCCGAACCGTGAAGCGGCGCTCGCCGATCTGTAAACCATAAAAAAAACGACTCCGAAAGGAGTCGTTCGCGTATTCATCAATCCGTTCTGTTAGCTATGCTTGTGCTGGTCGCGGCGGCAACGTTTGTCGTAATGGCGCACCCACCAGTATCTGTCGCTTACCTGCTCATGGCCGCTGACGCGCGCTCCTGCAAGCCACAATACGGCACCGAGGAAGATGCTCAGCACCGCGCCATGGGCGAAGTATTGTGGGAGGTCAAGCTGCGGCAGCTGGTTTAAAATAGAATATCCAACCCCGGCGACCATCACGAACAGTCCCAACCCCATCAGCACGTTACCGAGTATCGAAGCGTTTTTGCGTTTCATGTGTCACCTCCGGAACTTTTGGGTTGTAAGGGATAAAGCCCCTAATCCTTGTGTGTAAAGTATAGACAACGCGGCTTTAATGAGTTGCGGGAACGATCACAATTATGTAACCCGCCCAGACAAAAGTTTACAAATAACTGCCTGAACAACATGAAATTGTAATGGTTCACATCGGTCATTATTCATCTCTTGATGTTTATGTCTCGGAACTTTGTCAAGCGGCGCGTCAGACAGTAAACTACGCGCCAAATCTGGAACCCCTTAGGAATTGAATCGTGACGATTAAACTGATTGTCGGCCTTGCCAACCCGGGCGCAGAATACGCCGCAACGCGCCATAATGCCGGAGCATGGTACGTTGACCTGCTCGCCGAACGGTTACGCGCGCCCCTGCGTGAAGAGCCAAAATTCTTCGGCTACACCTCACGCATCAATCTTGCAGGTGCGGACGTCCGCCTTCTGGTTCCCACAACCTTTATGAACCTGAGCGGCAAGGCCGTGGCCGCCATGGCGACGTTTTATCGCATCAATCCGGACGAAATTCTGGTGGCGCACGACGAGCTGGATCTTCCTCCCGGCGTGGCGAAATTCAAGCTTGGCGGCGGTCACGGCGGCCACAACGGCTTAAAAGACATTATCAGCAAGCTGGGGAATAACCCGAATTTCCACCGTTTGCGCGTTGGAATCGGCCATCCGGGCGATAAAAACAAAGTTGTCGGTTTTGTCCTCGGTAAACCGCCGGTTTCAGAGCAGAAATTGATTGACGAAGCGGTAGACGAAGCGGCGCGTTGCACCGAAATTTGGCTCCAGGACGGCTTAACCAAAGCGACAAACCGCCTGCACGCCTTCAAAGCGCAATAATCGGCGCGTCAGGGCTTTTTTACCGCGCGCCGTGCGGGTTACGTGTATAATAGGCGTAGTTATTTACTTTTCATCAATCGGTTAACACTAACGGATTGATTACCAAGACATTAAGGTGATTTAGAAATGGGATTCAAATGCGGTATCGTCGGTCTGCCTAACGTCGGCAAATCCACCCTGTTCAACGCGCTTACTAAGGCCGGTATCGAAGCGGCAAACTTCCCGTTCTGTACCATTGAGCCAAACACCGGCGTTGTCCCTATGCCCGATCCGCGTCTGGACCAGCTCGCGGAAATCGTTAAGCCGCAGCGCATTCTGCCGACCACCATGGAGTTCGTAGACATCGCGGGCCTGGTAAAAGGCGCCTCCAAAGGTGAAGGCCTGGGCAACCAGTTCCTGACCAACATCCGTGAAACCGAAGCGATCGGCCACGTGGTGCGCTGCTTCGAAAACGACAATATCATCCACGTCAACAACAAAGTGGACCCTGCTGACGATATCGAGGTTATCAACACCGAGCTGGCGCTGTCCGACCTCGACACCTGCGAGCGCGCGATTCATCGCGTGCAGAAACGCGCTAAGGGCGGCGACAAAGACGCGAAAGCCGAGCTGGCCGCGCTGGAAAAATGCCTGCCGCAGCTGGAAAACGCGGGCATGCTGCGCGCGCTGAAAACCCTGACGGACGAAGACAAAGCGGCGATCAAATACCTGAGCTTCCTGACCCTGAAGCCAACCATGTACATCGCCAACGTCAACGAAGACGGCTTTGAAAATAACCCGTACCTCGACAAAGTGCGCGAAATTGCGGCGGCGGAAGGTTCCGTTGTGGTTGCCGTGTGCGCAGCCGTAGAAGCGGACATCGCCGAGCTGGACGACGCCGACCGTGAAGAGTTCATGGCCGAAATGGGTCTCGAAGAGCCGGGCCTGAACCGCGTGATCCGCGCGGGCTACGAGCTGCTGAGCCTGCAAACCTACTTCACCGCTGGCGTGAAGGAAGTGCGCGCATGGACCATCCCGGTTGGCGCGACCGCTCCACAGGCGGCGGGTAAAATCCACACCGACTTCGAGAAAGGCTTCATCCGCGCGCAGACCATCGCGTTTGTAGACTTCATCACCTACAAGGGTGAGCAAGGCGCGAAAGAAGCGGGCAAAATGCGCGCTGAAGGTAAGGACTACATCGTAAAAGATGGCGATGTTATGAACTTCCTGTTCAACGTCTGACAATTTTTAGCAATTCATGAGTATTCACGAGTACTCATGAATATGCCAATCTTCTTTAAAATCCACGTGATAGCGTGGATTTTTATTTTTATGACCTGTCAATAACCTTCCTGGGTAATGACTCCAATTTATTGGTAATGATTTATCGCCAGATAGTGCCCGATGACTTTGTCATGCAGTTCCACCGATTTTGAGAACGACAGCGACTTCCTGCCCAGCCGTGCCAGATGCTGCCTCAGGTTCAGGTTATGCCGTTCAATACGCTGTGTGTAACACTTGCTGATGACGTGCAGCTTTCCCTTCAGCCAAGACTCATACAGCGGCCATCCGTCCGTCATCCATACACCACATCAAAGGCCGACTACAGGCTCAGAAGTCGTTCCAGTGTGGCTTTGGTCCGCTCACCAAAAACATGTGCCACCACCGTTCTGCGTATCCTGTCATACGCGTAAAACAGCCAGCGCTGGCACGATTTGGAGCCGACGAAGCCCACTTTTCGTCCATCTCCGCACAGACGATGATGTCACTGCCCGGCTGTAGCCGGGAGGTTACTGACTGCGGCGTGAGTTTTTTAAATAGCCATAATGGTGTTGAGACCCACGCCCATTATGCGTGCGATGGCGCGGCAACCGACGCCGTTCATGGCCATATCAATGATTTTCTGGTGTTTATCGGGCTGAGAAGCGACATAAGTGAACTGAAGCTACCATGTTTTACGGCAGTGAGAGCAGAGATAACATAGATGCCCGGAAGTACGTTTGTCATTACGCACCATACCTTCAGTAGCGGAACAGGAGGGGCAGCAGACTGAGACGGAAGCCACAGGAGCCCCTCAAAAACACCATCATACACTAAACAGCAAGTTGGGAGCATTACCTACATCTCAGGCGATTAAGGGACGCTGACTGGGCCATTGCATAAGCCAATTTTTAGCTTTATCCTTCCTTGCTTTTAAAGTTCTTTCACTAATATCATTAATTTCATTATCTTGCAGGATATCAACGAACTTCCTCAGTGATATTTTATCTACAAAATTCTCATGCCAAAGGAAACAAATTCCTAGTAATAGATCTTCAATTTCGCTCAGCTCTATCGTTAAGCTTTCTTCTAGACTCCTTTGGATATACAATCCATTACTAAACAACTCAGCAAGATATAATCCTTCTTCTTTTGATGTGCCAGTGGTTGTGTAAAAAACACATGTTTCTGAATTGCATGAGGGTAGTTGAACCATAATACTAGCATTTCTCCCTTGCGCACTATCTAAACCATTAAGAAACATGGGTATTGTTAGCACAGATGCTGCTAAATTAAGATTTTTAAAGGACTTGTTTTTTTATCAACATTCTCGATGTCTTTTTTATTTTTCTTGCTGAAGTAATGCGTCATTAACTCCATTGGTTCTGGTAGTATACCCGAAAACATCCAGGGAAAAAGACCGACAGGATTGGCACTGAAAATTTCGTTGAAACTATTGTATAACGTGTCATTAATACATTCATCACGTCTAGAGAAAGTGAAGAGTTTAGACTCATAGTCTTGAGGGTGACTCATTTTAAGATTTTCCATGAAATTTCTTACTTTAATGTACCAGCCAGCATTTTTCATGAGTGAAAAATAAAACATAACCATATGATATACTATCATTTTCTGCATTACTTCCGGGGGCGTACTCTTCAGTGCATTTTGCTGTCTTTGAGCAAAATCATCGGGGCTAGGATTCAGGAATCGAAATAGAGAATTGGCTCGCTCGCTCAATTTTTTAATCTGATGTTTAATACTATTACTGTCTAACTCATGTTTGTATCTCACTGGGATTTTTGGGCTATATGTTTTGTAGTGTCCTACCTCAGTAGTATTTTCATAATTTCGACATAATGCATGTAGTATTGGTCCCCACTGAGCACATTTTTTGCCTTTTAGAAGTGGGTGCGATACCTCGTTTAAAGGGTCTAGACCTAAAGCAAGCTTGTGAGCTATTTTTATAAAGTGCCCGTGAACCGGACCAAGACTAAATTCTTTATCAACTAACTGGTTGCATCCCTTGTTAGTGAATAAATCGAAGGAGTGAATCCTAAATGGAGTCATTTTGCCTTGAGGATTACCATAGTCGATGTCAACTAAGTTTGATGTAAGTTGCCGTTCACTAACCATTTGACATAGGGCAATTAGAGTAGGGTCTTAGATTGTAATATCTAGTTTCTGACGATTGTTACTTTCTAATTCTGCACGTACTTTATAGTAAGCGTGAATAATTTTTTTTGGTTCTAAGACAGAATGAGTAGTTGCTGCTGCAGTAAGTAATAATTTAAGCGGCATTTTGGGGTGGTTTTTAGTAAGACATTCAGTGTATGCATACAACTGACCTCTCAACAACAATGAATCATAATTATACCCAAATAGTATATCTAGTATGTTATGACGTGGGCTAAATGCTTTCTCTAATATGTCATAGTACTGAGGCCTGAGTGCTAGAGGGATATCGGCAAGACATCTTCTTAAGTGAACCAAACCAGATTCTTTTCTAAAATCTAAACGTCCAAAAATTAGATTGAAGGCTATTCCAGCCTCAAACCATTCCCTCAACACATTTTCAGCCTCACTGAATTTTAAAACAATTTCTTTCATCCACACTTCCCCGAAAATTGCAATACATAAGTAGAAAAATAACTCGAGTGGTTTGCTAAATTTTTAATGATTAACATGCCTACTCTCATGAGTTTTGACTCTTGAGGCAATCATACAGGCACCCTCCGTAACATAAAATGGTTCGTTGGTGGTCTAGGGACTGTTCGTATACACAAAAGTGAGATAAATCATGAAAAAAGTAATTTGCTCATTATGTCATGGGCGTGGTGGTGACGTAATTATTACATGCAGTAACTGCAATGGTTCAGGTTATGACCCAGAAGAAGATAAGCCGTTCGCGCAGTGCCATACTTGTTACGGAGAAGGTGATGAACAAGCTGACATTTGTCCTCGTTGTGGTGGTGATGGTTATTACTACGTAGATGAAGATGAAGATGAGGATGAGGATGAAGCAAAGCTATAGCGGATTGAAGTAGCGCACTGATACTGGGCATGCTCACCTCCACAACAAGATAGGTGATCAAATAGCTCAGACCATCAGCAGTTTTAAGATTTTTGGCCAATTCATTAGCCGAACCTATCACGATTCTATGTAAGAGTCTTTTCTCAGAAGAGACCGCCTAGGCGGTCTCCGAACTCGATAATAAATATCCTCCGGTATAGCCGGAGGTTTTTTCTGATGCATCTATAAGGCTCTCTTACCAGCCGCGCCCTAACAGGCGCATACGATCTGACATTTGCATCAGACTGAATCGCCACGGGTTTAACAGACACCTCGGAGTCATTTAAGATGACTTAAAGAGAGGTGCCCATGAGCGGTAAACTTAATCCCGAAGAGTTTAAAATTGAAGCAGTCAAACAGGTTATTGATCGCGGTCATTCTGTTTCCAGCGTTGCAACACGTCTCGAAATAACCATCAGGATCCACGAAGGCTGGCTGTATCTTGCTGTGGTTGTTGATCTGTTCTCACGCAAAATTATCGGCTGGTCAATGCAGTCCCGGATGACAAAGGATATAGTTCTGAATGCACTGCTGATGGCAGTATGGCAGAAAGACAGGTGCTGGTTCACTCGGACCTGGGCAGTCAGTACACAAGCCATGAGTGGCAGTCGTTCCTGAAATCACACGGCCTGGAGGGGAGCATGAGCCGTCGCGGTAACTGTCACGATAATGCGGTTGCAGAAAGCTTTTTCCAGTTGCTGAAACGCGAACGGATAAAGAAAAAGATCTATGGAACGCGGAAAGAAGCCCGCAGCGATATTTTCGATTACATCGAAATGTTTTATAACAGTAAGCGTCGGCATGGTTCGAGCAATCAGATGTCACCGACAGAATATGAATACAAGTATTATCAAAGGCTCGTAAGTGTTCAGATTATCCGTGGCGATTCAATATTCACAAAACTTAGAGTGAGTACATAAATGAGTAAAGACATAGATAATAATAAAATTGATATAAATAAATGTGATGATTAATAAATAACAATTCAACGTCTAAAAAACAAAACGGCGTTTATGAGGATCTTCAGCGCCTCATAAAGCAGCTAAAATATAAAATCCACGCCAGTGCGTGGATTTTTTTTACACGTTAGAGACGCGAGACGCCCCGTTCACGGCCCGGTAGCGGGAATAATCCCCTTCCCGCGGCGCCTCCGGGCAAAGGGCCGGCCAGTTGTCCTTCCATACCCGCAGCAGAGAATGAAGCGTGAGCGCATTACCGATGCCAAGCTTACGAAGCGCCTTGACCTTATGCGAGCTGTAGGTTTTTCGGTTGAAATAAAGCAGCTCGGCCATGTCGTCGGCATCGGACTCTTCGCACATCACCCTAATCGCCCACTCCTCTCTCTCGGTTATGCGCGGTCTGCCCAGAGCATTAATGCGATGGCCAGACAGGTAATAGGCATAGGTTTCCAGGGGAACATCGCGCTTAAAATAAAAACTGCGGCAGTGCAGCAACGCGCTGTAAGGATCGAATATTCTGTTTCTACGCAATTCGCCAGAATCAAAAATATAGGCCGAGCGCAACCCGGTATCAAAAATGACCAGATGGCGGGTATTCACAGCCGGCATTTCTTCCGCGATAGCCTTCAGCCCCCCGATAAAATAGTTATCATTTGAAATAATTCGCACCTGTCCGTCCGTTTTAATTTGCTGAATTATAGAAAGGCGCCCGCAGAGGCGCCTTGTGTGATTACATCAAAGACTAGATGGAGCAATGCTTCATCAGGACAAACAAAGCGTCGTTGCATTTCGCCGGATTATGCATATAGGCTTCAGGCGCAAAGATCTGCAGCGGCAACCCCGCGTTCGTCAGCACGGTGTGATTATAAGGAGACGTTTTATCCACCCTTTTCGCCTCGCAGATCTCTTTATATCGCTGAGGAACGGAAAGTAATGAACAGAAGGTATCGTAACGCTGCGCATTCGCGCCCAGTCGTTCGGCGATCAGCTTTTTTACGGCCTGAGGATCGTCTTTGGAATGATTAATGCTCTCAATATCTGCCGCCGTGAGTTTATTCTTACCAATCGTTTTCCCCAGCCAGCGCTTGATGCAGGCCGAGGCGTTTGTGCCCGAAACGTCACCGTTCTGGATAGCATCTGCTATCTTACCCGGCTTCTTCAGCGCGGCGTTAATCGTCCGAATTTCACCCTTTTCAAGGCTTTCCCTGAACATACCGGCCATATAATCCGGATTTTTGTCCATGCGTTCCGTCATGGCCAGGCTTAGCGCTTTCGCCGCAGCCGGTTGGATAGTATTTAGCTTCTGGTTACCCGCGGCCATACACTTATTCGGCACAAGCGAGCCCAGCGCCGAGGCAACATGCTGAAGACCGGAGCGAATGGACCTGCCCATCGTTTCCAGCGAGTTTGCAACGCGTTCCAGACAGGAAAGAAAGCCTTGTTTAATCGTTCTGAGACCCTCGCCCACGGCGGTTGTCACGGAATGTAAAACGCTATGATCTATTTTTCTCGGCTCAAAGCCGGAGTTAATTGACAAGGACGCCATAAATATACCTTTAGTTAGTGAAAAACGTCGCCACCCAGAGAAAATGGCGACGGTGAAAATAGCATCAGTGAGCTGACGCCACGTGGGTGACAATATCCCCCACCGTCAGCTCGCTCGTTATTTCAGACTCATGAATAGCGACGCCTATTTCCTCAAGACGCATCAGCAGGTCGATCAGCTCAATCGAATCCATAAGCAGGTCGTTCACAAGGCTATGGTGTAATGAAATATCCTTCGGCAGCACGCCGTTCACCTGATAAATAAGGTTGGCGACCAGCGATTCTGCATGGTTATCCACTACCACATCACTCATCGTCGCGCTCTCCAGCCGGGTTAGCGTTCGTCACGCTGACGTTTGTCGCCTCGGTATTTCTCGGCACGAAGGATTTGGGTTGAGGGACGTCAAAATTCCACCGGCTGCGCGTTCTTACCGTGGAATACACCTGCCCCGGCGCGGTGCTGCTGGCCGGTCGGGATGCGCCGGCAGACGCGGGCTGCGCCCCGGCCTTCTGCGCCTCTTCGAAATATTTGATTCGCCCGGCGATGCTAAAGGGATCTGCGGCATTCGCCCGCGGCGACGGAATGCCCGTCGCGGCAGTCTGTACGCGGCCATCCGCTTCGTCCACGGACGCGGACGCCTCATCTGGCCCCGCGTCGCCCAGGGAGACACGTTCGGCTACGCTGGGCTCAGGCAGGTGTGAAGACGTGACCCTGACCGCCTGCGGAACTGTCGGGCCGTCGCGCAGTACGTCACTGGTCGATATCATGGGCTCGTCCACGGGCGGCGGCGTCACAGGCTGTCCGGCCGTCGGCGATGCTGCCGGACGTTGACCATTTACCGGCCTCAGGGTGGGGAACGCTTCCACCGGCTTATTCATCGGCACGAAGTGATGCACCTTCGGCTCACGTCGGCTCCACGGGTCCAGCGTGCGCTCGGTGGTGTAGATCTGGGTCGTCTTATTTTCACCGGCAGAACGGGCTGCTGGCGTTTGCGTTTCTGCGCTGCGCATGGCCGCTGGCGACGGCTGCTCATCCTGCGGGCGAGTGCGGGGCTCGTCCACTCGCGGCGGCGTTCCCTGCGCACGGTTAGATACGTCCCTGACCGGGTCTGGGATCCGCGCATCCGGATCCTGCTCGCGCGGGCGCGTCCTTTGGGAATCAACGTCGTCAGCGCGCGTATTTACGCTATCATCGACGGGCGGAGCCTCGCTCTGCTGAGTGAAAGGAGGAATGACCGGAGGCGGTTCGGTCACGCTATCCTGATTATCCACCCTGACGCTTTCGATATGATCGATAACGCGAGAACCATATTGCGAGCGGAGAATGAGCGAAGCCAGCTCTCCCTTTTCCTTTGAGCTAATGTCTAGCTTCCCGAGGATTTCAAGCCTTCTGGTGTGAGGGTCGACGGGCGCAGATTGGCCGCCCGGGTACACCGGGGCATTGGATATATCACCGTTGCGATTCGAGTTAGAGTTATTAATGTGAAGCGTCACGCCGCCCTTGTCTGCTCCACCGTAAATGTCGTATCTGCGGCCATCCGGCGTCGCTTTTACCGGTTCAGGCGCTGGCTTTTCGGGCTCAGCGTCAGCGGGCGGTGCATCGAAGTCATGCCTGATCAGCGCCTTAGAGACGGCCGCGCATTCGTCTATCAGCATGCTCATATTCTGAACCAGCAATTCCCAGGGCTTACCCGGCTCGCTCATCACGTCCAGACGCCGGTTCAACACCGTGCTGCAGGCATTGAGCTGTTCGTTAAACGTCTCTTTATCCTTGACGTCAATGCCCTGGCTTTCGTGATACTTGAGCCACGCCGGATAACAGTACGTTTCCATAAAGTTATTAATGAACTTTTCACCCGCGCCACGGGAAAATTTGGACACCAGATCGTCAAGCTGACCGGCGATTTTCTTCTCATCCCTCTCGCGCCCGGCCAGATTGGCCAGCTTGTTGCTGACGCTTTCCAGCTTTGCCTTATCCGCCGGCGTGCCGTGCTCATTCACCTGTTCAGAGATCAATCCGATAAGATCCCTTGCCCGCGTCCCGTTGTAGGTCAGGCTGGCATTGTGCAGTTTATCCGGCACGCCTAATTGAATTTCAGAGCGCAGGGCGTCGCGAGCGAGCGTTTCGTCATGAGGTTGCGTAATAAAACTCTCGCGCGCCGAGTTATTAACGTGCTTGAGCTTCGCAAGCAGCTCGTGCTGCTGCATGGCGTTTTTTGCCACCCCGTTGCTTTGCGCGTTTGGGCGTATTAATTCTATTTGCGAGTAACTTCGGGTAATTCCGCGCATTCAGTTATTCTCCCAGTGAGTTATTTTTGAAACTTGACGCAGGGTAAAAGACATTGCAGCAGCCCCTGCCAGAAACGCTGAAAAAATGATTTAGATTTTGAGCTGCATTCCGGGGCTTTATAATGATGAACCTCCGGGGGCGCGATTGATTCGCGCCACGTTTGTTCCGGCTGGACGTGCGCCGAAAATAACTGCGCGGGTAAACGCTGCTGCGGAAACATCATCATGTGTTGTGGTTCGCGCGCTGCGGGCGGCAATTTTGCACCGGTGCAATAGCTAAGTACGCGCACCTCCTCTCTCTTTGTGTCTTCGTTATCAGACCATGCGAGCGTTTCGGTGCTGATTGCCGCGCTAAATTTAAGACCGCCCATGCGGGCATAATATGCAGATGCGGTTTCACAAACCCCCTGCCCCGGCAGGCATGCAAGAGTCGCGTTAGAATAGTCATTATTCACTGGCATGGCTGTTCACCTGTTAACTCACCCCAGTGCTTTAAGCACGTCTTTAGCGCTGTCGGCCATTGAGCTAATGGCGCCGCTCAGCACTTTATTCAGGTTATCGAAGGTGCTGTTGGCCTGCGTATATCGCTGGGCGAACGACTGCATATTACTTTGCAGCCCGGTGCCAACGGCGTTAAAGGACGCCAGCCATGCCTGGTAGCTGGAGGTAGAGACTTTTCCGCCGCCATCGCTTGGATAATAAGGACGACCGTTATATTGATCGAGATTGAAGCTTATTTTTCCGGTGCTCTGGTCAACCTTAAAGGCAGGCTCAAGCGTGGCCGTCATGCTCGCCTTTTGCGCATCGGTCATTTTATCCCAGTTGTCGACGCTGCCGAGATCCATGCCCTTAACGGCATTATCAAATTTATCGTACCCCCCCTTCATCGTGTTGTTATTAAAGTCGACGTTATTACCATCCTCACCGGCCTTTACCGCATCGGCGCTGGCTTTCTGCACATATTCGTTGTAGGCCTCATACATCTCCGTATATTTCTGCATCAGGCCAGCATAGAAATCGACGTAGTTAGTTCTGATATTTTTTAATGGCCTCGGCCATTACCGCCCAGAGCTTGCTGTAGCTGGTATGCACCGAAATCTCGTTATCGCCCGTCCTGGCTTTGGCGTCCTTTTCAGCTTCGGCAATGTCGTGGAGCGAGGTTTGGATCGTCGCGTTGAGCTGGTTCTCAGAACGCCTGGCCTTGATGCGGTTTGTATCGAGCTCATCTTTAACCGTCCCCAGGGCGGTGGCCGTTTTATCAACCTGCTCGTACTGGGCGGAGATCATCTTTGCCACGGTGGCCTTGTCATCGCTGGCTAACGTGCCGACCTTGTCATTTGCCGCCTCTATGTCTGCCAGCGCGGTGCCCACCTTGGTTTTGAGTAAATCCACATCGCCGTCGTCCAGGCCGTGCTGCTTCAGCACGTTTCTTACATCCTCAAGCTGATTATGACTGTCCGTCGAGGTTAAGGCGGACATGAGCTGTTTTAATAACACCGTATTCAGTTCCGAGGTTGAGCCCACGCCAACTTCCGCAACCTGCGAAGCAGAAATCATCGGCGTTTCAACAACTAAAGGACGAACGGGCGCTGTCGCGCTGCCGCTAACTGGAAGCATATCTCTATATCCTTTACGAAAAGGGCGGGATGACTCCCGCCGGGAAAGTGAGCCGATAATTAACGCATGCGCTCGGCGATGGTTGAGGCCGCGCTGTTGTTAGCGTTGAGCACATTTTCAGCAGCCTGGGCAAGCGCGGCGCGGGTATCCGCCGCTTTTTTCGCCACTTCTTTATGGGTATTGGCCAGTTCGCTGTTCTGGTTGCCGTCGGCGCGGGCTAAATCTGCCTCGCCCTGCATTTCGGCGGCGTTAACGTTATATGCCCCTTCGGTGATATTGCGGGTGGTATTCGCCAGCTGGTTGCCCAGCTCGGTGACCACGCGCACTTTCTGCGTGTTGTTCTGCACCTCATTGTGCTTGAGGTGCTTCTGCGACGCGGAAAGCTGCTCTTCGCCCTGGGTTTTGCTCATGGTTTCTTTGACCTTGCCGTCCATGCGCTGTCCTTTCATAACCATGTTGTCGCCAGCGCTGCCGATGGCATTTTTCTGCTGGGTAATACCGAATTCCTGGTTTTTCGCCACGGCGACGTTGTTTTTCAGCGATGCATTCTCCTTACGCAGCGCGTTGGTGGACGCCACCGCCATGCCGCCCTGGGCAACCGCCGCGGTTACGCCGCCCACGATGGCGCCATCACGGCGCTCTTCCGCGGCTTCAATCCCCTTTTGCGCGCTGCGCGCCGTGGATTCGATAAAGCGGTTCGAGGCTTTCGCCGCCGACATGTTCTGCGTATTTTCACTTTCCAGCAGCGCCACGGTCAGCTTATTGCTCAGCACGATCTGGCTCATCGGGCCAACGACGTTGATAAAGGTCGGCTTGACCGAATCGGCACCGGTAATATCCGTGCCGCCAGCAACCGTTGGCTGGGAGCGGGTCTGCCCCACCGCGTTGGTGGTGGTGTTCCCTGAGGTGTCAACCGCGCTTTTGCTTTCTGCCGCTTTGTTATTGGGCTGGGTGATGTTGGTCTGCGCCGCCATCACGCTCGGCATCGCGGACGCCATACGCTCAGACTTATTCGCGTCACCTTCTCCGGCGGCGGAAAGCGTGACGGTAGACATCGCGCTTTGGCTGTTAACATCGTTACCCCCGTTGCGCTGCGCCACGGCGGCGGCCTGGGCCTCATCGCGTCGGGCGCTTTGCATATCCATCACGGATGAGAGCATGCCCTTTTCGCTGGCCCACTCGGACACGGTCTGCAGGCTGCGCGTTTCCGGCTTCGCATTTTCCGTCTTTTGACTCTCGTTGAAGTCAATCTGAACGGGACGTACGGATACGTTAGAAATAGACGTGGTCATTGAATTAATTACTCCTGTTATGAATCGCTCTGTAAAAATGCACGTTGCTTAACCGGCAACGGCACTCATCTGTTTGGTGATGTATCGACCGGCCTGCATCTGGGTGTCGGCCACGGCGGAGATGTTTTTCACGATTTGGTTAACCGTCTCCATGCGGTGCGTGAAGGTGTCGATGGCACGATTCATCATCTCGTTGAGCAGCTCCTGCAGCGCGGCGTCTTTCATCATCTGCGCCTTGGTCTTAGAGGCTTCAACCATCATGTCGGCCACCACGATGCTGCCAGCGACCTGGATGGAGGTGTTCACCACCGCCGCGCCGGTCACCGCCATCTGCGTACGGTTGTAGATGGTGCCCATTTTGACTTCGTCCATGCCCGCCGCGCGGCCAAAGCCCTGGAACACGCGCTTGAAGGCCTGCGCAAAGGCGCTGTCCATCAGCCGCTGCATGGTGGTTTTGGTTGCCTGTTCGGTCACCTCTTTCGCCACCTCTTCAGACACCTCCTTCGCGGCGGTGCGCAGGGTGGTTTTCGCCAGATCCTGAGTCACCTCTTTCTGCACTTCGGCGGCCACGCTTTTGCCCATGGTTTTGCTGGCCTCTTCGCCCACTTCGAGGCCGATCTTCTTCATCACGACGCCAAACACCTTGCTCAGCGCGCTGCCTGCGACGATCACCCCGGCGACCAGCACCGCGGCGGCGGCGATAGCGCCCAGGATCTTGCCGACCATTTCGGCCGTCTCTTTATCGACGCCCATCGCCTCGAGGATCCCAGCGAACATCTTGCCCATCAGCTCCATCAGCGGCTTGACGATCGCATCCATCAGCGGCTTCATCGCGTCGGCCATAAAGGAGTTGCCGGTGATCGCCTGGTTAATCTCGTCACCGATCGCCAGCGCCAGGCCGACGGCGGCCAGCGCCAGCGAAGCCCCGCCGGTGAACGCGGCGGCAACAAAGCTCACGGCGGTGATAAGCCATCCGAGAACCTTCCCGATGCAGCCCATCGTTTTTTGCATTTCCTCGGCCTTGCGCACCTCTTCTTCGTACTCTTTGGCCTTTTTCTCCGCGTCCTTGGCCGAGGCTTCCGCCAGCTTCTGCTTCAGCTCTGCGGTAGCCTGCAGATCGTCACTGGAGCTTTTGGCAATCAGCTGCGACATCAGCGCCATCAGGAAGTTGAGGCTTTTCGACTGGTCATCGTTGTGCTTGCGCTGGAACTCCACGGCGCTTTGCTGCTGCGGGGTGAGCGTGTTAACCAGCGCCTGGGATTTGCTCTGCGTCGCCTCCAGCGCCATGCGCGAGTTCGATTCAGCGGCTTTGGCCGGGTTCAGGGTCTTTTCGACAAATCCGTTGTACAGACCGGTCGCCGTCGTGAGCGCGAGCTGCGCGCTGGTCACCGCCGTCTGGGCCTTGTCGATTTGCTTTTGCAGATCGTCCGGCACCGGATCCTGCCCGGCGGCCTGACTCTTAAGCGCGTCCAGCTCCGCCTGCGCGCCGTCGAGCGCCTTTTGCGCAGCATCGACGCCGCTGGACAGCCCGTCGGCCTGCTGTTGCGCCGCCTTCAGGGCGTCGGAATCGGCGGCCCACTGGGTTCCCTGCTGCTCCAGCATCGCGGCCATTTCGGACCATGCGCTGGTGGCGCCCGACATCATCGCGTTGAAGCTGTTGAGCTGAGAGAGCATTTTCTCAAGCGAGGTATTGGCCGTGAGCTGGGTAATTTTCCCGAGCAGCTCGGTCAGTTCGGCCGCGCTGGAGCGCTGGCCGCCGCCGCTGGCCGCGGCCTTTGCCTCTTCGCCCTGCGGCGACTGAAGCACCGGCATCTCCTGGGCGTTAATGGCCGCCTTGCCGCCATTGCCCCCCAGCGCCTGCTGGGTATTTTTCAACACCGCCAGCAGTTGCTCCGGCTGTAACGATTGCACGGCGCTTTTAACGCTTCCCGCCTGCGCGTGGTTTTTGTAGCCGTCATTGCCCAGACGACGCGCCTGTTCAGACTGCTTTTTAAGTTCGTCTTTTCCTATTTCCAGACTGACCTGGTGATAACTCCCGGCATCCTGGCTATCGACACGCATATTCATTACAATTCCTCATATTCATTGTTCTGCTCCATCTCATTGGGCTGGTCGCGCTTTAATTTATTCATCGCGGAAAGATAAGCTGCAGTTTTCTCGATTAATAATGGATCGCGGCAGCGCTCCATAACGATTTCAAAACATTTTCGGGCCTGCGCCGCCTGACGCTGCATTAAATTACATTGCCCGGCGTAAAACATCGGTCGATAATCTTCCTTCGACAAGGAATAGGCGAGCGCGTAGAAATCAATGGCTTTCGCATAATTCTTTTTCAGCTGATACACCGCTGCCAGCCCCATCGCGTATTCCGGGTTGTAAAAGTCATAAATACAGAGGAAGCGGAACAATGACTCTGCGTCATTCAGCTTGCCCTGGTGATAAAAATCATATGCGAGTTTATAAACATCCTGCATCGTGTCGCTGGATACGCCGTGGATATCCTTCATCGTTGCGCCATTCTGAAGGGCATCCAGCAAACGGTCGGAATAAACGTCCAACTCTTCATCCGTTTTATAAGTCTCATCGTCGGTGAGAAATTCAAGCATATTTTTATCAACCATCTGTGTCTCTTCCCTTATTAATAAGCAGCGTATAAGTCACGCAATTGACGTATGGACAGACAGCCAAGAAGATATAAACATCTTACTGTTGTCCATGGGTCGTTAATACAAAAAAACCGCACAGCTCCCGGGCTGAACTACTGAAGGGGGCCGTTCCCGGCGTCAGGCTTTGCTGGGGTAGGATCCGCATCGAGGGGAGCAATTCCTGCCGCTTCAACCTGGCGCAGCCAGATGAGCACGTCCATGACGTCCATCAGCACATCATCTTCCAGCGAAATAAAGCTGTACTGGCTGTAGGTGTGATAAAGCCGACGCGTCAGCGGGATATTACGCACCACCGGCACGCCAATTTTCTCGGCGTAGGCAATCGCGGCCTTCGCCTTCAGGTTGGTGCAGCGCAGGGCAATAAACGGCAGCGACGCGACCTCGGGGTTAAAATAGACCGCCATGGCGATGTGGGTGGGGTTCGCCAGCACCACTTCTGAATTGCGTACCGCCGCCATCTCCTCGCCGGAAAGCAGATCCTGATGCGCTCGGCGCCGCGCGCTTTTGATTTGCGGGTTACCGTCGCTCTCCTTGTGCTCCTGCTTCACCTCGTGTTTATCCATTTTCATATCTTTAAAATGGAGGAAGTACTCAACCAGGAGATCGGCCAGCAGCACAAAGAGGGACCAGGCGATAAATACCATCACCGCCTTCACCGCCAGCGCCACCCACACGGCAACCAGCCCCGGCATGTCGGCGCGATACAGCGTCAACGCCTGGCGGAGATCCTGCTGAATCAGGCTATGGCAGGTGGCGGCGAACACCACCAGATAGCATATCGACTTCACCAGCTCCTTAACGGTGCGCATGCTGAATATTTTCTTCACCCCCTCGACGGGGTTCAGCGCTTTAAAATTCAGCTTGATGGCTTCGGTCGCCAGGGTGAATCCCGTTTGCAGCAGGGTGGCGGCAAAACCGACGAGGGTACAGACCGCAATAAAGGGCAACGCCAGGGTGAAAAAGATCCTCGCGAGCTCCAGCAGGAATACGCCCATGCCGGGCCGGGTCGGATACTGCAAAAGATGCGTATAAAATGAGATAAAGGGGCCGAAGCTCACGGCATGCGCCAGAAAATAGATCCCCACCAGCAATATAACGGTGGTAATGACGTCTTTACTTTTGAACGTCTGCCCTTTTTTTGCCGAATCTTTACGTTTTTTACTGGTAGGTTGTTCTGTTTTTTCAGCCATTGCGCCCTCTCAGGAAATAAACTGACGGAAGTCGGCAATGGAAAACAGCTGCAGCGGTTTCTCGGTTAATGCCTGGAAACCGTAAAACAGAAAAACGATAAAGGCGATGGTGCTTTTCACCGTTAGCGACAGCGAAAAGGGGTTGAGCTGCGGGCAGTAGCGCGCAAAGACGCCCAGCAGCATTTCCGCCGTCATCATCACCAGCATGATCGGCGCTGCCAGCATGATGCTGTTTTGCATTAGCACCTGAAGCAGCACGCCCGCATGCTCCCAGCGTATGCCGTCCAGCGAGCTGCCCCTCGGCAGCATCTCGTAACTCTGGACCATCACCTCCATCAGCTTCAGCATGCCGCCGCTGACGAAGAAAATCGCGCCAAAAGCAAAGCTGAGAAAGCCGGACAATATTGAACTTTGCACGCCGTTCACGGGGTCGATACTGTCGCTGATGGTGGCCCCGCGCTGGTTATCAAGTATTTCCCCCAGGCCAGTGACGATCCAAAAAGGAATACACAGCGTGACCGCCAGAATTAATCCAACGACGAACTCTTTTATCAGAATAATAAACCAGCCCTGCTCCGGCGTAACTACCGTGGAAAAACTCGGCCACAGCCCGATAATCGTCAGCGCAATAATCGTATTCTTGATAACTAAATTGGATAAGACCCGTTCGCCTAGCGCTGGCAGCATATAAAAAACGATTGCCAGCCGTGCGTACACCATCACAAACGTCAGCACGCTGTGCTGAAAATTAAGATACAACGCAACAAACAGCATAGTGATTCCGTGTTAGCGAAAAGCCATATAAAAAGCCTGGTTAGCAAAGTTCATCATTTCTGCCGAGAACCATTCAATCAGCATAAAAATACTGGCGAAGACCGCCAGCATCTTCAGGCCAAACGGCAGCGTCTGCTCCTGAATTTGCATAATGGTCTGGAATAAGCCAACAATAATGCCGACCACGGTGGCAAAGGCAATCGGTACCGCGGTCAGTTTCAGCACCACGATCAGCGCTGTATTTCCAATAAATAAAACGTTATTCATGATGTCATCAGATCGGCATATTGAGCGATCAATCCTTTGGTTAATAAGGCCCAGCCGTTCATCGACACAAACAGGATAAGTTTAATCGGAATGGAGATCGTCACCGGGCTCATCATCATCATCCCGAGCGCCAGCAATATGCTGGAGACCACCATATCAATCACGACAAACGGCACGTACAGGTAGAATGCAATTTTAAACGCGCTCTGAATTTCGCTTAATGCATACGCGGGCATCAGCGTCATGAGCGACAGCGTGCTCAGCTCATGATCCTCCACTTCCGGCACCGGCTCGCCGCTGCGCTGCTGCTGGACCTTATTGAAGAAGCGGATCAGGTCGTGGTCGGAGTAGCGCACCAGATAGTCGCGGTAGCTCCCCAGCCCCTGCTCCATCAGCTGCGTGACCGACGCGCTGCTGTTAAAGTCGATATGGTTCGATTCGATGTACTCGGAGATGCGCTGGCACACCGGCATCATCACAAAGGCGCTTAAGATCAGCGCCACGCCGTTTAGCGTCAGGGTTGAGGGAACCTGCTGGATCCCCAACGCGTTACGCACCATGATCAGGACAATCGAAAACTTAATAAAGCAGGTGCCCCCTGCGATAATAAAAGGCAGCAGGGTAAAGAACGACAGCAGGGCAATAAGGGAAATATCGTTACTCAGCATCGGATGCGCCCATATTCCCGATAAGCCCAGCGTTGACGTGATTCACTTCGACGGCCAGCGCGCCATTTTCCAGCGCCACCAGCTCGCCGCGCGCAAAGAGCTTCTTGTTCAGGTAAATCTTCATGTTTTTTTCCGCATCCTGCGGCAGGGGCAGCGCGGCACCGGGTCGAATATCCTCCAGTTCGACCAGCGTCACCCTGCTGCCGTCGAGAACAAACTCAATCTCGACCGGCAGGCTGCCCCACTCGTACAGCGTTTCGTCCTCATCGCGGTACTCTTCTTCATGTTCAACATACTGCTCTTCCACAACAACCTCCTGATTCAGGGTATAGCTCACTCGATAAATGCGGCGCGCGCCGACGGTCAGATATGCCTCGGGGCGCTTGATTAACAGCAGATCGCCTGGCGCAACGTCCATCAGCTGCGACAGGCTTAGCCAGCTGCTTCCCAGGCTGAACTGCAGCGGGTACGGAATAAGCCAGGCCGGGATGCCCGGCGTGCGGTACCGCGCAAGCGGATCTTCCGGCCAGTCCAGGCACCACAGCGGGCAGGGATCCGCGTGCAGCATGAGCGCGGCGGGAGGGAGCTCAGCCACCGCTGGCGTAATCGCCTCAACGGACCAGACCGTTTCGGCGAAATAAAAATTCAGCCCGAGCCTGGCCAGCCAGCTCGCCAGATAGTCCACCGGCACCTCCTTCCAAGGGATAGCGGGGAGATGAAGGTTCATCTGCCTGAGCCAGGCGTCGACGTCAAACCAGGCCTGCGCCCGGTCGTCGTTCTCGTTACGCAGCCTCAGCGGCAGGTAGCGCGCATCCGGTGCCGGGTGGGAAACTTCACTGCCGGGAAGCCGGTTTTGCAGCTGCAGCAGCTGCTGCTGGTCTTCACAACGCGTGCGCAAATGGCGGCGTAAACTCATTCTTGCTCCTCATCCTGCTGGGGCTGCTGCTCGCGCCTTTGCTGTTCGTCCCGCTCCTGCCTCGGCTGTAAAAGCTCCGGGGAATGCCCCGCCAGCGTGCCCAGATTGCGCGACAGCGCATCCGCCGCGCGGGCGTCCGACGGCAGCAGCGTCATGTTGCCCTCCCGCAGGGCCTGCGCCGGAATGGTCACCTTCACCGAGTGGTCGCCTGACCAGCGCTGGAACGAATAATCCACCTCGAGCGTTTGCGCCTCTTTGGCCGACGGCGCGGCCGTCGCGGCGTTCACCTGGCCCTTGAGCTGCTGCAGGGTCGCCGGTACGGCCCTGGCCTGCACCTGCCGTTCGCTCTGGGCGTTTGTGCGGAAATCAACCGCCCTGCCCGGCGCTAAAATCGGCCTCTCCTCGCTCAGCTCATCCTTACGCCGCGGGCTGCTCTCAGGGTCATGGCTCGCGCCCTCGCTCTGCGTCACCCGCGCGGTGAGCGGCTGAGAAATGACGGCGGTCTCTGCCCGGGCCTCGACGGCCACCGGCTGGGCGATCGCCATGGCCTCCGCCTGCCTGACCGGGGCGATCGCCGCGCGAGGCGCAGATTCGCTCTCTTTCGTCGGAGCGGCTGCGGCCGTCGGCCTGTCGCCGGAGGCCAGCGGCTTGATAAGCGTGGCTTCAGCGCGGGCGGAAGCCGCCAGCATCACCTTCTGGCGCAGGCCGTCATCGCTGCGGCCCAGCGGCCGCGCAGGCTCGGGCAGCGCCGCGGCGCTGGCCGCCTTATTCTCCTTCTGCTGCCACCCGCCGTCGGTGAGCGCGCCGTTGAGCACCTGCACCAGCATCTGCGCGGTGACCGCCGCTGACGACGGCAGTTGATCAAGCCGGTTTTGCTTTTTCTTCTTATCCACCCATTCAAGCAGCGCGCTGTCATCCGACGCGGAGCCGCTATTAAGCGCGGTATTCACCTTAACCTCAGAAACTTTTTCGACCATATCCCGCCATCTCCTGGATCTCATTTTCAGCAGCGTTGTCACAGCGGCGAATATAATCGCGGCGCAGTGGCTGCAAATAATAATTCAGTTTGTAATGCTTCTTATCCAGCCGGGTCATTGAGGCGCGCAGCTGCTCTTTATTGTGCTCAAGCTTCTGCTGTTCACTCTCGAGCTGATTTATCTTATGAAAGACATATTGCTGGTGGGTGAGTAACGCGCCCTGCTGCCTTATGCCTTTATAGATATCCGCCCGGCTCATCACCCCCGCGGGGGTCAGCATTTTTATTTGTTGATTGATATCCGAAAACTCCTGCTGATATTGCTGTATCTGCATATTCACCTGGGCCAGGCTATTTTCGGTTTTAACAATATCCTGCTGTAATACCTGCTGCTTGCGCTCGAGCATGCCGACAAATTCGCGGCCTTTACGCCACGCTTCCATATAACGCCTCCAGACAGGCCTGCATGCCCGTTTTTTCGCTCATCCGCTGCTGCAGAAACGCCTCCATCTGGTCTTTGCGATCGAAGGCGGCATCGTTGTCCGTATTCTCACCCCGGCGATATTCCCCCAGGTCGAGATAGAGCTGCATATCCTTCTGGCGCACGAGGAACTCGCGAAAACGCGTTGCCAGAACCTGATGATCCTCGCTGGTCACCTGGGTAAAGACGCGGCTGATGCTTTGCATGACGTCGATGGCCGGATAGTGCCCCTTGGCCGCCAGCTTTTTGCTGAGGTAAATATGGCCATCCAGAATTGACCTCACCTCATCGCCGATAACGTCCGACTCTTCCTCGTTTTCAATCAGGACGGTATAGAACGCGGTTATCGAGCCTTTCAGAAAGCGCCCCGGGCGCTCCAGCAGCTTGGGCAGCGCCTCAAACACCGAGGCCGGATACCCTCTTCGCGCAGGCAGCTCGCCCATGCTCAGCGCCACGTCGCGCAGGGCGCGCGCGTAGCGGGTAATGGAATCCACGAACAGCAGAACGTTTTTGCCCTGCTCGCTGAAAAACTCCGCAATCGTGGTGGCGATCTGCGCCGCGTTGCAGCGCTCCACGCAGGATCGGTCGGACGTGGCGTAGACGAGGATAATCTGCGAACGCCGGGAGGAGCGCTTAAGCTCCTCAACAAACTCCGTCACCTCGCGGCCGCGCTCGCCGATCAGGCCGATAACGTAAATATCCGCTTCTGAATGTTCGATTATCATGCTCATCAGCGAGGTCTTGCCGCAGCCCGCCGCGGCGAAAATCCCCATACGCTGGCCCTGGCCACAGGTCAGCAGCCCGTCGATCGCGCGGACCCCGGTAGCCAGCGCGTCGGCAATCGGTTTGCGCTGGGTGAAGTCTCGCGGCGCGCCGCTGGCATCAAGGCTCACGCCGCCCGTTAGCGGCGGCTGGAGAGTTTCATCCAGCCGACCACGGATGGTGCCGGTTGCGTCAATGATGGCCCCGGCAATGTTCTCATGCACCTCGATACGAAACGGCTTACCGGTAGGCAAGAGCACATTGCTGCGGGAAAACCCCTGATTGTCATTAAGCAGGCTTAACAACGTATGTTCTTTGTTAAACCCGATAACCTGGGCAAAGCCCATAACCTGCGGTTCGAGCAGGGATTTCTGAATCTCACAAACCTCCCCGATGCGCGTTCCCGGCAAATGTGCTTCTATGACATTCCCCTGAATACGCAGCGGGTGTGCGAGATGAACCAGACATTGCGCAACCATCGAATTAGCCTCCGGAGTTAAACGAGCACGGACCGGTAGTCCTGCAGGATGGTCAGGAAGTGGTCGAGCAGCGGCAGGAACGCGTCAGGGCTGGACATATGCTTCTCTTTGACCTGCGCGCGAAGCTCCAGGTGGCCGTCAACCGGGTACAGGCACGGCTGGCCAATATGGAAGAAATCCTCCTGATGATTCATCATCAGCGGCAGCAGGCTGGCGCTGCAGTAGGCCAGACTGGTGGGCGCATTTTCCATGACTTTCGCCCATACCCAGACTTCATCATTTTCCTCGCGGATATGAATAGTCGGAATGTCGTCTTTCATGGTCAGCGAAATTGTCGAATGATTATTTAAATCACTGTCCAGAATATCGCTAATGCCTGCATCGTTTAGCAATCTGGACAGTAATTCGACGATATCGTATTTCATTCTTACCTCTGTTATTTCTCTAATGTACCAATTACATCAACATCCACACCGGAAGCGACGTCACCATAAGAAAGCACTTCCATTTCTGGATAGCTGCCTTCAATTATTTTCTTCACAAAACGACGAATATCTAATGACACCATTAAAATAATGTCGCGCGCGTTCACGCCGTTGCTGCGAATACAGCTCTCAAGACTCTGGATAATATTTTCGGTTTCCGGCGGAGCCAGATTAATAAAGGTGCCGCCGGACGTCTGGCGAATGCCGCCGCGAACCAGGCCTTCCATATCATGCGACATCACCAGCGTGCGGATCCGCCCATTCGCGGCAAAGCGGTTGGAGATATAGCGCGATAAGACGCCGCGAACGTGCTCAACCAGCATAATCGGGTCCTTTTCCTTAGGAGCCCACTGCACCAGCGCTTCAAGGATCAGGCGCATATTGCGGATTGAAATACGCTCCTGCAGCAGGCGCTGGAATACTTCGGTAATGCGCTGAACGGTATTGTTGCGATAGCACTCCTTCAGCAGCTCGGGGTATTTCTTTTCCAGATCGTCGAGCAGCGTTTTGGCTTCCTGAATGCCGAAGAACTCCGAAATATTGTGCACCAGCAGGGTGGATATGCAGGCATAACACTCATCCACCGCCGAGCGGGAGTAGAATCCAAGCTCCAGCGCCGTCTGGCTATGTGACTCAGGGATCCAGTAGGCCACGCCCTGAGCGGTCTCCACCGCCTGCACGCTGTCGTCCATCACCTGCAGCTCTTCGCCGCGCAGCAGCACCTTGCACATTCCCGGCAGAATGTCGTAGGCGGCAACCCGAATTTCGTTATGGCCACGGTCAGCCTGCCGCGCTCGATGTGCTCGTCATAGTTCATGACCACTTCCGGCAGGCGGACGCCGTACTCGATAAAGAAGTTACGCTTCAGCAGCGAGCAGAGATTGTGCTCTTTAAAATATTCCTCGTAGCCTTTCCACGCGGAAATAATCAGCGGAATGGTTTCCGGAATATATTCACCGTCAATCATCACCGGCTTGCTTTTCAATACCGGCTGTTCATCCTCTTCTTCTGCCGGTGCGGCCGGCTTTTTGCCCCGCTTCTCGTCGATTTTGTCTTTGATATAGATGCCAAACAAAATCGCCGCGAGCAGCAAAAAGACGGGCAGCGGGAATCCCGGCAGCAGGCCAAGCGCGATGGCCAGCACGCCGGTAACCAGCAGAATAAATTTATTGGAGAACATATCCTGGAGGATCCTTGCCCCCAGGTTGCTGTTCTCGCTGTTATTCACGCGGGTCACGATCAGCCCGCCGCTTATCGAGATGAGCAGCGCCGGGATCTGCGCCACCAGCGCATCGCCGATGGTCAACAGCGTGAAGACCGACATGGCGTGGGAGAGATCCATTCCGTGCTGCAGCACCCCGACGGAAATCCCGCCGATAAGGTTCACGAAGATAATAATGATCCCGGCAATGGCGTCACCTTTGATGAACTTCATTGCCCCGTCGAGCGCGCCGTACAGCTGGCTTTCTGCCTCAAGGTCGCTGCGGCGTCGCTTCACCTCTTTTTCATCGATCACCCCGGCCTTCAGATCGGCGTCAATGCTCATCTGCTTGCCCGGCATCGCGTCAAGGGAGAAGCGCGCCGCCACTTCGGCAATACGCTCCGACCCTTTGGTGATCACGATAAACTGCACGATGGTCACGATGAAGAAGATAACGAAGCCGACCACCAGGTTATCGGCAATCACGAACTCACCGAAGCTGGCAATAATTTCACCGGCATCGGCATCGGTCAGCACCAGGCGGCTGGTACTGATCGAAATGGCCAGACGGAATATGGTCGTGATCAGCAATATTGACGGGAAGGTTGAAAACTCCAGCACCCGCGTAATATAGAACGAGCCGATGAAGATCAATAATGCCATGGTCAGGTTAAGACCAATAAGAAAGTCCACCAGGTACGTTGGCAAAGGAATAATCAACATCACCACCACCATGATCATTATCGACAGGATAATGAGCTCTGGCCGGCTGCGAAGCTGCAGAATAAACTTTTCAATCATTTTAGTTACGCATTAAGTTGAAGGCGATGGTTCAGCATCGGCAATTATTTATAGTGTTCGTTCCAGATGCCCGTGGTTTTCTCTTTTTCAGCCATTTTGCGCAATATCATGGATAAATGATCCACAATAATTTCGCGATACTTAATGTCTGCAAAAAGAAATTCAGGCGTCAGGTTAAAAATATTGCGCAATGCCTGCATCACCGTCGCCCGCTGTTTAAGCAACAGCAGGGACATAAATTCTTTACTGAATCGCTTAAGGACGCTCTTAAATTCATCAGTATCCACGAGGCCCGTAATATACAGCGCGACGATTTCGGCCTCCCCCGCCAGGAGATGCTGGTTTCGCATTTGCTCGCGAAACGCAAACTGGGCAAAGTTCTCATTCAGCAGCTTATCGAGGGTGTTTAACACGCGCGCGTCCGACAGCTTGGCGCTCAGCGGGCCGAACTCCGAAGAGTGCACCCCCGGCTCGTTCGCCTTCATATCCGCGACCAGCGCCGCCAGGGTAAAGGTGAGCAGACGGGTGCGGTTTTCATAGCCGTACACATCCACCCAGTCTTTGTAGATAAACCCCGCCGGCATATCCAGCTCAAGAAAGTTGAGGTAGCTGTTGCGCAGGTCTTTCGCCGACAGCGGCTTGCCCTCGCTCTCCTGACTAAAACGCCTGGCCAGACGGCCAACGTTTATCCCGGACTGCATCTTTTTGCTGTCGCCGAACTTCTCCAGATCGGCAATCGCCTCTTTGATTTTCTTTTTCTGCAGCTCCGACAGCTGGCGGCTCAGCAGCATTTCCCGCAGCGCCAGCATCAAATCGCTGTCGTTGGGGAACAGCTGGCGGGCAAAGTTAATCAGCGTATTAACGTCGCGCAGTTTTGCCACCTGACGAATGAGCGTATCCAGCTTCTCATCGGCCTGGTCCTCAAGCATGGCGGAGACGAAATCATTGTCCGTGCTGTCGTTTTTTCGCCCCATCTTGCTGAATCGACCAAAGGCGCTGAGGATGTCCGCCATCTCCTCCGCGGCATTGCTCAGCTCCTGCTGCAGGTTAAGAGGCTGTACTTCCTCTCCCCCGTCCGCCATCAGCGACCCAGAGTGGCTCTGCGGCGCCGGGGTATCAATGCGTTTAAAATCAATGCCGGGGACAGAACGAATATTAATCACGAGAGCGGCCCTTAATTATTTTTCATCGTTTCGCGCAGCATGGAGACCGTCGATTTCAGGGTCACCTCGTTGCCCGTCCAGGTACGTCCCAGAACCGGATTGTTTTCCGTGCGTCCCTGCCAGGTTTCGCCGCTGGCGAGAAGGCCAGGCTGGATCAGGAACAGGCGCACCATCTTCTTGTGGCTGGTGTAGCTGTAGTCAAACAGTTTGCCGACAAACGGGATGTCGCGCAGCAGCGGGATCCCGATGCTGTGGTGCTCATCCTGATCGCGGCTGTAGCCGCCGACCAGCAGGCTATAGCCGACCGGCACGCGCGCCTCGGTGCTGATCTGGGTGTTGTTGACCATCGGCAGGCTGTCGACATTTTCGGTTGAGCCATCGGCGTTCAGCGGCAGGCCGCCGTCCTGAATGTTGAGGATCATCTCGATTTCCTGCTGACGCTGGGCGAGGCGCGGCAGCACGCTAATCATCGTGCCGTAGGTGATCTTCTCCAGCGACGAGGTGCGTTCGCCAACCAGCTTCGCGTAAAAGCTGCTGTTGTTATCAAACAGCGCCGGGACGTTTTCCTGGGTGAGGATCTCAGGGCGAGACACCACCTGCGCGCTGCCTTTTTTCGCCAGCGCGGTGACGTCCGCCAGGAAATGAAGGCTGTTTTCCGGCGTCAGGGAGCTGGTGTTGAACGTCACCCCGGTATTGCCCAGCTTCGCCGCGCCCTGCCAGCGAATGCCCAGCTCGTTGATATCGTCTTTTGAGATATCAATAATCCACAGGGAGAGCTGGATCTGCTGTTTGGGAATGTCGATAGCGTTCACCAAATCCTCAACGAAGCTTACCTGGCGCTCGGAGCCCTGAATAAGCAGGCTGTTGGTGTCGGAATACCCCACGATATTGATGGTCTGCTGGCTGGGAAGATCCCTGTCTACCGCCCCGCTCCTCGCCGCAGGCGCCGAATTAAATGACGGCAGCGGTGGAAAGTTGCCCTTTTGCGTCGCCGACGCCGCCTCCAGCGCGCTGCGCGTATCGTTATCAACGGTAATATTCGCGCCCGCTGGCGCTGAACGCCCGCCCTCGCGGCTGCTGGTGTTGTTTAACAGCTGATTCAGCACCGTCGCGACGCCGGGCACGGTGATAGGCACGTCGCGCTGGGTATAGTTACGGTCGTTGACGAAGGTATTTTTCAGCTTGATCACCCGGATCGTCGTCTCACCGGTTCCCGGCCTGGCGTAGGTGGCATCAATGTACTTTGCCGCGGCGGAGACCAGCTCGACGTAAACCGGCGGGCCCGACACGTAAAACGATCCCGAGCGTCCGTCGGAGCGAAGCGGGAAGCGCGGATCGTACAGGCCCGAGGACTGCAGGTAAGCGACCAGCCGGTCATAGGGCGCGAAGGCCAGGCGCACGACGCTGCTTTGTATTTCGCTGGTGTCGTAGATGTAGACCGAGCTGCCGTCGTCATACCAGATAAGGCCGGTACGGGCGGCCACGGTATCGAGCACCGACTTCGGATCGTTGAGGTCAAAATTGCCGGATACCCGCTTTTTCGCCGCCTCGACGCTGACGATAAAAGGCTTGTGGAGCGCGCCGCCAACGACAAAAAAGAGCTGCTGAACGCTGTTGTTGCTCGCCACATAGGTATTTTCCGCCGTCGACTGAATGGACGTCGCGGGTGCTGAGGAGGTATTCAGCATATTGGCCCCTGCTGGCGCACAGGATAATACCGTCAGCAGGAGACAGCGCACTCTGCTATTCAGCGTTTTGCGAACAAACTTATTCATGAAGCAAACCTTCCAATTTTTTAAACTCCCTGGGGGTGATGCCAAATAGCGACTTTATTTCGCTGGAAAAATGTGAAGACGATGCGTAGCCATTGTCACCCGCAATGGTGGCAATAGACTGGTCATTCTCAATCAGCTGCAATGCGCTATTCGCCGCGCGCCACAGGCGCAGCTGTTTTTTGGGGCCTCGGGTAAAGGCGTGATGGCAAAGCTTTCTGAAATAAGATTCTGAAACGCCATAAATTCGACTGGCATTATAAATTTTGTGCGTTTCGCTCTCTTTATCTTCATTCATGACCTGCGACAGCAAGAAATGCGCAATCCAGTAACTCTCGACGTTACGCACAAAGGTAAACAAACTTTCCAGGCGTCGGTCCTGCGGATCTAATAATGATGAAATAAGCAGCGCCATCAGCGATTTATTGTCTTGCTCAACCCGTAATACCAGATGAGATGCGGTAAGCAGCATTACGTTATCCTGCCCCACGCTATTCTCGCCGCTGGCTTCCGGGCATTTCGCCTGATAGTCGAGAAACGAAAATAACGTCGTTGCCTGGGACATCGACATAACCTCGACAAGCCATTCCCCGGAAAAACATAAATGCATTTCGCTCAGGGTGGCGATTATTACGGCATGACGAATAGCACCTAACGCCACTGCGCTCTCTTCCTCCGTCTGGTCGACAGAGAGTGACATAACGGAATGTTGATTAACCGGCCGTGCAAATACAATCGCTGAGTGACACTTAATATCTTTACACTCAATTTTATGCGTTTTCCCTCTGAGCAGATCGTCAGACAACAGCTGCTGTGATTTCTGCTCCAGATGGCATTGTTTATGATTATTTATCATCATTGCACCCTACATGAGTAAGCATGTCTATCAATACTAATGAATCAGATAAAGACAAATGAACGAGCACGGGTTTTAAGAATTTCCGTAAACTTATCAGAAAATTCCGTACCGTCAACGGCGTAAAATAAGATTAAATTTTTAATAATTTTTATTATAAAAACTTCAAAAAAAGATCAAAACGAATTGTTGCGGATTATTCCTGGCATCCGTATATTCATTTTCCCGAAGACGTCTGTTGTTACGCGATGCAATCGGGATGCAATAGATAATCAAACATCATTTATATTTTGATTGACCCAATAGTCTATTGACAGCAACTGGCCCGTATATTGAAACCGGTAGCAAAACAATTTAACGGTAGCAGATTAAATATACAATCGTACGGATGCCGCATCCGTTTGATTGTTTTTTTATATTGAATGGTCCTTTTCGATGAACAGCGACATGAATGAAATAACTGAAGCGATGCCTGTTGTGCCAGAGACAAAGAAAAGCTACACACTGAAGGTGCTGTTTGGCCCTATGTTTGGCTGTGAACTTAACCTGCCAGCAGATGACTATTTTATCATCATTAATCAAGGCATTGCTATCAATGACGCCGGCAGCGCAGCGATATCAAGCGGTGAGCATGCCGCGGCGTACACCCATAATACGCTCTATATACCCTGCGATCGCCCATCGCCGAATCTGGTTTTACGCCTTTCGGCGCCAGCAGAAGACGGCGAAGGTCCGGGCAGCTTTCGGGTTGAGGTTCAAGATGAAAATAACAGTTTCCCGACCACCGTTAATGAAAACGAAATATTTACCCGCGAGCATATTCGCTTCGCGCTGAAGCGCAGCGAAGACGAGTGGCCGGAAAGCGTGCGTAATTTTGCCCTCCCGCCCAATGCTGACGCAGAATTTAACGCTCAGGAGACGATTGCCGAGTTTAATGCGAAAAAGCACCATACGCTGATCGTTGGCGCGGCCATTCTGCTGGTCTTAATCATTACCGCTGGCGTTATCTGGTATAAAAAGCTGGAGAGCGATCGTCAGGTAGTTAGCCTGAATGAGGCCCTCGCCGGCGCGCCCGCGGCTATCGATATTTATCGTGGCCGTGAGAACAGCACCATTTACGTTCTGGCAAGCAAATATCAGGCGCTGGAGTGGGTCAAAGAGGCCTTATTCAAGCTGGGTGAGAATAATAACGTTATTCCCTTATGGCTCGTTCAGCACCAGAAAGCCACGGTCGAAGCGCTGATCAAGTCCGGCTATCCGGTGGTGCAGATCGATTACAGCAAGCCCCAGCATCCCGTCATTATTCTCTGGCAGGATCTTTCTCCCGTTCAGCGAGGGCAGCTGACGTCATTGGCCCTGCAGAAAATACCGTTTGCGCTTGATATCCAGGTATTTATTAAAAGCAAACAGCAGCTGCTGCAGGACGCCCGTCAGGGATTAGACCGCATGCACATTCATTATCGTCAAATATCATCGCCAAGCGGCTACGCCTTAGTGATCCGCGATGCGCTCAGCGATAATGCCCTTTCGGCGCTGCAGCGCTTTATAAATGATTTCAATCGTCAATGGGGAACGCACATTATTAATTTTTCGATTAACCTCAATGAGAATTGGTTAGAGAATAAATCTTACCTTGACTCATCGAATGGTTATTTGTTTTTAAACCCTCGTCACTGGTACTTTCCATTAAAGCAAGGAGATATAAATGGCTGATACAAACCCAAACCCAACCACCCCCACGAGCAACGGTTATTTTCTTGATGACGTCTCGGTCGCGTTTGAAAACGGCGCGGCCGACATGATGACGCAGCTTCAGGCTGCCCAAACGGCGCTTGAAGCCGACCCATCCGATCCCGCCGTATTGGCAAACTATCAGGCAAAGCTGCAGGAATATACGCTGTTCCGTAATGCCCAAACCAGTACGGTTAAAGCCTATAAGGATATTGGCGCAGCCATTATTCAGAACTTCCGTTAATTATAAGAGGTACGAATTTTTTCGTACCCTTTCCTTTTGCTGGAGATTTTATGAGTCAGCCAATCGAAGCATTGCAAGCATTAACTCGCCTGAGCCCAAAGGGTATTAATCCAGAGGACACAACCTCCGTCACGGTACATGACCAGTATTTCAACAATCTGGTTGCCAGCACGTTTAATAAGATCAGCGACACCGACATGCAGTTCAAGAACGTTATTAACACGCTCAGCCAGTCGCCTCAGTTCACCAGCGATCCGCAAAAGCTACTGATGCTGCAGAGCTATATCGGCGAGTACAGCAACTATGTCTCTCTGGTGAGCACGCTGGCGCGTAAGGGGGTGAGCACAATTGAAACCCTGGGAAAATCGCAATAATGAGCAATAAATATTTCCGCGCCCTGGCGGTAGTCCTTTTTGCGTTGATGCTGAGCGCCTGTAATGACGAAAAGCTGCTGTTTAACCTGACCCAGGAACAGGCCAATCAGGTGCTGGCCGTCCTGCAACAGCACAACATCTCTGCCAGTAAGGATGGCTCGCTCAAGACGGGCTATACCGTTGCGGTGAACAAGTCCGAAAGCACCGCCGCGCTGTCAATCATCAACCAGTACCAGCTGCCCTGGTCCGCTGACGTGCAGATAGCCCAGGCCTTTCCCGAGGGCGCGCTGGTCTCCTCCCCCAACGCCGAACAGGCGCGCGTTCTCTCTCTCCAGGAGCAGAGGCTTGAGCAATCTTTGCGCATGATAGCGCAGGTGGTTAACGCGCGCGTTCACGTCAGCTATCCGGCGTTCAACAATGACAGCGGCAGAGCGCCAACCGGCCACGTCGGGGTGATCATCACCTACAAGGGTGAAATTGATGACAACCTCTTCATTTCGCAGATTAAGTCGCTGATTAAAAACAGCTTTGACGACGTGCGTTATGAAAACATCTCGGTTGTGCTCTTCCCGGCGCCGATGATCCAGTACGTCACGCCAACCAAGGTCCCTGATACTCTGCCGGCCACCTGGATCCTGATTCTCGTTGCGCTGGCGCTGTGCGGAGCGGTCACCTCTGGCTACATGCTGTACCGCGTGAGCCGCCGCCCGCCGGTTGAAAAAGAGCACAGCCCAGAGCCGCAAACGCCGGAGACCGCAGAACCATGAGAGCCGACGATCGGCATATGATGTCCATCCTGTATGCGCCGGCCGGGTACGCCCACATGAGCCATCTCCCGCCGGCGCTAGCCGGTGGCGATATCGACTGCCCGACGCTGCGTAACCTGTGGCTTCTCCGCCAGGGTAAGCTCAGCCATCTCCCGCCAGCGTGGCAGTCCGATAATGAAACGCTGTCGCAGATGCTGTCGTGCTGGCATCTGATCCCGGAAACGGCGCACCTGGTCGGCGGCTATCTCATGCGAAATCATCTGCTGAAGCGCGGGGCGCTGCTAATGTCCGATCCGCGGCTTCTGGCCTTTATTTCGTTGCCGATGCCCCACGGCGTCGCGCCCGATCCGGGCGGCCAGACCTCAGTGGCAACCACCTCCTGCGGGCTGGCGTTTATTCTGAGCCAGTTCCCCGGCCTGCCCCAGGCGCTTCGCCAGCGCCTGCTGCTGCACTTCCCCGCGGGAATGTCGATTGAACCGCTGCCGACGGGAAAAACGCTTAACCATATTAATCTACTCCGAATGGCCCTGACCTATGCGAACCATTACTACTGATACCCTGCCTGAAGATATCGATAATCAGGTTGTGGTTAAGTCCGGTGAACGGACTCGCCATCAGCGAATGACCGTAGCGCTCGAGCGCACCCTCAGCCGCTGCAGTGAAATTCACGCGGAATATGAATTACAGACCATCAGGCTGCGGGAGAGCTGTGAAAAACAGGGCTTTGAAGCCGGGTTTCGCCTGTTCTTCGACCAGCTGGTGGCGCTGATTGATGATTACCAGCGCCTGCAGCGCCAGCACCAGACGCAGTTCCGCGAGCAGGTCGGCAATGCGCTGAAAAGCGCGCTGCACGATACGATGATCGTTAACCGAATCATTCACCATTTGCAGGAAAAGTGCGGTCACCAGAAGGCGCTGCGGATCATCATCCCCACTGCCGTGAAGCTGCCGGAAGGCGCCGACGCCTCAAACTATCAGTTCACCGATGACAACCATATCACCGTGCAAAATGACATGGACGCCATCCGTTTTCCCAGTGAATCACTCTGCCGCCAGTGGCTGCATCATGCCGATGAGCAGGTCGCGCCCACCGAAGCGGTGATGGCGCATCTGGCCCCTGACGTGCTGCGAGATATCGCCAGCCACCTTATTGGCCTCAGCAATCAACTCCCCCTCACCTCCACTTTTTCAGAACATCAACAGGAAGAACACGATGAGTCAGATTAACCCGGTCTCCCCCGCGGCGCTTGCCGCATACGCCAGCGCATCCGATGAGGAAAACGCAACGGGCAGCAGCTTTAACGATAAGGTGCTGGATTATTTTAAGCAGAACCAGCCTGAGGGTTCGCTGAATGAGGTGATCGCGCAGCTTAAAAAGCTGGCCGACCCGGGCGAAAAGATCTCAATGCAGCAGCTGAACTCGGCGATCCTCATCGCTGACGGCACCCTGCGCAAGGACGAGGAATATAAGACCTACACCGACAGCACCCTCGACAGGATGACGACCCAGATGCTCGGCGTGAATATGTTTTACAACACCATGCTGTACAAAAGCTTCACCAAAACCGACGACGACACGTCCCTCTAATTCATTCAGCCCAGACCCGGCGTAGCGCCGGGTATTGACACTATGCAGATTAAAACCGTTATTGCCCTCGCCAGCCCTTTCCTCCTCTCTTTTCATGCTTTCGCTCAAGGCGGCGATTGTATTACGCAGGCCGCGCAGTGTTTCCAGGTTAATCCCCTGCTTATTAAAGCGATAATCTGGCACGAATCTAGGAATCAGCCGCAGGCGCTGAATATCAATAAGAATAAAACCGTGGACGTGGGCATCATGCAGATTAACACGGTGCACTTTAGCAGCCTGAAAAGCCTGGGAATTGACGAGCAGCGCCTGCGAAGGGACAGCTGCGCCAACGTGTTCTCGGGGACATGGATACTGAAGCAGAAGATCGAGCAGTATGGCTATACCTGGGACGGGATTGGCAGCTACCATTCGCGAACAGCGGCGCAGCGTGAAAAGTATGTGCGGAACATTGTCTCACTGATTGCCCATAAGACGGCCACCCTGGACAAAATTGCGGTTCCTCCCTCGCCCGGCGTCCCAACGCTCTTCTCATGCAGGTAAGGTAAAGCAATAACGCAGGCGCTGGCCTGCGTTATTGTTTTAGTCAGTATGCGGAAATAGTCGGGTAAATAACGCCGTTACTTATCTTAAATTAAGGCTGACGTAACGGGGAAAATAGGCAGAGCCTGAGGTTATTCTGTTTTAATCGCTTCGGTATTCAGCGTGCATTTTCCTGAAAGCATTGACGCCTTCGGGCTGCAAACCAGTCCGTGATCCGTTTTGCAGCAGTATAAATAATTATCCACCAGCCGGGTCTTGCTGTACTGCGCCAGCAGCGCGCCAGAAAAAAATACCTTCTTTTCTTCAAACAGGTCCTGAGCATATCCCCGTGCCCCCATGGCCACGCCCGCCAGAATAATGCTTAGCGTCGCGACGGCGAAAAAAAACCACTTTCTTGACGTCAGCTTTCGCTCGACCGGCCTGTGCCGAGGCGCATAGGTGACAACCGTCATTGACGTAGTGGGAGGCGCGGGCTGGTAGTTAATAACGGGGTTAGCTGAATAAGAGATGTTGTCCAGTTCGAGCTTGCCTGCCGCCGGAGCACGTTCGCTTAGCGTGTCCGGCAGCAGCTCTGGCTCTGTTAGCGACGCCTCCCAGGTGGGTTCGGCGGTGAGCTGATAGCCTAATTTTGGAATAGTGACGATAATGTTCTTGGATTCATCTTTAAGGCTAATGCGCAATGAGCGAATCATTTGCGCAATACTCTGGGAAGTCACATAGCTACCGTCCCAGACTTCCGAAAGAAACTCGTCCTGAGAAACCGGTGAGGGATATTTCGCGCAAAGCAGGGCCAGAACGTCCGACTGTTTTTTTCTCAACTGCAGGGTTGTATCATCGCGCTGTAAGGTTCTTAATGCTGGATTAAAAGTGTAATCAAGAAAGAAAATCTTTCCTTGCTTTGTTGAGCTATTTTTCAATTTCAGATCCCTCAGTCATTTCATTTCATGAGTGAACATACCATCAAGAAAATGCATGGCCGAAAGCCTCAACCCACGCCTCTAGACATTTAATCGACAACTGATTAGTTCATATCACATTAATTTTAGTAAACGATACCTCAACGGATAATTACATTGTCAGCTCGCCAATATAATTTCCCGCGGTATTAATAGGTGTCAGAATGAATATTATAGATAACATTTTACCCTGTGAAAATATTATCTTAGCACAGTAAATCCATAGTTTTATAATTGATTTAAACGATCGATGCCCATACGTTAATCGTCAAAACAAATCACATCGTTTATTTTAGGGCAATTAAAATCATCTTCATATACTGCTTCAGCACGCTGAAAAATAGTATATGGTTCACATCTTTAAATTAAGCTAAATCTGACGCTGGCAGGCACCTTATCGCGTGCCGTTTAAAAAAATTGCGGAACATCCCTGTCCGCCAATAAAGCAATGTCCTCACGCTACATGAATAGTCACTTCATTTCGGAGTCGAACCTGTCGCTAACCGTGATTCCTTTTCCCCGACTCAATCCATGGGCGAAAATTTAACATATATCCAGGAAATCACTCTATCAAAAAACGCCACTTAGCCTCTCAGTACTGGGTCAGAATCATCGTCGCCGAAGCGGAAAAAGTTCCGGTAGTAATATTCTCGTAGCTGACCGAAGCCGGTTTCACCGGCGTAAAGCTTAGCGGCACGGTGATACTGCCATTCGTGACGCTGATCTTCTGGCTATCGCCGTTGGCGACCGCATTTCCATTCCAGCGCATTTCCACGGCCAGATTATCATTATTGGTTTTAATCGCCTTATTATTCCACGACGGCGACATCAGGCTCATCTTGACATCAAAATCCACAGCGTGCGCCGCGTCACAAACAATATTGAAATCTTTTCTCACCGTTTGCGATGACGTCCCGCCTGAGACAATATCCCCACGCTCAATCTGACCTAAATCGACGTTAAAGGTCGAACCCGACATCACGCTGCAGGTTGAGGTATTAATATCCGCATCGTTCGACGCGTAGAGGGTCCAGGTATAGTTATGGCGTTCGCCTTTATTATTGGTCTGCACGAATCGCAGGCTCCCCAGCTTATCGCCGGATTTGATGTGAATCTCCTCCCCGAGCGACGTCAGCTCAAAATAGAGCACCACCGGTAATTGTCTGGATTCACCATTGTTCAGATCGAAGATTTTCGTTTCGGCTACCGGCGCAGGATGATCGCTTCCCGAAATCGTGACGCCATATTTAAGGTTTTTAAAAATACCGCTTTCAAGCTTTACCCCGTCGGCTCCCATCCACATGGTGTCGATCCAGCCGTCCTGCCCCGCCGTATTTTTGCAGGTAATTTGGGGCGCCAGGTCGACGATTCTGTTTTTACCGGTATTCACATCGGAGCTGACGTTAATATGGATATCGGCGTCGCCGCCGTGCCAGCCAATCGTGTCGCATTCATAGGCCGACGCCGCCATGCTTTTCAGCAGCAGAAGCGCCAGCAGCGGCAATGTTATCTTCATAAGATTTTCCCTAAGGATAATTAAGCTCAAACGTCGCCAGCGCGCTAAACTCGCCGCGGCGCAGGGTTTTGTTGGCCAGCGCGCCCGGCTCCCCCATCACGTAGCCCTCCAGCGTCAGCTCGCTGGTGCCGCTCTGGAGTGAAAACGCAGGCACCGTCTTGTTAAACGGTAGGGGCGTGCCGTCCGGCAGCGACATGCCGATGGCCAGGCCGCTATCGGCAGGAGACGTCACGGCCAGCAGGCCGGGAAGCTCCCCGCTCTCCGCGCCCTTGAAGGTCACCTCAACCTGGTTGCCCAGCGTCAGGTCGCACTCTTTGAGCCTGATAACGAACGGCTGCGCGTGGGTGCGGGTATGTAAATAGAGGTAGGTGTCGATTACCGTACCAAAATCGAGGGTAATGGCCGCGGAGGCGGGATCGAGCTCGCAGGGATCGGCCACCAGCTGGCCGTCAAACCGCAGATTGTTACTCACCTCTTTTAGGCCGCCCTCCGCCGCGAAGGCGGCGTGGGTGGCGATGAGCACCAGTAATCCCAGCGCCCCGCGCCGCGTGTAGAGTGTGTTCATGCTGTTTCCTTACAGGTATTCCGCCAGAAGCGTCGCGGTTGCGCTAAACGCGCCTTCGCTCAGCTCGCTGACGTTCGGATCTTTTACTGGCACCGCCTCCAGGGTTGGCGGATTTTGATAGGTAATATCCAGCGCCTTGTTGATCTCAAACGGCTGCCCGTTCTGCAGGATCTGGATCCCCAGCCCCGCGGCGTTGGTGCTCAGCGCGCTGGCGTCAAAGGAGGCGGCGCTGCCCTTCACAATCATGGTCAAACGCCAGGTCGGATCGATGTCATCGCAAACCAGCTGGTAGCTAATGGTCTGCCTGTAGCGCTGCCCGTCCACCTTGTGGATACCGACATTGTCGAAATGAATGCTCAGGTCGCGGTCGTTATTGATGTGGCAGGGGTGGATTTTCAGCGTGCCGTGGAACGCGATGTCGCTGCTGTCCCCGGTCGCGGCGGCAAAAGCAGGCCCGCAGGCGCAGAGCGCCAGGGTAAAAATAGCGCCGCGCAGACGCGTCCGGCTGCGAATAAAGGGGGTGTGAATCATCGTCTCGCCTCAGTTGTAGGCCACTTTCAGGGTTGCCGTGGCGTTAAACGCCTGGCCGTCCTGAAACCGGGCGCCGCTCTCTTTTTCCAGCACCGCATACAGCGAGGGCGGGCTGCTGCTGTCAAAATCGATCCAGCGATTAAGCGGCAGGGTCGCGCTGCCGTTTTGGATCTTTATCGTCAGCCCGCTGGCATCGGTTTGCAGCCTGCTGGTATCGCCGCCCGCGGCCGTGCCGGATACCTGCATCTGCACCGTTTTGCCGTCCGGGTCGCCCTTGCAGCTCACCTGATACGGGATCGCCTGGCGATACGCGGTCCCCACGATCTCATTAATGTACACATCACCAAATTCGACCTTAATCGGCTCGCTGCTGGAGAAGGTACAGTACGCGGTCGCAATCACCTCCCCGGTAATGGCGATGTCCACGTTGCTGGACCCCGGACCGGCGGTCGCGCCGGTGGCGGCCAGCAGCATCAGCGCGCTGGCGCCGCGGCTCAGACGTTTCATGACGCGCTCCTTAGTCATAGTCGAGTTCAAATCCTACCGTCGCGCGCCACTCGCCGGACGACAGCGCCTGCGCCGTGCGTTCCGGCTGCACGCGGTACAACAGCGCACCGTTTCCCGGCACGATAAAATGCGGTACGCCGCGCTGGCCAAGACGCACGTCGCGGCCCGCGCTGTCGGTGATGCGCAGGCCCATCCCGCTGACGCCGTTGACCTTAACCAGCTCGGGCGTATCCGGATCGGCGGGGGCGGTAAAGGTCACGCTGACCAGTGGCTGCACGCGATCCCAGAAGCGGTTGCCCGTGCGCAAATCAAGCATGTTGCCGCCGACGTGGACGCAGTCGCGCAGCCGCAGGGTAAACGCCTGCGCTTCCCCGCGTGCCCCCACCGTTTGCAGCAGCGACGCCGTAATGCGCCCCAGATCGATCGCCTGATTTTGCGAGACCATCTCGAGGCGGCAGGCACCCTCCACAAACTCGCCGTAGACGTGCAGCTCGCCGTGCGCCCCTTCCACATCCCAGCTGTCCGCGTCGGCGAAGGCGGGCATGGCCGGGCCGAGGGCGCTGGCGATAAGCAGCACCGCGGCGCATGTTGTCGTTTCATTCATCGTGCTTATCCAGCCCTGCTGTCCACAACCCGGCAAACGTCGTGCGCGCAGCTGAACATCAGCTTTGGCCGACCGCCGTAGTCATTAATCCAGGTCATGACGGGCTTACTGCCGAGCGCACCCGCCTTCACGGTGAGCGGCGATTCAGAGAACGGGGCAATCATCACCGGGTCAAATCCGGCAATGGGCGCGCCGCCCGGCTGATTGTACGCGGCGGCCAGCGTCACGTAGTACGGGCTGGGGTTGCTGACGCGGTAGCCTTCGCCGTGGCGGGTCAGGACCAGCTTTTTCTGCCAGAGATCCGGCGCCTTGTCGCGGTCGAGTTGCAGCGCGGCCGGACGGTAGAAAAGCTTGATGCGCGTTTGCAGCGCAATCTGCAGGGTGTTGGCCTTGCTGCTTTTGGGCGGAATTTCGCGCAGGTTAAAGTAGAAGATGGATTCCCTGTCCTGCGGCAGGGACCGGGCATCGTCGGTAAGCTGCAGCTTCACCTGCCCCTTCCCCACGGGCTCTACCCGCTGCAGCGGCGGCAGCGCCGCCAGCGGCCCGCTGATTTTGTTCCCCTTTTCATCCTCAATCCACGCCTGCGCCAGGTAGGGAAGCGCCTTGTTCTGGTTGGTGATGTTCAGGCTCATCGACCGGTTTGCGCCGTTGAACACGGCCCGCGTGCGGTCGAGCGTAACGGCAGCCTGCACGCTCTGGCAAACCAGCCCGGCGATCAGCGCTGTCCCGATCCCCGTGAGCGATAAATGATGTTTCATACGGATATACTCGCTGTTGTTGGGCCACCGCAGAGTACGGTGGCCCGGTTGTGTTTCCCGCGGTCGCGGATGGCTGAAATGCTATATCTGCTGCAGCTGGCAGGTTAACGGCAGAATGCGAACACTGGTCGGCAGGGGCTTTGGCAGCGTCACGACGCACTGCGTCTGCCCATCCCACATCACCCGCATCGTCTCTCCGCTGACCATCCCCGTGAGCCACACCATGCCGTCATCGTCGACGATCCCGGCCTGGCCCTCGCGATGGCTGAGCACCGTAGCGCCGAACGGTGGAACGCTGCCGTTCGCAAGACGCAGCCGCACCATCGCTTTTTCACCGGCGATCATGCCAAAGCGGCGATAGCCGATGGCCCCTTCCGTCAGCGTCCCCTGCACCACCGACCGGGTTGCCTCAACGTTGTCGGCCAGGTTGTTCACGTCCACGCTGACGCTGCTGCGATAGCCATTGCTGATATCCGCCACCACCGCCTTGCCGAAGCGGTTCGTCTGCGTTGCCGCGCCGTATCCGCGGACGGGTACCCCGGCAATGCCCGCCGTATCAACCATCATGCGCGTCCCGCCCATGCTGCTCACCCGGTGCATCGCCACGCCCTCCGGCGTCGCCGTCAGGCCGCCCTGAATCGCGCCGCCCCAGGAGCGGTAGCGCCCCTCCTCATAGGTGGTATTGGCGGTCATCTCGGCAACATCGCCCTTGTGCGTAAAGTACCCGCTGCTGACCGCCCGGCCCTGCCGGGCAACCCCGGCCTTAATCCGGTAGGTATTGTTTGCGTCAATGGTGTCGAAATAGCCGACCGTCGCCCCGTTGCCTGAACTTCCCGCCTGGCCGTCGACGTTGAGCGTGCCCCCGTTGCCCCACGGCACCGAGAGGCTAAGATAAGCGCCATCGTCGCGCGTATGGTTATAAAGGGTGCGGTAGGCCGACAGGGTCAGGCCAAGGTTTTTAAGCTGTCCGGCATCGAAAAAGCGCGATAGCGAGAGGTTATAGGTATCGTTATCCGGGCGGTCCCAGTAGGTCTGGTGGCTATAGTTCACGTAGGCGCTCAGCCCCAGCTGCCGAAACTGCTTGTTAAACGCAATGGTGTAGAGCTCTTTGTTGTTATTCCCCGCGATGCCGTGATAGCGCGCGTTTAAATACTCGGCCATGTTCATAAAGTTACGCTGCGAGAAGCGATAGCCCGCAAAGGTGACCTGGCTGTCGTATTCGTCAAAGCGCTTGGAGTAGCTGAGGCGCCAGGATCCACCGGATCGGCTGCCCGTCTGCGGCAATACCGCACGCGACTCGGTGAAGTCAAACGAGACCGCCCCCAGCGCCAGCAGGTCACGCCCGACGCCGGTCGCCAGCGCGTTATAGTCACCCGCCAGCAGGCTGCCGCCGTAGAGCGACCAGCCGTTGTTGATCCCCCACGAAAACTCCCCCGTGGCAAATCCCGGCCCCACGCTGTTGTGGCGGTAGTCCGACGGCTTGCCCAGCGCCAGCTTGTAACGCACCATGCCCGGCCGCGTCAGATAGGGAATGTTGGCGGTATCCATCTGGAAATGGCGAACGGTGCCGTCCTGCTCCTGTATCTCAACGTCCAGCGTGCCGGAAACCGCCGTGTTCAGATCCTGAATGCGAAACGGCCCCGCCGCCACGGTGGTTTCGTGCAGCACGCGTCCCTGCTGGCTAATCGTGACCTTCGCGTTGGTCCTCGCGACGCCGACCACCTCCGGCGCGTAGCCGCGCAGGTTGGGCGGCAGCATATTGTCATCCGACTCCAGGCTGCTTCCCGTGTAGCGGAAACTGTCAAACAGCCCCGAGTTGAGGTAGTTCTCCCCCATCATCAGCTTCGACTTCAGCGACGGCAGCGCCCGCCACGCGTAGTAACGGCTCCACGCCCACTCGCGCTGGCTGTCCTGATACATCCCGTCGCTGTGGCTGTAGCGCCCCTGCCAGTCGGCGCGCACCCGCCAGCCGCCGACGTTAAAACCGGTGGTGCCGTTGCCCGTCAGCGATTTCATCTCGCGGCGGCTCCCCGTCGCATACCGCGAGGACTGGCCGTTGAGGTTATAGTCAAAAATGGCCCCGCCAATCCCCTCATCCCAGCTGCCGGGGGGATCCCAATTTTCGGCGGTGTATTCGAGGTAGGCCTGGGGAATGCTCAGGTACAGGGTGTTAGATCCCAGGTCCGCGCGCTGGCTGGCCCCCGGCAGGCTCGCCAGCTGCAGGCAGGTGCCGTCATGCCACCACGTCAGCGAACTTTGCAGCGCGGATTTAAGCCCAAGCAGCGCCACGAGGTCGCGCGTCAGGCACGCCTCGCTGCCCTTTGGGTCATCGTCCGGCGCCAGAAAACCGAGCGGCTGTTCGGGCAGCTCAGTTTTGTTCAGGCGAACCACCATCTGGTACTTTCCCGGCATAATAAAACCGGCGCGGGAAAACTGACTCAGGTCGATATGCGCCCGATCGCTGACGTCCAGCACGTCGGTATTAAACTGAATGCTTTGCGCCGCATACCCCTTTGTCATTCCTCCCTGCAGGGCCAGGCTGACCACCACCGCAATGCCCGAATAGTTAAAAACGTGCCTCATCAAAAATAATCCAGTTTGAAACGCACCGTCGTCTGGTACGCACCCGCGCGCAGCTTCTGGTGGTTACCCACCAGCCGCAGGCTGTAATCAAGGCGCATGGCGCCGGGCTGTAGCTGCCCCGACGAAGAGGCGATACCCGGCAGCATGCGGTTGCCTGCGGCGTCCAGAATTTCCAGACCGATCCCGCGGGCCTCGCCGCGAAGCGCGAAGAGCGAGCCATCGGTGATGGCCCCGTCGAAGGTGACGCGAAAATGTGACCAGTCAGGATGGTTTGGCAGCATCGGCTCCAGCGCGCAGTTCTCGAGGTGAATGCTGAACGGCTTTGATGGCCCGACCCCAGCATTGATGATCTGATCCAACGGCATCGTGATGAGGTCGATCGCCTGATCGCGGCTATCGACCTTGATCGCGCAGGGCGTATCGATAATCGCCCCCTGCATGCTGACCTTGCCATGCCCCTGGCTGGTGGCGTTCGCCGCCGCTGCGCCCGCGCAGACGAAGGGCAACGTCAGCCACAGCAGCCGCACAGGCGTGACAAATGAAGCGCTACGTTTCATAGATTTCCCGCAAAAAACCGAACCAGACGGCCGCAAGGCCAACGTCGTCTTACTGGTAAGCCAGGGTGAAGTTGGCAACCGAGGTAAACTCGCCCGGCACCACGGAGGACGTGGCGCCGTTCCCCTGCAGGTAAGCGGCATAGGTCAGGGTGTTATCACCCTGCTGGGTTTTGGTGGCCGAGCTCGGCGTGCCAAGCGGGATGTTGGTGCCATTGTCATTGGTAATGCCGATGGCCGCGCCGCTGGCCGTGCCGACCAGCGCCAGGTAGCCCGGCTGGGCGCTGGATTCTGAACCGGTGAAGGTGATGGTGACCGTTTTATCCGTCAGGCCAGCGAGATCGCAGCTTTCCAGCTTGATATCAAACGGACGCGGACGCGATTTCCCGCCGTTCGCCAGCGCTTTGTTGGAAATTTCACCGAGGTCAACGGTCTGTTCAATGGTATCGGGGGTAATTGAACAAGGGGCGTCGATAATAGCGCCGGTAAATGTGACCTTGCCGTGACCCTGATCGGCCGCCTGTACCTGACCGGCGAGTACGGTGGTCGTCATGCCGAGCGCCCAGGCCCATTTGGTTAATTGCATCGTTGTTCATTCCTGTAAAAGTTAATAGATACACCAACACACACTTTATTCGCATAGAGTGAGTGGCTTTAATCTACTTAATTTTTACTGGCACGACTTTCAAAAAACGACACCGCAAAAATATGCCCTTTTCAGTAAAAAGCGTTTTTTGTCAAGAAGCTCACGATAGCGCATGACACTATACAACCCGTCAGCTAAACCGCTCCTGTGAACGGTTTTATATTTTGAATTAATGCCAAGCGAGGAAATTATGTCGTTAACCGTACGTGAACAAAATCGATTTATTGCTGCCCTTGATAACTTAAGAACTTCAGAACGAGTGCATAAAAGCGATCTTAAAACCGTTAATAAAACGCTGGATAAAATGGGCGGCGTGGCGAACAGTAAAGAATTACTCGCCAGCCTGAGCGACCGAATGCGTAATAATTTCGACATTAAAGATTCTAAAAACGTCGAGTCATTCATTGAAAATGTTAAGGTCAAGCTTGAGAAGCAGGAATCAAAGATCCACGACAAGAAACTCAATCAGCTGAACAATATCGGGAATCGTATTTTTCAGGCAAGCCAAAACATTGAGGTCGATCACCTTAGCAATACGCTCGAGCTTAAGACGCAAAAGGCATACGATCTGGTTGAAAACGCCAAGTCTGACAAAGACGTAGTGCATAAAATGATTGATAAACGCAATGAAGCAAAAGATTTAGAAGCTAGCGTGATTCAACAATCAGAGCTGCTTACTCCGGATAAAATTAACGCAGACAAACTAAAACGCGTTAATAATTTAGAACAGAATACAGATCGTAGGATTAATAAACTAAATGAAAAGATTAACGACGTTAACAGAAAAAAAGAAAAGCTTGTTGACTTCATTAATCATCATGGAAAAACCGGCGTGTTAGAAGATTTGAAGCAAACGAAAAATAATAAATATCTTCTACCTACAATGGCTACGTCTGAGTACGCTAAAAAGATGTTTGGCACAAAGACCATCTTAGTTGAAGGCCGACGTTCCTATTCTGCTAAAACAAAAACAGAGGTGCTGAGCGACAACGGAGCAAACTTCCTTACTCTGATTAAGAGTTATCGTCACGCAAGATTAGAGGTGCCAGCAATCAGAAAAGAGATTAGCCAACTGAAATCAACAAAAGACGCGCAGATCGCATCCATTATGGCTGAAAAACGTTCGCCGCAGCAGGTAAAATACGACGCAATAATTGCGGAGTATCAGGAGGATTACAAATACTTCGGTGAAACCGAAAGCCTCAAGCTGAACACGTTAGCGAAGACAATTGAAGACATCAATAGTACTATTGAGGATACAACCGCGCTTAATAAAGTTATTGAACAAAAAGCCGAGCGTATGGCCGACCCTAAAGTTAAAAACTTAGCGGCGCGTCACGATAAAAGCATTGGCGAGCTTGCCGTCGAGAAACAGAAACTGGAAAACAGCTACCAGCGTCTCGTTGAGGCGTCAAATACCGGTATAAACTACGTCAGCGACGTTGAATCCCACAGCGACACCGACACCGATAACGATTACGTAAGCCACGTTTAACCGCGCCTGGCCCTCTCCACGAGAGTGACGTTTAAAATCCACGCCCCGGCGTGGATTTTTTTTGTTAATTCCCCTGCGCGCTTATTAAGCGCTAAAGCCTGGTCACCCCCTGCTTTTCGGCCTCGCCGCGCCAGTCGAGCAGAAGCGAATAGGGCTGGCGCGACGCCGTCCTAAAGCCGCCAATCAGCATTGAGTCACACACATCTTCATACCGCGGCGCGCTGGCCAGCGTATGCAGCGCATCGCGCAGGAGCGCCAGCGTTTCAGGCGACGTTTTCCCGGAGGTAATCAGCGGCAGCCCCGGCGCGAGCGGCGTTTGCCCCATCACCGCCAGTCCCTCAAGAAGCTGCGGCTCATGCCGCGCCAGCAGCGCCCAGGTGACGCAGTCAACGGCGGCGATATCCCCTCGCCCGCGCTTCACGTCGATCAGCGACTGACGGTGGCTGCCGCTAAAGTGAACGCGTTCGAAAAAGCGCCCCTTCACCGCAAGCGGCGCGATCGTTTTGAGCAGCGCGTTGTAGCCGGACTGGGAGTCCGCCGAGTTGCACACCGCCCGCCGCCCGCGAAAGTCGGCAAGCGCGAGGCGCTTATCCTCCTCGCGCACCGCCAGCAGGCTCCGGTAGTTAACGCCCTCGCAGCCGGGCGCGGTGTATTCAAAGCAGCCCACGACCTGAACGTCCGGCAGCGCGGTCACCAGCGGGTAGCCGCAGGTCTGGCTCAGGATCAGATCCGGCTGCCGCCAGTGGCTCAGCAGGTCGCCCTCGGGCCAGGCCGGGGAGCGCTCGGGAATGATTACGCCGCGCGCCTGCAGCAGGGCGAAAACCGCCTGCCGCAGCGCCAGCGTCTCGCTGCGGTTCACCGCGTACATGGGAAAGGCGAGCACGCTACTCATGGTGGTCTTTTTTCACTCCGGGATGAACGGTGACGTCGATCGGTTTTCCCCAGAACAGGCGCGCCCACTCGCTGTAGCCGTTGACGACGAACCCATGGTTACGCCGCCGGTACGCCTCACGGTTTTGCTCGTATACCGCTCTCAGCCCGTACCAGGGCACGCCGGGGAGATCGTGATGCACTGAATGGTAGTTCAGATTGAGAAAGAGCACGCGCCAGAATGGCCCCGCCTCGTTGATCGCCGATCGTGCCAGCGGATCGTCCGCCGCGCGGTGTTCCATGAAGGATCGCACCTTGGTCAGCGCCAGCGCGGGGTAGCTCACCGCCAGCAGGTACCAGACCGGGGAAAAGCCAAGGTGCGCCATTCCGCCGAGCAGCAGCGCCAGCAGCCCGAGGTGGATCAGCCACATCGCGATCCCCCGCCCGTCGCGCTGGCGAAACGCCGCCGCGGCGCTGCCCAGCGTCTGGATAATATCCAGCAGCGGCGCCAGCAGCAGGCGTCCGGGGAAGGTATTGCGCGCGCGAATGAGCCGCTTGCGCCAGGGGGAAAATCCCGCCCAGCTCCGCTCGGTGAAGTAGTAGGATTCGGGGTCGTCCTCCGGGACGGTAAGCGTTTCATTGCGATGGTGCGCCAGGTGGGAATCGCGGTACAGCCCGAAGGGATACCACACCGCCAGCGGCAGCATGCCGAACAGCTGGTTAAAACGGGGATTGCGCGTCGGATGGCCGTGGATCAGCTCGTGCTGGAGCGCCATATACCAGGCGGTAAGAACGATCAGCAGCAGCGTGGCGGGCAGCAGCCCCAGCGTTTCCCAAAAGACCAGCGTGGCAAACCAGCCGCCGTACACGGTGATAATCACGCCCCAGGTCGGCAGCTCCGTGCGCCACAGAAAGCGGCGGTAAAGCCGGTGGATCTCGTTGCGCTGCTGCTCGTCTACATAGTGGCTCATTCCTTCAGGTGCCCTTCCCGTCAGTGACAATAGCCTCTGACGATCCGGGAACGCGCCTGAATGCACAACGAACTTATATCGCGTTGCTTTGCCGAAAAGCGGCGAAGCCGGGCGAGTGAAATGCCCCGCCCTGCGGCCCGGCCCCCTTTAGCGGCCGGGCCAGCCGTTTACGCCGCTTTGACCTTTACGCCCATAAAGACGATGATCATTGCGGTGACCAGCAGCAGGCCGCTTCCGGCAAACACGCCGCTGGCACCGTTGAGGTCGAACACCACTCCGCCGCCCGCCGCGCCCGCGCTTATCGCCAGCTGGATAGACGCCACCAGCAGGCCGCCCGCGCTTTCAGCCTCGTCCGGCACGGTGGTCGCAAGCCACGTCGACCAGCCCACCGGCACCAGGCCAAAGGCAAAGCCCCACATCGCCACCAGCAGCCCGTCGAGCATCGCCAGATGACCAAACGCCACCATCATCAGCGCCAGCACGCCCATGGCGAACGGCACCAGCGCCAGCGTCAGGCGCAGGTTGCGCGCCAGCAGATGCCCGGCGATGGAGGTGCCGACAAAGTTTGCCACGCCAAAGCCCAGCAGGATCAGCGAGATGGTTTCGACGCTGGCCTGCCCCACCGTTTCGAGGAACGGGCGCAGATAGGTAAAGAAGGCGAAATGGCCGCTGAAGATCAGAATGGTCGCCAGCATTCCGCCGATCATTCCCGGACGGCGCAGCACGCGGAACAGCGTCGCCAGCCCGCCGCTGCTCTCCGGCTTCATCGACGGCAGAACCCACAGCTGCCACAGCAGCGCCACCATGCTCGGCACGATGCAGAGGATAAAGACGTTGCGCCAGCCGATCAGGCTCCCGAGATAGCTGCCGAGCGGCGCGGCGACCACCGTGGCAATCGAGACGCTGGAGAATATCACCGCCAGCGCCTTCGGCACCTTATCCGCGGGCACCAGGCGCATCGCCGTGGCGGTAGACATGGCCCAGAAGCCGCCGATGGCGACGCCGAGCAGCAGCCGCCCCAGCAGCAGCACGTGCAGCGTCGGCGCAAAGGCCACCAGCAGGCTGGAGATGATTTGCAGCACGGAAAAGAACATCAGCACCCAGCGGCGGTCGATGCTTTTGGTCGCCGACGTGATCAGCAGCCCCGTGACCAGCGCCACCAGCGCCGTGGCGGTCACCGCCTGCCCGGCCATGCCTTCCGATACGCCCAGGCTTGCGGCCATCGGCGTCAGCAGGCTGGCGGGCAGAAACTCGGCGGTGATCAGGCCAAACACGCCCAGCCCCAGTGAATAGACGGCCCGCCAGGCGGGCTTTGCAGGCGCAATCGCCTCGCTCGCCGCGACACATTGATTCATCTGTTGTACTCCCGTTATAAAAATGTGACTAATGTCGCAAAAGCATAGAGCGTTCCCCGTGGACGATCTATGACATATAATCTTCACTTATTGATAATTCGTCCGGAGTTACCTTCATGACCGCCCATTCACCCGATTTGATCAGCGAACTTCTGCGCGGCATGCGCCTGTCGGGGGTGAAATACCGGCGGATCGAGGCCAGCGCGCCGTTCGGCGTGGCGTTTCACCAGGCGCCCGGCAAGGCGCAGTTTCACTTCGTGAGCCACGGCACGGCGCTGCTGCGCATGGAGAGCGGCGCGACCTTTGCGCTCGGCGGCGGCGACGCGCTGTTTATCCCCAACGGCAACGCCCACGTGCTGCTCTCGGACGAACAGGCCGAGGTGACGCCGGTCAACGCCTTTCCCAGCGAGGCCATCTGCAATACGGTCTGCGCCATCTCCTGCGAGCCGTGCCCGGAGCGCGAGAACACGGTGATTTTCAGCGGCTGCATGGACTTTGAGCTAGGCGGCATGCAGCCGTTAATCAAGGCGATGCCGGAGGTGATGCTGGTCAGCCGGTTAATGTCGACCTGGCCGGAGATCCACCCGCTGCTGGCCGCGATGGAGCGCGAGTCGATGACGCGCCAGGTGGGCTATGCGGGCATCCTCGCGCGCCTCGCGGACGTGGTGGCGGCGCTTATCGTGCGCGGCTGGGTAGAGGCGGGATGCGGTAAAGCCGCGGGCTGGGTGCAGGTGCTGCGCGACCCGCGCCTGAGCCGGGCGATTTACGCCATGCACCAGCAGCCCGGCGTCAACTGGAGCGTAGCGGATCTGGCCAGGGAGGCCGGGACATCGCGCTCGGTCTTTGCGGAGCGCTTCCTCTCCGCTACGGGAACCACCCCGGCGAAATACCTTAGCGAGCTGAGAATGCGCCTCGCGGTGCAGTACATTCGCCACGAGCATCAGCCTATCGAAACCGTGGCGCTGCGCCTGGGCTACGGATCGCTGGCCGCGTTTAGCCGGGCGTTTAAGCGAATTGTCGGGCACGCGCCGGGCGCGCTGCGGGAATCGATCCCATCCGCGGAGGAAATCTGAGCGGGAAATCGTCTGGTTGTGCGCAAAATGGGAGATGGAACACGCGAAGCCGCGCAAATTCGTCTAAGGTTTTCAGGTGATTGACAACAGTGGCCACGCTGCTCATCGAATACAGGAGAATAACCGATGACAAAACCTCATACACTCCGCCCTGCGCTTTTGCATCTTGCACTAGGAGGCGCTCTACTGGGATTTTCCGCGTGGGGTTATGCAGACGATCTGCCCGCGGGGCAGAAAAATTCCCCCGACGTTCTGCTCGGCCCTCTCTTTAATGACGTGCAGAGCGCGAAGCTGTTCTCGGATCAAAAAACCTTCGCCGACGCCGTGCCGAACAGCGATCCGCTGATGATCCTCGCGGACTACCGGATGCAGCGCGCCCAGTCCGGTTTCGATCTTCGCCACTTTGTTGACGTGAACTTTACCCTGCCGAAAGAGGGTGAAAAGTACGTCCCGCCCGCGGGCCAGACCCTGCGCGAACATATTGACGGCCTCTGGCCGGTGCTGACCCGCACCACCGACAAGGCCGAGAAGTGGGATTCGCTCCTGCCGCTGCCTAAGCCGTACGTCGTGCCCGGCGGACGCTTTCGCGAGGTTTACTACTGGGACAGCTACTTCACCATGCTGGGCCTGGCCGAGAGCGGCCACTGGGACAAAATCAGCGATATGGTGGACAACTTCGCCTATGAAATCGACACCTACGGGCATATTCCCAACGGCAACCGCAGCTACTACCTGAGCCGCTCCCAGCCGCCGTTCTTCTCGCTGATGGTTGAACTGCTGGCGACCCACGACGAGGGCGCGCTGAAAAAATACCGTCCGCAGATGGAAAAAGAGTACGCCTACTGGATGGACGGCGTCGATGCCCTGCAGCCCGGACAGGCCAACAAGCGCGTGGTCAAGCTGGAGGACGGCACGATCCTCAACCGCTACTGGGACGACAGCGACACGCCGCGCCCGGAATCGTGGCTTGACGACGTGACAACAGCAAAAAGCAACCCGAACCGCCCGGCAACGGAGATTTACCGCGATCTGCGCTCCGCCGCCGCGTCCGGCTGGGACTTTAGCTCCCGCTGGATGGACGATCCGCAGAAGCTTGGCACCATCCGCACCACCAGCATCGTTCCCGTGGACCTGAACGCGCTGATGTTCAAAATGGAGAAGCTGCTGGCGCGCGCCAGCCAGGATGAGGGCGATGCCGCCAGCGCCAGCAAATACGACGCGGCGGCCAGCGCGCGGCAAAAGGCGATTGAAAGCCACCTGTGGAACAGCAAGGAAGGCTGGTATGCGGATTACGATCTCAAGAGCAAAAAGGTGCGTAATCAGCTGACGGCCGCGGCGCTGTTCCCGCTTTACGTGAAGGCCGCGGCGCAGGATCGCGCGGATAAGGTTGCGGCGGTTGCCGCCTCGCGCCTGCTGAAGCCGGGCGGCATTTCGACCACCACCGTCAACAGCGGGCAGCAGTGGGACGCGCCGAACGGCTGGGCGCCGCTGCAGTGGGTGGCGGTTGAAGGGCTGCAAAACTACGGCCAGGACAAGGTGGCGATGGACGTGACCTGGCGCTTCCTGAAAAACGTGCAGCACACCTACGACCGTGAGAAAAAGCTGGTGGAGAAATATGACGTCTCCTCCACCGGGACGGGCGGCGGCGGCGGTGAATATCCGCTGCAGGACGGGTTTGGCTGGAGCAACGGCGTGACGCTCAAGATGCTGGATCTGGTCTGCCCGAAAGAGAAGCCGTGCGACAGCGTGCCGGAGAATCAGCCTGCGGCGAATGACGAAGCGGCACCGCAGAAGAGTGCAGCGCAGTAAGCGAGCATTGCCGGGTGGCGGCTGCGCCTTACCCGGCCTACGGTGTATGTGCAAGCCCGGTACGCGTTAGCGTCACCGGGCGTTTTTATTTGTAGGCCCGGTAAGCGCAGCGCCACCGGGCATTTTTTTTAGAAGCTGTAGCTCGCCCCAAGCTGATACGTCCGGTCGCGCCCGATCCAGCAGTTGGTCGCGTCGTAGCAGGTCAGCGTCTCCTTGTTGGTAACGTTCTGCGCGCTGGCCTTGAGCGTCAGCCCCTTAAGCGAAGGCGAGATTTCCCCCATCTGATACGACGCCGCAAGATCGTACTGCGTCGTTCCGCCCAGCCTGCCCGCGTCATTGGTCGGCGATATCTCCATCGGCCCGGTGTAGCGCGCGCCCGCGCCCAGGGTCAGTCCCCTCAGCGGCGTGCTGTCGAAGGCGTAGTCTCCCCACAGGTTGAACGCATTTTCCGGCACCTGCGTGGGGCGTTTGCCCTGATACTTATCGTCCTGGGTGTTGATGGCGTGGGTGTAGGCGTAGTTAGCAATCAGCGTCAGGCTGTCCGTTGGGCGGCTCACTGCCGACAGCTCTGCCCCCTTCGATTCCACTTCCCCGGTCTGACGATAGTTCAGGAAGCCCGGATCGGACGTCACCACGTTCTCCTGGCGAATGTTAAATACCGAGGCGGTAAAGGTCGTCGCGTAGTCGGCCAGCAGGTATTTCACCCCGCCCTCCACCTGTTTGCTGGTGGTCGGCTTGACGTCTTTTGCCGTCAGCGTGCCCTGCGGCGAGACGGGCGCAAAGCCTTCCGAATAGCTGATGAACGGAGAAAGGCCGTTGTCGAACGCGTAGATCGCGCCCAGGCGCTTGGTCACGCGGTCCTGAGAAACCCACGCCTTGTCGCCGTTTTTCAGGTAGTCGGTCGTGACGGAGCGGTAATCGTCGTAGCGCAGGCTCGCCAGCAGGTTCAGCCCGCCATACTCAACCTGATCCTGAACGTAGTAGCCGTTTTGCTGATAGCTCAGGCGGTTTTTCTGCGCGGTGTAGAGCCCCAGCGCCCCTTCGTCAATCTGCGAATAGTCCGGGTTGCGCATATCGATGCCCGGCGTCGCGGCCGACGCGTAGCGGTAGTGGAAGTGCGAGTCCATCTTCTGGTAGTCAAAGCCGGCCAGCAGGTGGTGCTGCCACTCGCCCAGCGCCACGGTTTTGGTCACCTGGTTGTCGATGTTAAAGCTCTTAAGATCCTCATCCGTGGTGTAGGCAAAGCGGTTCAGCTCATAGACCTCGCTGCCGGTGCCCGTGGCGTACACGCTGCGCTGGTGGGTATCGACGTCAAAGTAGCGCGCCTTCTGGCTGAAGCCCCAGCCGCTGTCGAACTCGTGCTCAAAGCTGTAGCCCAGCATCCACTGGCGCTGCTTAAAGCCGCTCCACTCATCCCCGGCGAAGGCGCGGCGATCGGCGTACTGCGAGCGCAGGTAGGAGAGCGGCAGCGGGTTAGACGGCGACAGGCTCGGGGTGTTTTGCGCCAGCGCGTCGACGGTGAGCCGCGTTTTGCCGTCCGGCTGCCAGGTCACGGACGGGGCCACCAGATAGTTTTCATAACGCGTGGTGTGCGGCTGGTCGTCGTTCTCCGTCGCTTTGCCCAGCAGACGATAGCTCCAGTCGCTGTCGGCAATCTGGCCGGTGGAGTCGAGATAGGCCTCTTTCAGATTGCGGTTCCCGGTGGTGAAGCCCAGCTCGGTTTTCGCCGCCTTCTGCGGCTTTTTGCTTTGAATATTGACCAGGCCGCCCGGCGAGCCGCCGCCGTACAGCACCGAAGATGGCCCCTTGAGGATATCGACGCTCTCAATCAGCAGCGGATCGATGCGCGCCTTGGTGTTGCCCGTGACGTTGTACGGCAGCTGTAGCCCGTTGTAGAACTCCTGGTCCACGGTGAATCCGCGGATTTTATATTCGCTCATGTAGGAGGTATTGCCGCGCACCTCTGTCGATACGCCAGGCGCGTAGCGCAGGATCTCGTTTACGGAGCTGGCGTGGCGCTGCTCGATTTGCGGAGCCGACACGGTGTTGATCACCTGCGGCGTTTTGCTTTCGGCCACCGCGGACTTGGTGGCGCTGTTGGTCCAGGCGGGCAGCTCGCTTCCCTGCTCCGATCCGGTGACGAGAATGGTGGATTCTTCAGCGAACGCGGGAACCTGCAATGCCAGCGCTACGGCTCCTGCCAGCGCGCCTAACGCGAAACGTGTGGTGTTCATAGTGTCGTCTTGTTATATATAATATTGTGAACGACAATTATTATCATTTCGATTAGCAAATCAATACGCAAATAAAAAACGGCCCTCCGAAGAGAGCCGCCTGAGATTTTTTATGCCCGCCTGAGCAGTCGAAACACGATCAGCACCACGACGGCGCCGACCACGGCCACAAGGAAGCTGTGCAGGTTGAAGCCGCTGATGCTCCCTCCGACGCCGAACATCGTCGCCAGCCAGCCGCCAACAACCGCACCCACGACACCCAGGACACAGGTCAAAATAAAGCCGCCGCCGTCGCGCCCCGGCATAAGCAGCTTGGCGATAGCCCCGGCAATAAGACCAAAAACAATCCAGGCGATGATACCCATAGCGATGCCCTCTTGCAGATGAATGCCTGCGCAGAAACCCTCCTGCGCCAGTAGCTTAAGTATAGGCCATCGTCAGAAAATCAGTTTCAACTCACCGACTTAAATTGGCCTACGCTTAAAAAAACTCACCGGTTTGTATTAAGTTTCACCGCGGGCTGCCGATAACCCACAGACAGTCCGTGATACATCGAGGAGCCATCTGGCGTGAGTAATTACAGTGAGCAGTTCCTGAAGCAAAATCCGCTGGCTGTACTGGGGGTGCTGCGCGACCTGCAAAAGGGCGAAGTGCCGCTGCGCATCAGCTGGGCCGACAGCCAGTTCATCAGCAAAATTCTGGACGCCTCGCCGGACGCGCTGATTATTGACCTGGGCAGCCAGGAGCAGGAGAACCGCGCCGTGCTGCGCGCGGAGCACATTTCGGTGATGGCGGAAACCCAGGGCGCGAAGGTGGAGTTCGTTCTGCCGCGCCTGTCGCCGAGCGTTTATCAGGGGCTGCCCGCGTTCACCTCCTCGCTGCCGCTGAACCTTTGGTTCGTGCAGCGCCGGGAGTATTTCCGCATCAGCGCGCCTTTGCATCCCGCCTACTTCTGCAAAGCCAAAATGCCGGATAAAAAAGAGATCCGCTTTCGGCTTTTCGACCTGTCGCTGGGCGGCATGGGCGCGCTGATGGACGTGCCGAAGCCCGAGGGACTGGTCGAAGGGATGCGCTTTACGCAGATCGAGCTGGATATGGGGGGATTTGGGCGCTTCTGGTTTGATGCCCAGCTGATTGCAATCAGCGAGCGTAAGGTGGTGGACGGTAAAAATGAGACCATTACCACCCCGCGCCTGAGCTTTCGCTTCCTGAACGTGGGGCCAGCGGCCGAGCGCGAGCTTCAGCGCATTATCTTTTCTCTGGAGCGCGACGCGCGCGAGCGCGCCAGCAAGGTGTTGTAAAGCGCGTCGGGCAGGCGGGCCGCCCGACGGCGGCATTACATGGCGTCCATCGCCTTCTGCACTTTCCAGATGTAGCGCGGCGCCTGCGGTGCCGGGTGATTTTTCGCGACGTGCTCGACGAACTCGTCCTTGTCCATATCGTTAATCTCCTCGATGGCTTCCTTACGGTCGGACGAGAAGGTCCGCAGCAGCGCCCCTGCCCCGTTCACGTAGGAGACCACCAGCGCGTACTGCATCACCTCGGGATCTTCTATCCCCTTCAGCACGCCGTGTTCCAGTATGCTCAGGTACGCCGTGCCCATCGAGATGTTACGCTCCGGGTTTTTCAGCTCGCTGGTCGACGGCTGCCCGCTCCAGCCCATATAGCGGTAAACCTCTTTCCCCGCCGTTGACGCCTTAAGCTGCATCAGGCCCACCGCGTTCGATTTGCTCACCAGCGTCGGGTTACCGCCGGACTCCACGGCGATGATCGCCGTGATCAGGCGCGGGCTCACGCCCCAGGCTTTCCCGGCCTGCTCGCTGATCGGCATCCACTGCATGGCCCGCTTCACCGGCACCTCGGGATTCCAGGGGGGATTTTTATAATCCTGTTTCGAACTACAGCCAGCAAGCAGCACAATTAAAAAAGCAAACCATCTCAATTTCACGTCATCTGTCCTTATAGCCGGTCATCGCGGTACGCCCCCCTTGAAGCGGGCAGCGGATAAGCGGCATGATATAGACTATTCGCTTCTCATTCAGCAAGGAATTGCCATGTCTCAGATTCATCTTATCGCCCCCTCCGGCTACTGCATTAACCAGGACGCGGCGCAGCGGGGCGTGCAGCGCCTGCTCGAATCCGGCCATCGGGTAGAAAATCAGACAATCCTTCCCCGCCGCGCGCAGCGTTTTGCCGGGACGGAAGCGCAAAGGCTGAACGATATCAACGGCCTGACGAACCTTGAGGGCGCGAATAACGTCGTGCTGGCGGTGCGCGGCGGCTACGGCGCGAGCCGGCTTCTTGAGAGCATCGACTGGCAGGGGCTGGCCGCGCGCCAGCAGCGCGATCCGCTGTTAATCTGCGGGCACAGCGATTTCACCGCCATCCAGCTTGCCCTGCTGGCAACGCATAACGTCATCACCTTCAGCGGCCCGATGCTGGCCGGGAACTTCGGCGCGCCGGAGCTTAACGCGTTCACCGTGGAGCACTTCTGGCGCGCGCTGCAAAACCCGACCTTCAGCGTGGAGTGGCAAGGCAGCGGGCCGCAGTGGGCGTGCGAGGGCCAGCTGTGGGGCGGAAACCTGGCGATGCTGGTCTCGCTTCTCGGCACGCCGTGGCTGCCGCAGATTGAGGACGGCATTCTGGTGCTGGAAGATATCAACGAACATCCGTTCCGCGTCGAACGCATGCTGCTGCAGCTGTATTACGCCGGGATCCTGGCGAAACAGTCGGCGATTATTTTAGGCAGCTTTAGCGGCTCAGAGCCGAACGACTATGACGACGGCTATACTCTGGAAACGATGGTGGATTTTATCCGCTCGCGCCTGGATATTCCGGTCATTACCGGGCTTAATTTCGGCCACGAGCAGCAAACCGTGACGCTGCCGCTCGGCGCGCAGGCATCCTTTGTGCACGATAATTCCGGCTGTCGATTAACGTTAAGCGGACATCCGGTGATAAACGCATAAAAAACCAATCATACCGCCTTAATTAAACGCTGCTCGTGCCGTTAATATGTTAGGGTTTTAATAGAGACAGCTTGATTAAGGTGGGAGTAAAACAACATTGGATGCCGCAGCAATAATTAGCCTTTTCATTATCGGCTCGGTCCTCGTGACCTTTAGCATTTTATTAAGTTCTTTCTCATCGCGCCTCGGCATACCCATTCTCGTGATTTTTCTCGCTATCGGCATGCTCGCCGGTATCGACGGCATCGGCGGTATCCCGTTCGATAATTATCCCTTCGCCTATATGGTGAGTAACCTGGCGCTGGCGGTGATCCTGCTGGACGGCGGGATGCGCACCCAGGCCAGCTCGTTTCGCGTTGCGCTCGGTCCGGCACTGTCGCTGGCGACCGTCGGCGTGCTGATTACCTCCGGCCTGACCGGCATGATGGCGGCGTGGCTGTTTCATCTCGACATCATGGAAGGCCTGCTGATCGGGGCGATCGTCGGCTCGACGGATGCGGCAGCGGTGTTTTCACTGCTCGGCGGCAAGGGGCTGAACGAGCGCGTCGGCTCTACTCTCGAAATTGAGTCCGGCAGCAACGATCCGATGGCGGTCTTTCTGACCATCACCCTGATTGAGATGATTCAGCAGCACGAAACCGGGCTGAGCTGGCTCTTTGCCTGGCATATCCTGCAGCAGTTTGGGCTGGGGATTATCCTCGGCCTCGGCGGCGGCTACCTGCTGCAGCAGATGATCAACCGCATCTCCCTGCCAGCGGGCCTCTATCCCCTGCTGGCGCTGAGCGGCGGGATCTTGATTTTCGCGCTGACGACCGCGCTCGACGGCAGCGGCATTCTGGCGGTCTATCTCTGCGGCTTCCTGCTCGGCAATCGCCCTATTCGCAACCGTCACGCCATTTTGCAGAACTTCGACGGGCTGGCCTGGCTGGCGCAAATCGCCATGTTCCTGGTCCTCGGCCTGCTGGTGACGCCGTCCGACCTGCTGCCGATTGCCATCCCGGCGCTGATTCTTTCGGCGTGGATGATCTTCTTCGCCCGCCCGCTGTCGGTGTTTGCCGGTCTTCTGCCGTTTCGCGGGTTTAACCTGCGCGAGCGCGTCTTTATCAGCTGGGTCGGGCTGCGCGGCGCGGTGCCGATCATCCTTGCCGTCTTCCCGATGATGGCCGGGCTCGAAAACGCCAGGCTGTTCTTCAACGTCGCGTTCTTCGTGGTGCTGATCTCGCTGCTGTTCCAGGGCACCTCGCTCGGCTGGGCGGCGAAAAGGGCGAAGGTTGTGGTGCCGCCGGTGGGGCTGCCCGTCTCGCGCGTGGGGCTGGATATTCACCCGGAAAACCCGTGGGAGCAGTTTGTTTACCAGCTCAGCGCGGACAAATGGTGCGTGGGCGCGTCGCTGCGCGATCTGCATATGCCTGCCGAAACGCGCATTGCCGCCCTGTTCCGCGACAACGCCCTGCAGCATCCTACCGGCAGCACCCGCCTGCGCGAGGGCGATATTCTGTGCGTTATTGGCCGCGAGGCGGATCTTCCCGCGCTGGGCAAGCTGTTCAGCCAGTCGCCGCCCGTCGCGCTGGACCAGCGCTTCTTCGGCGACTTTATTCTGGAAGCCAGCGCCAAGTTCGCCGACGTGGCGCTGATTTACGGCCTAGACGAAGGGCTGGAGTACCGCGATAAGCAGCAGACGCTGGGCGAGATTATCCAGCAGCTGCTGGGCGCTGCGCCGGTGGTGGGCGACCAGGTCGAGTTCGCGGGAATGGTCTGGACGGTGGCGGAGAAAGAGGATAACGCGGTGCGGAAAGTCGGCGTGAAGCCGATGGATGAGGAGTCGGAGTAAGATTTTATTGCCGGGTGGCGCTAACGCTTACCCGGCCTACGTTCGAGGATTTTGTAGGTCGGGTAAGGCGCAGCCGCCACCCGACACAAACGCTAGTTACACCGTCACAACCGGCACCCGTGGCGCCAGCGCGGTCATCAGCTCATACCCTACCGTGCCCGCCGCGGAGGCCACGTCGTCAATCTTAACCTCATTGCCCCACAGCTCGACCGGCGAACCGATCCCCGCCTGCGGGCACGGCGTGAGGTCAACGGCCAGCATGTCCATTGATACCGTGCCTACCGTTCCCGTCCGCACGCCGTCAACCCATACCGGCGTGCCGGTTGGCGCAACGCGCGGATAGCCGTCCGCATACCCGCCCGCGACGATCCCAATGCGCTGCTCGCCCGCTGCGCGATAGCGGCTGCCGTAGCCAACCGTGTCCCCCGCCTTCAGCGTCTGCACGCCGATGATTTCGCTGCGCAGGCTCATGACCGGCCTGAGACCGCTGTTGGCAACGTCCTGCCACTGGCCGGACGGGGAGGCGCCGTAGAGGATAATGCCGGGACGCACCCAGTCGTAATGCGCTTCAGGATGCCAGAGCGTCGCGGCAGAGTTGGAGAGCGAGCGCGGGCAGTCCAGCCCTTCCGCCGCCTGCTCCACCCGCACCATCGCATCGTCAATGCCGTCCGGTTTTTCCGCATCGGCAAAATGGGCCATCAGGGTCATCTCGCCGACGTTTTTTAACCCGCGCAGCTGCTGCCAGACGGTGTGCACCCGCTCGGGCTGGAAGCCGAGGCGATTCATGCCGCTGTTAACTTTGAGGTAGATATCCAGCGGCGCGTGCAGCTTCGCATCCTGGAGGGCCTTCACCTGCCAGTTGCTGTGCACGCTGGTGGTGAGCCGGTATTTATCCAGCAGCGGGAGATCGCCCGCGTGGAAGAACCCTTCCAGCAGCAGAATCGGCCCCTTCCAGCCGCGCTCGCGCAGCAGGATGGCCTCTTCAAGATTCAACAGGGCAAAGCCGTCGGTGGCGGCGAGCGCGCTCCAGATGCGGTCGATACCGTGGCCGTAGGCATTCGCCTTCACCACCGACCATACGCGCGAGCCCGGCGCGGCGCGGCGGACGATTTGCAGGTTATTCTTCAGGGCCTGCAGGTCCAGCTGAGCCAGAACAGGACGGGACATGACGACTCCTTAGCTGTGCGCGCCGTGCAGATGCTGCGGGCGCGAAGGGGTAAACCCCGATTGATAGCGAGCGGCGCTGAGATCGTCAAACGGAATTGCCGGCGTGCGCCCGGAGATCAGGTCGCTCAGCAGCTGGCCGGAACCGCAGGCCATCGTCCAGCCGAGCGTGCCGTGGCCGGTATTGGTCCACAGGTTTTTAAACGGCGTGCGGCCCACGATCGGCGTGCCGTCCGGGGTCATCGGCCGCAGGCCGGTCCAGAAGGTTGCCTCCTCGACGGCGCCGCCGCGCGGGAAGAGATCGCCGACCACCATCTCCAGCGTTTCGCGACGCGGCTGCAGCAGCTCGGTGTTGAAGCCGACGATCTCCGCCATGCCGCCCACGCGGATGCGGTTATCAAAGCGGGTGATCGCGATTTTGTAGGTTTCATCCAGAATGGTGGAGACCGGCGCGCCGCTGTTCTCTTTTACCGGCAGCGTCAGCGAGTAGCCCTTCAGCGGGTAGACGGGAATATCGAGAATGCCCTTCAGCATCGCGGTGGAGTAAGAGCCAAAGGCCATCACGTAGGCGTCGGCCTTGATCACCTCGTCACCGCATTTCACGCCGTAGATGTTTTGCCCTTCGCTGAGCAGCCTGTCGACGGAGGTGTTAAAGCGGAACGTTACGCCCGCCTGCTCGCACATCTGCGCCAGACGCTGGGTAAAGAGCTGGCAGTCGCCGGTCTCGTCGTTCGGCAGGCGCAGGCCGCCGGTCAGCTTGTGCGCCACTTCCGCGAGCGCGGGTTCAACCTGGGCAAGCTGGCTCGCCTCGAGAAGCTGATACGGGACGCCCGCGTCTTCGAGAACGGCGATATCGCGGGTGGCGTTTTCATACTGCTGCGCGGTGCGGAAAAGCTGAAGCGTTCCGCCCTGACGGCCTTCGTAAGCGATGCCGGTAGAGGCCCGCAGCGCCTTCAGGCAGTCGCGGCTGTACTCCGCCAGGCGCACCATCCGCCCCTTGTTTTCCATGTAGTGGCGGGTGTCGCAGTTGCGCAGCATCTGCCACATCCACTTCAGCTGGAACTGGGTGCCGTCGAGGCTGATAGCCAGCGGCGCGTGGCGCTGGAACATCCATTTGATCGCCTTCAGCGGCACGCCCGGCGCCGCCCACGGAGCGGCATAGCCGGGAGAGATTTGCCCGGCGTTCGCCGCGCTGGTTTCCAGCGCGGGGCCTGGTTCACGATCGATGACGGTAACCTCATGCCCCGCCTGACTTAAATACCAGGCGCTGGTTACGCCAACCACACCACTTCCCAGTATGACAACACGCATAGCCACTCCGTTAATGAGCAAAAGAACAATCTTCTAATTACAGATTGATAACCTAGATGAAAATATTATTCAACATACGGCTTTTTTATGGTGACATATCTCACATCCTCCCCTGCTGGATGGGATGGCGGTTATTTGGAATCTCCTGCTGCGCGTTATTTTTAACCAGAATAAAATTCTGTCGACGCGGCGCTTTTTGTGGTATCGAAAACGCGAAATCGCAAAGAAAAAATTTCTGCTTAAGCACGCTTTTCAACGCGTTGTTCTATGCTTGAAAAGAGGTTCTCCAGTCAGAGAGAGCCATCCACAATGAGGGCGCGCTAATGGCTACTATTGATTCCATATCTAAGGACAACACTCGTCTGAGCGATGGACCCGACTGGACCTTCGAGCTGCTGGACGTTTACCTCGCCGAGATCGACCGGGTCGCCAAACTCTACCGCCTCGATACCTATCCGCATCAAATCGAAGTCATTACCTCCGAACAGATGATGGATGCCTATTCCAGCGTCGGGATGCCGATTAACTACCCTCACTGGTCGTTCGGTAAGAAATTCATTGAGACCGAGCGGCTCTACAAGCACGGCCAGCAGGGGCTGGCGTATGAGATCGTCATTAACTCCAACCCGTGCATCGCCTATTTAATGGAAGAGAACACCATTACCATGCAGGCGCTGGTGATGGCGCACGCCTGCTACGGGCATAACTCCTTCTTTAAAAATAACTACCTGTTCCGCAGCTGGACGGACGCCAGCTCCATCGTCGATTACCTGATTTTCGCCCGCAAATACATTACCGACTGCGAGGAGCGCTACGGCGTGGACGAGGTGGAAAAGCTGCTCGACTCCTGCCACGCGCTGATGAACTACGGCGTTGACCGCTACAAGCGTCCGCAGAAGATCTCCCTCCAGGAGGAGAAGGCGCGGCAGAAAAGCCGCGAGGAGTATCTGCAGAGCCAGGTGAACATGCTGTGGCGCACCCTGCCGAAGCGTGAGGAAGAGAAAACCGTCGCCGAGGCGCGCCGCTATCCGTCGGAGCCGCAGGAAAACCTGCTCTATTTCATGGAGAAGAACGCCCCGCTGCTGGAGCCGTGGCAGCGCGAGATCCTGCGCATCGTGCGCAAGGTGAGCCAGTATTTCTACCCGCAGAAG
>AGFT01124475.1_pt1 | contig 62732 bp, 57 predicted proteins | sample 305848 | NCBI WGS metagenome assembly AGFT01 (sample SAMN02954282, study PRJNA62043) | ant fungus garden metagenome | biome: terrestrial; feature: Atta colombica fungus garden; material: fungus garden; isolation source: Atta colombica fungus garden bottom | host: Atta colombica | place: Panama...
CTCCAGAGCCTGGAGAGAGTCTTCCCAGTCGGCACGTTCAAAAATACCCTGCTGCAAAAACGCCTCCAGCTGTGGCCAGAGGGCAATCGCCTTGTCGAGCATCGGATCGCTGCCTTTGGCATACGCCCCGACGCTGACCAGATCGCGGTTGCGCTGGAAGCTGGAAAGCAGCTGCTTGAAGTTACGCACGCGGGCGTAGTGCTTCTCGGTAATCAGCGCCGTCATCGCGCGGCTGATCGACGCTTCAATATCAATGGCCGGGTAGTGTCCGGCCTCGGCCAGCCGCCGCGACAGCACGATGTGGCCGTCGAGGATCGCGCGCGCGGAGTCGGCGATCGGATCCTGCTGGTCATCGCCTTCGGTCAGCACGGTATAGAACGCGGTAATTGAGCCGCCCCCGCTGATGCCGTTCCCCGCGCGCTCAACCAGCGCGGGCAGCCTGGCGAAGACCGAAGGCGGGTAGCCTTTGGTTGCCGGAGGTTCGCCGATGGCGAGCGCGATCTCACGCTGCGCCATCGCGTAGCGGGTCAGGGAGTCCATGATCAGCAGGACGTGCTGGCCGCGGTCGCGGAAATCTTCCGCAATGCGCGTGGCGTAGGCCGCGCCCTGCATGCGCAGCAGCGGCGACACGTCCGCCGGGGCGGCGATCACCACCGAGCGGGCGCGGCCGTCCGCGCCGAGAATGTTCTCGATAAAGTCTTTTACTTCGCGCCCGCGCTCGCCGATCAGCCCCACGACGATCACGTCCGCCTGAGTGTAGCGCGCCATCATGCCGAGCAGGACCGACTTGCCGACGCCGGAGCCCGCGAACAGGCCCATGCGCTGCCCGCGGCCTACCGTCAGCAGGGCGTTAATCGGGCGCACGCCGGTATCCAGCACGTGCTCAATGGCGGTGCGCTGCAGCGGGTTAAACGGCTGGGTGATCAGCGCGCCGGTTTCGGTGGTGTCCGGCGCGGGCAGGCCGTCGAGCGGCTTGCCGCTTCCGTCCAGCACGCGGCCGAGCAGGGCGGGGCCGAGCGGAAGCTGCTTGCCGCTCTGCAGGCCGTCGCCGCTCATGTTTTTGGCGTAAACGCGCGCGCCGGGCAGAATGCCTTCCACCTCTTCAAGCGGCATCAGGAACAGGCGCTGGCCGTTAAAGCCGACCACCTCGCTTTCCACTTCGCGCGTCTCCAGCCCGTCCTGACGCTCAATCACGCAGGTTGCGCCCAGCGGCAGCTGAAGCCCGGTGGCTTCCAGCACCAGCCCGGTGGCGCGCGTCAGGCGGCCGTAGCGGCGCACGGCGGGCAGCTGCGCCATCTTCGTTTCGAAGTTATCGAGCGTATTGAGCCAGCGGGTCAGGCGAGCGGTCATCAGACGACTCCCGGCGCGGCCAGGCGGCACAGTTCCTGCCAGCGGGTCGCCACGCTGGCGTCAAGATCGCCTTCGTCTGCCGAGACCTTGCAGCCGCCGTGGTGCAGCGACGGATCGCCGCGCAGCCGCCAGCCGTGCAGGCTCAGGGTTGCGCCGAGGCTCTCCTCGACGCGCTGTAAATCGTCAGGGTGCACGCGCAGCTGCGGCTTGCCGCTGAACAGCGGCTCCTGCTGGAGCAGGCCCTGAATCTGCTTGATCAGCGCCGAGTTATCGACGCACGGCGTCTGGCCGATCACCTGACGCGCGGCCTCCAGCGCCATCTGCATCAGGCGGGAGGCAATCACGCTGTCCAGCGCGTCGAGGGTGTTCTGAAATTCGCTGACCAGCTGCTGCATGCGGGCGTGGATCGGGGCCTGCTGCTGGCGGGCCTGCTCGGCACCGTGCTCCAGCCCCTGCGCCAGCCCTTCCTGGTAGCCCTGCTCGTGGCCTTTTTGCCGCCCTTCGTTCAGACCGGCGTTATAGCCCTGCTCGTGCGCCTGCATCTGCAGCTGCGCCAGCATCTGCGCGCGCTGCTCTTCTTCGCTCAGCTCGGGCGCGTCGGCCTCGGCTTCACCCGCGTCGGCCGTGACGATGGCCGGTGTGAACTCCGTCAGGGGAGGGGCCAGATCGTCGGGCGTCCAGCGGGTCCAGGACAGCTCGTTAGACATAGGTGTCGTCTCCGCTGCCGATTACCATCTCGCCGGTCTCCGCCAGGCGGCGAACGATAAGCAGGATCGCTTTCTGCTCGTTTTCCACCTGAGACAGGCGCACCGGGCCGCGGTTGGCCAGATCGTCGCGCAGGATATCCGCGGCGCGCTGGGACATGTTGCGCAGGAACTTCTCGCGCAGCGGCTGCTCGGCACCCTTGAGGGCGATAAGCAGCGATTCGGAATCCACTTCCTGAAGCAGGCGCTGGATGCTGCGGTCGTCCACCTCGACCAGGTTTTCGAACAGGAACATCTCGTCGATAATTTTCTGCGCCAGCTCGCCGTCGAACTCGCGAACGGCGGTAATGACCGCCTCTTCCTGCTGGGTTTTCATCAGGTTGATGATCTCTGCCGCCGTTCTCACGCCGCCCATTTTGCTGCGCTTGAGGTTCTGGCCGTCGAGCAGGTTGTTCAGCACCTCGGTCAGCTCGGCCAGCGCGGCAGGCTGCACGCCGCCGAAGGTGGCGATACGCAGCATCACGTCGTGGCGCAGGCGCTCGTCGAACAGGGCCAGAATATCCGCCGCCTGGCCGCGCTTGAGGTGAACCAGGATGGTGGCGATGATCTGCGGGTGTTCGTCGCGGATAAGGTCGGCGGCGCTCTGCGGCTCCATAAAGTTGAGCGTCTCGATGCCGCTGGCGGTATCGCGGGTTTCCAGAATGTCTTCCAGCAGGCTGGCAGCGCGCTCTTCGCCCAGCGCCTTGACCAGCACCGAGCGCAGGTAGTCGTTGGCGTTGATATTGAGCGCGGCAAACTGCTCGGCCTCCTGCTCAAACTCGGACAGCACGTCCGTCAACTGCTTGTTGGAGATTTGGCGGACGTTGGCCATCGCGGCGCTGAGGATCTGCACCTCGCGCTGGGAGAGGTGCTTAAACACCTCCGCCGCGCGGTCTTCGCCAATGGTCATCAGCAGGATGACGCTTTTATCGGTGCCCGTAAGCGTATTACTCATGTTCGTTACCCATCCACTGGCGGATGACCAGCGCGACGACGCGCGGATCGTTATCTGACATTTCGCGAATGCGCTGGCTCATTACCTCGGCACCCATGCGCTGGTTGGCGCGGCGCTGCTGCATTTGTTCATCTTTGCTGAGGCGCACTTCGACCGCGTCTTCCGTTTCCTGGCGGGAGCTCATCTGCTCCAGCGCGGCTTTCTCGGCTTCCGCCCGGCGCTGCAGCTGTGGACGAATGCCCTTACGCCACAGCAGCCACGCCACGATCAGCACCAGCAGCCAGCGGCCCGCGGCGATCAGCTGATCGATAAACGCCTGCTGTTGCCAGAACGGCAGCTCGCCGCCGGACTCTTCCGTGGTGTTAAACGGTGAATTGACCACGTTAAGGGTATCGCCGCGCTTCTCGGAGTAGCCCATCGCCTCGCGGGTCAGATCCTCGATCTGCTTCATCTGCTCGGCGGTCAGCGGCAGCGGCTTGCCGTCCGGCAGGGTTTTGTAGTTCACGACCACGGCCACGGAGAGGCGCTGAACGTCGCCCACGTTGAGCTTGGTGTGGCGGATGGTGCGGTCGACCTCGTAATTGGTGGTTTCATTCCGGCTGCTGGTGCGCGGGCCGGAGGCGTTCGCCGTCGAGGTCGTCTGCTGGTTGTTTTGCTGGCCGTTCTGCGGGTTGGTCGGAGCCGTCGAGATCGGCGCCGCGTTAGCCGGAGCGGGCTGGTTGGAGAGCGCGCCCGGCACGCCGCCCGGGTAAGGGCCGCCAACCTGCTCGTTTTCATTCACCTGGCGAGAGCGCATCACCGCCTGAGACGGGTTGCCGTTCGGGCTGTACTGCTCTTCGGTCTGCTCTTTATTGGCAAAGTCGATCTGCGCCGTGACCTGCGCGTGCACGTTGCTGTTGCCGACCACCGGGCCGAGGATCGCTTCGATGCGGCGCTGCAGGCGGCCCTCAACGTCTGCGGCATACTTCAGCTGCGCGTCGTTCAGGTCGCGTCCGGCGGTGTTGGACTGGGTGAGAAGGTGGCCGCTCTGATCGACCAGCGTAACGTTGCCCGGCGGCAGGCCCGCGACCGCGCTGGAAACCAGGTGCGTGACCGCGCTGATTTGCCCCTCGTCGAGCGCGCGGCCCGGTTCGAGGTTGACGGTGACGGACGCCGACGGCGATTTTTGCTCACGCACGAACAGCGACGGCTTTGGCATCGCCAGGTGCACGCGGGCGGTTTTCACCGGACCCAGGGTTTCAATCGTGCGCGCCAGCTCGCCCTCAAGGGCGCGCTGGTAGTTAACCTGTTCGCTGAACTGGCTGATGCCGAATTTTTCCTGGTCCAGCAGCTCGAAGCCGACCGCGCCGCCCTTCGGCAGGCCCTGCTGCGCCAGGCGCAGGCGAAGCTCATGCACTTTATCGGCAGGCACTTCCAGCGCACCGCCGTTATCGGCAAAGCGATACGGGATGTTCATCTGGGTCAGCTGGGTGACGATGGCGCCGCCATCCTGATCGGAGAGGTTGCTGTAAAGCGTGCGGTAATCAGGGCTTTTCGCCCACAGGACCATCGCTACAAGGATCGCAATGGCGGCAGCGCCTGCCACGATCAACGGGATTTTAGGGTTCGCGCGAAGGCGGTTTATCCACTCAGCTGATTTATTCTGTGGCGCCGTTGCTGTTGCACTCATTGCGCACCTCTTAAATCCTGGTGGTTTACGTTATTCGTGTAGAGAAACAAAACTGACTCCCGGGTCGGCAAACACGACAAAAGTTCCATATTGATGGCCATGCCATTATTTGATGATTCCGGATTTTCTATGCGTCAAATAACCTGGTTTTTTAACGCTATTTACCGCCTTTATCTCATTGACAAACTGTTAGTCTTGACCGCGTAGAAAACCATTCAGGGGAGAGTCATGGCTATACAGGGCATTGAAGGGGTTATCAGCCAGCTGCAGGCAACGGCAATGTCGGCCCGCAACCAGAACGTGGCGGAACAGCCGCAGAGCATCAGCTTTGCTGGCCAGCTGCACGCGGCGCTGGACCGCATCAGCGATACGCAAACCGCGGCGCGCACCCAGGCGGAAAAATTCACCCTCGGCGAGCCGGGCGTGGCGCTCAACGACGTGATGACCGATTTGCAAAAAGCGTCGGTTTCGATGCAGATGGGGATTCAGGTGCGCAACAAGCTGGTGTCGGCGTACCAGGAAGTCATGAGCATGCAGGTGTAGCCGTCGATCTTACGCTGGCGGCGCCATCGCTTTAATGCCACAATATTTTTTTCTTCGCATGCAGGAAAGATGATGAAAAAGATAGCAATTGTTGGCGCGCTGCTGGCGCTGGCTGGGTGTGCTCAGGTCGATAACTATCAGGACGTGGTTAAGCATCCGGCTCCGGCGAGCCTGGTGGGCTACTGGCAGTCGGCGGGGCCGCAGAGCAGCCTGGTCAGCCCGGAGGCGATCGCGACGCTGGTGGTGACGCCGGAGGGCGATACGCTGGACTGCCGCCAGTGGCAGCGCGTGATCGCGGTGCCGGGTAAAATCATGCTCCGCTCAGACGACTACCTCAACGTGACCCGCAAGCTGGACGTTTACCCGCTCGATCGTGACGGTTCGCTGCTGGAGTATGACGGCATGGAGCTGCGCAAGGTTGACCGCCCAACGGTGGAGTGCGCAGATTACCTGAGCAAAAATCCGCTGGAGAGTCAGCTGCCGTAAGCGTTTTTAGCCGGGTGGCGGCTTCGCCTTACCCGGCCTACAAAAATGATGCCCTCAGCCCTGTGGGTGAGGGCATCCGTCCGCACGTTTCCAGTATTACAGCGCGTCCTCAATCACCCACACGCTGACGCTGCCGCCGTTGCAGGTAAAGGTGCCTTCGCCGTCTGCCGCGGTGGTGACGGTCTCTTCGCGGTTCCCCAGGAAGTCACGCCAGGTTTTATTCCCGTAGTTCTCGCCCAGGCAAATCACCTTTTCCCCCTCGTCGCCGTTGGAGAGCACCACCACGCAGCCGGGATCGTCCTCGGTGCCGCTGCGGCTGAAGGCAATGCAGTTGGGGTGATCGAAGAACAGCGTTTGCACGCCGTGGGCAAAGCGCTGGCGGGCGAGGATCAGCTCGTGTAGCTGCTCGATAACCGGCATATCAATATGATACGTCTCGCCGTCGCCGCCGGTGTCGTCGTAGGTCGCACCGAACAGATCCGGATAGAAGACGCTCGGCACGCCGTTTTCGCGCAGCAGGATCAGGGCGTAGGCCAGCGGCTTAAACCAGGCTTCGACCGGGGCCTCCAGCGCCTGCAGCGGCTGGGTGTCGTGGTTAGCAACCAGCGTCACGGCGTGGAACGGATCGGTTTCGACCAGCGTGCCGGTAAAAATCTGGCTCATGTCGTAGTCCCGGCCCATGCGCGACGCCTCGTGGAACTTCATCTGCAGCGGGGCGTCGAACAGCATCGTTTTGCCCTCGACCTGGTCGATGTAGTTCTTCAGCGCGCCGACGTCGTGCGACCAGTATTCCGCCACCACGAACAGCGGCTTTTCCGACACCTCCTGAACGTGCTCGATCCACTCCTTGTAGAACCAGGCGGGGATGTGCTTAACCGCATCGAGGCGGAAGCCGTCGCAGTGGGTCTGTTCCATCACCCAGCGCGCCCAGTATTTGATCTCCTCGGTGACCGCGTGGTTGCGAAAATCAATGTTCTCGCCCATTAGGTAGTCGAAGTTGCCCATCTCGCCGTCGACCTGATCGTTCCAGCCCTCGCCGGTATAGTCGTTGACGATTTTAAAGATGCCGTCCTCGTCGGGGTTTTCGATGTGATCAATGCCGCTGAAGCATTTGTAGTCCCAGACGAACTGCGAATACTGTCCGGCGCGCACCGGGAAGGTGTAGCGGGTCCAGGCCTCGCACTCGATAATCTCATCGTCGATTTGCGTGCGATCCTGCTCATTCACGCGCTGAACGCGCACCTGCTCTTTTTCGTCGGCGCCCATTTTGTGGTTCACCACCACGTCCAGCAGCACCGCAATCTCGTTGCTCTTTAAGGCGTTAATGGCTTCCAGCAGCTGGGCTTTGTCGCCGTATTTGGTGGCCACGCTGCCCTTCTGGTCGAATTCGCCGAGATCGAAAAGGTCGTAGGAATCGTACCCGACGGAATAGCCGCCCGATGCGCCTTTGTACGCAGGGGGTAGCCAGACCATGTTGATACCGATTTCATTCAGGTTGGGGGCCAGGGCCGTGACCTCAGGCCACAGCTCACCGCCAGTGGGGTAATACCAGTGAAAGCATTGTAAAAGGGTGGGGTTTTTCATCGTCCGTGCTCCAGAAGCCGTTTGGCTGACTTCTGGAGTATGGATGAAGAAATCATAATTGTGTGTCGCGGGTCAAACTTTCTGGATAAAGAATATTCCCAGACAGCTTTCCGTAGGTCGACGTAACGGATTGCTGTTTGCCGGTTTGATCGATGAGGCTGCGCAGCTCGTCCATGCGGGACTTGAGCATGGCCTTAAGCTGGTTCTCGTTTTCGAGGATCTTCTCCAACAGAAAACGCGCTTGCTCAACCTGAGCGGGGGGGCATGACGTGATGGGGTTTTGCGAAATACGCTCCACCAGTTGGACGTAATGCATTTCCTGCTCGATAAGCTCATCCCATTGGCCGGAACGAGCAAGATTTAGCATGGCAATGCTTTGAGCATGCAAAGCATGCCAGTGACTAAGCGCTGCGCTGGGAATATTCATCAAAATTATCCTGAGATAGAGGACGCATTGGGGCCTATTTGCTTCCACGCATCCGCAATGTTGTTTAATAAACCCTCGACTTCAACAATTGCGTCTACGTCGTTACTCACATTTGCGTGTAACAAACGTCGAACCATATATTCATACAAGGAGGCAAGATTACCGGACAATTCGCTTTCAACCTCCATGTTCAGCCCCGCTTTTAACCCGTTGTCGATAATGTTGATGGCTTTGGATAAGGCTTCGCCTTTTTCCCGAATTTGTCCGGCCTCGAGAAACAGGCGCGCGCGGACAAGGGCGCTGTGCGCCCCGTCAAACAACATCACGATCAGCTGGTGTGGACTGGCATTCATTACTGCACTTTCAACGCCTATCTTTTGATAGGACTGAACACCAGAGGTGCTATACATATCCACTCCTGATACAACGATTATTTCTGTGAGAACTGTTGGGTCAAATAGTTGGCGGTGTTGGTCATTTTGGTAACCAATACGTCCAGACTGGTGAACTGCGTTTTGTAACGCGCCATGGTGGCATCAATCTGCGCTTCCATCGCGTCGTAACGCTCGCCCAGGCTTTTCAGCGTTTTGTTGATCCCGTCTTTGGCGTTCTGAATCACGCCCGCATTGCCCACGCTGGTGCTCAGCATCGAATCCAGCGTTTTGCTCATCTTGGTGGCCATGCCGGTGGTTTTGCCGTCGCCAATAAAGTACTGCTGGATGGCGTCCGGGTTATCCGTCAGGGCTTTTTTCAGCTTATCGCTGTCGACCTTCAGGTTGCCGACGGTGCCGTCTGCGGCCTTGGTCGGGTCCTGCGTAATGCCGAGCTGCGCCATGATCTGAATGGAGCCGCTTTGCGCTTCGGTCAGCAGGCCGCGCAGCTGGGACTGAATCCCGCGCACGTTCGCGTCGCCCACCAGCGCGCCGTTGCTGGCGGACTGGCTGCCGTTACCCGCATCGACAGCCACGTATTTGGTCAGGCTGTTGATGGTGGACTGCAGCGAGTTGTAGGCCGTTACCCAGTCGGTGATCGCCTTCTGGTTAGCGTCGGTCGCACGCGACACTTCCAGCATTTCATCTGCTTTGCTTTCCGCTTTCAGCGTAAACGTCACCCCGGGCAGGGCGTCAGTGATGGTGTTGGATTGACGCTCAATCTCAATGTTGTTCACCACCACGATGGCGTTCTGCGCCGCGGTGTTGACCGTCAGCCCGCCCGTCTTCGCCGTGGAGTCATAGCCAATCGCGCTTTGCAGCTTGTCGTCGCCGGTGACGCTGATCGTCATCTCACCGTCGGTACCGGTGGTTTTTGAGGTCAGCATCAGGCGATAATCGCCGTCCTTCGCTTTGATCACGCTGGCCGTCACGTTGCCGTTGGCCTTGTTGATTGCGCTCGCGATCCCGGCCAGCGAGGTGTCATCGTCTGCGACGTTCACTTCCAGCGGCGTTTTAGTGCCCGGCTGGGTGATGGTGATCTTGCGCGTGGTGCCAGTGGTATCACCCAGCTGTGCGGTATTGCTGGCATAGGAACCGGTGGTCAGCGCCTGCGCTTTCGCCACCTGGTTCACGTTCACCACAAAGGTGCCCACGGACGCGTCTGCCGCCGTCGTCGCGGTGAACGCGGTGTTGGTGCTGCTCACGGACGTGGAGTTCCAGGTCGCGGTTTTACCGAGCGCGGCGGTTGCGGTTTGCAGCGAAGTCATGGCGCTCTGCAGCTTGCCGTAAGCGCTTAACTGTGCGTTATACGTCGATTGCTGGGAAGTAATCGTCGTCAGCTTGGTTCTTTCTGCCGCGTCCAACTGATTATATAAATCCCCGAGTCCTGCAGAACCTATCCCGAGGTTACTGATAGTAGCCATGCATATTTTCCTTAAAATACGAAAGTAGTTCAGGACTCTTATCGGCCTCTTGAGCGAAAAGTTTACGTATAAGAGAAAAAAATAATCCCAGGAATAGGCGCTGCATTAAGCAGTAAATGAAAGGATTGTCGTTAGGGAAATATATCCACAGGCGAAAGTCCGCATAAAAACCACGCCTTGTGGGCGGGTAAATAAAGACCCAAATAGCCCGCAGAATTAGGGGTAATTTACTGCGTTAAATCCTTTTTCGAAATTAAAATCCTTCAAAATCAAGGTGATGTAATTTTTTCAAAATTGATTTCTAAAGTCTTTTGGGGACCCGTCGATAACCTTGTTGACGGTGAGAGACGCTGTGAGTGTTAGGCACCGGACCTAAAACCCAATTTTTGAAGGAAAGAAAATTATGGCAGTTATCAATACTAACCTGATGTCACTGACTACTCAGAACAACCTGAACAAATCTCAGTCTTCTCTGGGCACGGCTATTGAGCGTCTGTCTTCAGGTCTGCGTATCAACAGCGCCAAAGACGATGCTGCTGGCCAGGCGATTGCAAACCGCATGACCTCTCAGATCAAGGGCATGACTCAGGCAGCGCGTAACGCCAACGACGGTATCTCCATGGCGCAGACCGCTGAAGGTTCACTGAACGAAATCAACAACAACTTGCAGCGCGTTCGTGAGCTGGCGGTTCAGGCAAGCACCGGTACCAACAGCGCGTCTGACCTGGCTTCCCTGCAGGATGAAGTTACCGCACGTCTGGCTGAAATCGACCGCGTTGCGGGCAAAACTGACTTCAACGGCATCAAGCTGCTGACCGGTACCGCAGGTGCTGCTGCCGATGGTAAGGTTGCAATTCAGGTTGGCGTGAACGACGGCGACACCATCACTCTGGATCTGAGCGGTGCGAAAGCTGATACAGCGACACTCAAAGTTGATGCATTGGATTTGACCGCTGTTAAAGGAACTGACCTGGCAACTATCGATGCTGCTATCGCAACCGTTGATAAAGCGCGTTCAGGCCTGGGTGCTGTGCAGAACCGCTTCACTTCTGCTATCAACAACCTGAACAACACCTCTAACAACCTGTCTGCTGCTCAGTCCCGTATCCAGGACGCTGACTACGCAACTGAAGTATCCAACATGTCCCGCGCGCAGATCCTGCAGCAGGCTGGTACTTCCGTTCTGTCTCAGGCAAACCAGGTTCCACAGACCGTTCTGTCTCTGCTGCGTTAATTTACGCGTAAAGCCCCGCTTCGGCGGGGTTTTTTTTGTCTCTGCAATTTGAGTATCCGCCGATGAAGCAAATCAGTGTTACCCAACCAAAGCTGGTCGCAGACTTTTCCTGCGTCGGGGGCGCGTGCCGCGAGCACTGCTGCCAGGGCTGGACCATCTCGTTTGATAAATCGTCGGTTAATCGCTATCAGAACAGCAAAAACGCCGCGATTCGCCATACTGCGAAAACGGCAATCAAGGTGACCAAAAAGCAGTACGAGAACTGGGGCGAAGTGATATTCCATACGGAAAGTAAAAGCTGCCCGTTTATGAATGCGGAAAAGCTCTGTGCGATCCACGGATCTCTCGGCGCTGAGGCGCTTAGCCCAACCTGCTCAACCTTCCCGCGCGCCAGTCGAATTTATAAAAACGACGTTGAAAAATCACTGAACCTGTCGTGCCCCGAAGTGACGCGGCTTTTGCTGAGCGACCGCGAGTCGATGGCCCTGATGGAATCCACGCACGTTCAGCAGGACGTCAATAACGCGCCGCCGCTGGATATGCGCACGAAGGTGATTAACCTCTTCTGCCAGAATATCCTGAACGTGGCGCAGGTCAGCGTTGAAGAGCAAATTTACGCCATGGTGAAATTCCTCATGGTGGCCGAAAAGCTTGAGAGTATTGAAGACGGTATTTCCACGCTTGAAACGGTCTATTTCGCGCTGGTCAACGAGCTTGAGAGCGGCAAAATAAAGGCCGAACTGCAGGGCTTCTCGCAAAACTACGGTCTTAAGTTCTCGCTTATCTCGCTGATGCAAAGCTACTTCTCGCAAAAAATGGCGAGCCGGGGCGGGGCGGTGCTGAATCGCTATTTCAGGCAGCTGTACGCCCAGTTTGACGCGGCGGATGACCCGCAGCGCATCATGCAGAATATCGAAGCGGCATGGCGTAGCGCTTCCGCGGATTTCCTCATTCAGAATGACCACCTGTTTAAGAACTTTTTCAAATATAAGCTGTGGCAGCAGGGCTTCCCGCAAAATAACGGCCGCGGCATGCTGAATAACCTCTATTTGATCGTGGCGGAATACTACTATATTAAAACGCTGCTCGCGGGCCATGCGAAGGTGGCGGGGGAAATTCATCACGATAACGTCATCGACGTTATTTATAGTTTTCATTCTCTTAGCCAGCATAATGCCGACGTGCAAAAGCTCTTTCATCAGCAAATAGAGAACGTGAGGATGGGAGACGATCTTTCCCTGCTGCAGCTGTTAATTTAGCGCGGCAAAATGCCCCCGTGCGGGGCAACCTCAGAATAACCTCACTTTAACCCCCTTTTTCATCCAATTGAACGCCCTGCAGAATCGGATAATCATGCCGATAACTCAATTAACGCAGGGCTGTTTATCGTGAATACACTCTATACCGCTGAAGGTGTAATGGATAAACACTCGCTGTGGCAGCGTTATGTCCCGCTGGTGCGTCACGAAGCATTGCGCCTCCAGGTGCGTTTGCCGGCGAGTGTGGAACTGGACGATCTGCTACAGGCGGGCGGTATCGGGTTATTGAATGCAGTTGACCGATACGACGCTCTGCAAGGAACGGCATTTACGACTTACGCAGTTCAGCGTATTCGTGGTGCGATGCTGGACGAGCTGCGCAGCCGCGACTGGGTGCCGCGCAGCGTTCGCCGTAACGCGCGCGAAGTGGCGCATGCGATGGGGCAGCTGGAACAGGAGCTTGGGCGCAACGCGACGGAAACCGAAGTGGCGGAGCGTCTGGGTATTGCTGTTGAAGAGTATCGTCAGATGTTGCTTGATACCAATAATAGCCAACTCTTCTCCTATGACGAGTGGCGCGAAGAGCATGGCGATAGCATCGAGCTGGTGACGGATGAGCACCAGCAGGAAAACCCGTTACACCACCTCATGGAAGGGAATTTACGCCAGCGCGTGATGGAAGCGATCGAGGCTTTGCCCGAGCGCGAACAGCTGGTGTTGACCCTCTATTACCAGGAAGAGCTCAACCTCAAAGAGATTGGCGCAGTGCTGGAAGTGGGGGAGTCGCGGGTTAGCCAGCTGCACAGCCAGGCCATTAAACGCTTACGAACCAAGCTGGGTAAGCTCTAGGTGATTGATTCATCTAACAAATGCCGCACAACGTATTGACAACCAGGAGTTATCATGACGGTGCAGCACCTTAAAAGACGGCCACTAAGCCGCTACCTGAAAGACTTTAAGCACAGCCAGACGCATTGCGCGCACTGCAACAAGCTACTCGACCGCATCACGCTGGTGCGTCGCGGCGAAATCGTCAATAAAATCGCGATCTCTCGTCTCGACACCCTGCTGGACGAAGCCGCCTGGCTCGAAGAGCAGCGGGAGTGGGTAGCGCTTTGCCGTTTCTGTGGCGATCTCCACTGCAAAGAGCAAAGCGACTTCTTTGATATCATCGGCTTTAAGCAATTCCTGTTTGAACAAACGGAAATGAGCCACGGCACCGTGCGCGAATACGTGGTTCGCCTGCGCCGCCTGGGCCAGCATCTGTCGGTTCAAAACATCTCCCGCGATCTGCTTCAGACGGGGTATCTGGATGAAAATCTGGAACCGTGGCTGCCGGCAACCAGCACCAACAACTACCGCATCGCGCTGCGCAAGTACGCGCAATATAAGGTGCAAATGCCCGGCGCGATGAAGCAGAAAGTCCTCGCCGACACAACTTCTGATATATATTAAAAGTGAATAAGATGTAGAGAAGTCGCCTTTGACGTTGCAGGCGAATTCTCTACACTACACAAAAATTCCACTGTATCGGGGTACTTATGAAATTAGCACTTCTGGGTCGTCAGGCGATGATGGGGATGATGGCCGTTGCGCTGGTCGCGGGAATGAGCGTGAAAACGTTCGCGGCGGACAATCTCTTGAACAAGGTAAAAGAGCGCGGCACGCTGCTGGTGGGGCTGGAAGGGACTTATCCTCCGTTCAGCTTCCAGGGCGATGACGGCAAGCTGACCGGTTTCGAAGTGGAATTTGCCGAAGAGCTGGCGAAGCACCTCGGCGTGAAGGCGTCGCTGAAGCCGACCAAATGGGACGGCATGCTGGCCTCGCTGGATTCCAAACGTATTGACGTGGTGATTAACCAGGTCACGATCTCTGACGAGCGTAAGAAGAAATACGACTTCTCCACGCCGTACACCGTGTCCGGCATCCAGGCGCTGGTGAAGAAAGGCAATGAAGGCTCTATTAAATCCGCTGCCGACCTGAAGGGTAAGAAAGTGGGCGTGGGTCTGGGCACCAACTACGAAGAGTGGCTGCGCCAGAACGTGCAGGGCGTGGACATTCGCACCTATGACGATGACCCGACCAAGTATCAGGACCTGCGCGTAGGCCGTATCGACGCCATTCTGGTTGACCGCCTGGCGGCGCTGGATCTGGTGAAGAAAACCAACAATACCCTGGCGGTAGCCGGTGATGCTTTCTCCCGTCAGGCGTCCGGCGTGGCGGTGCGTAAAGGCAACGAAGATCTGGTGAAAGCCATCGACGCGGCTATCGCAGAGATGCAGAAAGACGGCAGCCTGAAGGCGCTCTCCGAGAAGTGGTTCGGCGCAGACGTCACCAAATAAGTCTTTGACCGCTAAAAAAAGGCGCTTTTAAAAGCGCCTTTTTTATTTCTGCTGCGACTGCGTGCATAATAAAAAAATATTCTATGGATTTGAGTTACCGGAGGCTTCATGTCACTGCAAAATTTAACGCGCTTTCCCCGGCTGGAGTTTATCGGCGCGCCGACGCCGCTCGAGTACCTGCCGCGCTTTTCGGACTACGTGGGGCGCGATATTTTTATCAAGCGTGACGACGTAACCCCGATGGCGATGGGCGGGAACAAATTGCGCAAGCTGGAGTTTCTCGCCGCCGACGCGCTGCGCGAAGGGGCAGATACGCTGATTACCGCGGGCGCGATTCAGTCCAACCACGTGCGCCAGACCGCGGCGGTTGCGGCGAAGCTGGGCCTGCACTGCGTGGCGCTGCTGGAAAACCCCATCGGCACCAAGGCTGAAAACTACCTCACCAACGGTAACCGCCTGCTGCTTGACCTGTTTAACGTGCAGGTCGAAATGGTCGATGCCCTGACCGACCCGGCGGCGCAGCTCGACGAGCTGGCGACGCGTCTGGAAGCGCAGGGCTTCCGCCCGTACGTCGTCCCGGTGGGCGGCTCCAACGCGCTCGGCGCGCTGGGCTACGTGGAAAGCGCGCTGGAAATTGCCCAGCAGTGCGAAGGGGCGGTCAGTCTATCCTCGGTGGTGGTCGCGTCCGGCAGCGCCGGCACGCACGCCGGGCTGGCGGTGGGGCTGGAGCAGCTGCTCCCGGACGTGGAGCTGATCGGCGTGACGGTCTCCCGCAGCGTGGCGGAGCAAAAGCCGAAGGTGGTGACGCTCCAGCAGGCAGTGGCCGGGCAGCTTGAGCTGCAGGCCAGGGCCGAGATTTTGCTCTGGGACGACTATTTTGCGCCGGGTTACGGCACGCCAAACGATGAAGGGATGGAGGCGGTCAAGCTGCTGGCCCGTCTCGAAGGCATTTTGCTGGACCCGGTCTACACCGGCAAGGCGATGGCGGGGCTTATCGACGGGATCGCCCAAAAGCGCTTTAAGGATGAAGGGCCGATTTTATTTGTCCACACCGGCGGGGCGCCCGCGCTGTTTGCCTACCATCCTCACGTCTAAAAATCAGGTCGAAAAAGAATAATGCAAGAGAGTATTCAACTGGTTATTGATTCGCTGCCGTATCTGCTTAAGGGCGCGGTGTTTACGCTGCAGCTCAGCATCGGCGGGATGTTCTTCGGGCTGGTGCTCGGGTTTGTGCTGGCGCTGATGCGCATGTCGCAAGTGTGGCCGGTGCGCTGGCTGGCGCGGTTTTACATCTCGGTCTTTCGCGGCACGCCGCTCATTGCCCAGCTCTTTATGATCTACTACGGCCTGCCGCAGTTCGGCATTGAGCTTGATCCGATCCCGGCGGCGATGATTGGCCTGTCCCTGAACACGGCGGCATACACCTCGGAAACGCTGCGCGCGGCCATTTCGTCTATCGACAAAGGGCAGTGGGAAGCGGCCGCCAGTATCGGCATGACGCCGTGGCAAACCCTGCGCCGCGCGATCCTTCCGCAGGCGGCACGCGTTGCGCTGCCTCCGCTGAGCAACAGCTTTATCAGCCTGGTGAAGGACACCTCGCTGGCGGCCACGATTCAGGTGCCGGAGCTGTTCCGCCAGGCGCAGCTCATCACCTCGCGCACGCTGGAAGTGTTCACCATGTACCTGGCGGCGTCCCTGATTTACTGGGTGATGGCGACGGTGCTCTCCGCGCTGCAAAACTATTTTGAGAACCAGCTGAACCGCCAGGAGCGTGATCCGAAATGAGTGCTATCGACGTTAAAAACCTGGTGAAAAAATTCCACGGCCAGACGGTGCTCCACGGCATTGACCTCGAGGTGGAGCAGGGGGAGGTGGTCGCCATTATCGGGCCGAGCGGCTCGGGAAAAACCACGCTGCTGCGCAGCATCAACCTGCTGGAACAGCCTGAGGGCGGCACGATTCGGGTGGGCGATATTACCATCGACACCGCCAAATCCATCAGCCAGCAAAAAGGGTTGATCCGCAGCCTGCGTCAGCACGTGGGCTTCGTGTTTCAGAGCTTTAACCTGTTCCCGCACCGTACGGTGCTGGAGAACATCATCGAAGGGCCGGTTATCGTGAAGGGCGAACCGAAAGACGAGGCCACGGCGCGCGCGCGCGAACTGCTGGCGAAGGTCGGGCTGGCGGGCAAGGAGACGAGCTATCCGCGCCGCCTGTCCGGCGGGCAGCAGCAGCGCGTGGCCATCGCGCGGGCGCTCGCCATGCGTCCGGACGTGATTCTGTTCGACGAGCCGACGTCGGCGCTCGATCCCGAGCTGGTGGGGGAAGTGCTCAACACCATTCGCCAGCTGGCGCAGGAGAAGCGAACGATGGTGATTGTGACGCACGAAATGAGCTTCGCCCGCGACGTGGCCGACCGCGCCATCTTTATGGACCAGGGACGCATCGTTGAGCAGGGCCCGGCGAAGAGCCTGTTTGCCGACCCGCAGCAGCCGCGCACGCGCCAGTTCCTTGAGAAATTCCTGATGCAGTAGCATTTCTGCTTTAATTTGCTCCAGATTTTTTCTCTGGAGCAAATTATTCTCCCGCGGTTTCCGCTGCCGTGTTTTTTTATTCCAGTCAGAACGAATTAACCCTGTTAAACCTAAAGTTAATCATAATATTGCCGATATTTTATGATTCTAAAAAAGTTTTATGTGATAGGTTATATTCACCATAATAATGATTATCTTTATCAGAGGCTTCATTCAGTAGGTATGAGGGATACAGACTTTTTCACCTGGCGACGGGAATGTTATCTACGATTTCAGGCATTAACCTGTGCCGACGAGGTTTATCAGGAACTTCAGCAGCAAACGCAGCTGCTGGAATATGATTATTTCGCCCTGTGCGTTCGTCATCCTGTACCTTTTACGCGCCCCAAGATTTCCATTCATTCCAGCTATCCCAAACCGTGGATGGCGCACTATCGGGCGGAAAACTATTTCGCTATCGATCCCGTATTGAAAGCCGAGAATTTTGTTCAGGGCCATTTGCCGTGGTCGGACGAATTATTCGCCGACGCGCAGGCGTTATGGGATGGCGCGCGCGACCATGGATTGTGCGCGGGAATAACGCAGTGCCTGATGCTGCCGAATCATGCGCTGGGCTTTCTTTCCGTCTCGCGTACTAGCGTTCGGGCTATTGCGATGGCTAATGAGGAAATAGAGCTGCGGCTGCAGATGCTGGTCCAGATGGCATTAACGTCGCTGCTGCGTTTTGAGCATGAAACGGTCATGCCGCCGGAAATGAAATTCAGCAAGCGCGAGCGGGAAATTCTGAAGTGGACGGCAGAAGGGAAGACGTCAGCGGAAATCGCGATCATTCTTTCCATTTCGGAAAATACGGTTAATTTCCATCAGAAGAATATGCAGAAGAAGTTCAACGCACCGAATAAAACGCAGATAGCGTGCTACGCGGCGGCGACGGGACTCATCTGATCGCAAAATACGTTCTGCGTGCCAGACAAGACAACGGCTGAATGCTTCGCATCCAGCCGTTATTTTTTTACTGGCGGTAGGCTTGTTTAATTTGCTTAACGGTATTGGCGAATACCGCGGACTCAGCCTGGTTTTCCATCTGCGCGATCTGTTTTTCCATCTTAATGATCACCCGGCCTGCATCGGCCTGGCCCATCGCTTGCAGCATGAGCGTCAGGAGTGATTTCAGGCAGTTGACTTCCTGAGCCAGTTCCAGGTTATTCTCGGCCGTGGCGAATTCAGGTGTGCTCATTTATTTTCCTCATTATAAAACAGCGCTCGAGCGCGACGATGAACGTAAGGCGGCGGAGTATACCACAAGCCGTAACAAAAAAAGCAGCGGTTGTTTTTTGTACTTTTCCTCGCTCCGCTTATTTACCCCACAGCGTCCGCCCGGTAATGTGATCAGCATATAGCATATAAAGTCTATTAATTGTTTATCCGACGTAGGCGTTCCGTTAATTGTTGTTACAAAAAAATAGAAGACGCTATTTCTTCTGCCTTCAATGAGAAGGTTTTGTAACTTTTTGAATACAGATGCTTAAAAAGAGTTGTAGGAGCCTGTATTTCGCGGGTTTTGTTTCCAGCATCTGTACAGGCTCATTTCCAGAAACGAGAGCAACGTCCCCTCGCCGAATTTTTAACGTTTTAATCTTGGTCCGAAAAACGTTAATATAAACACCATTAGCAGTCAGTAGCGTTATCCCTATTCTGGAGACATTTCCTTTGATCAACGTCCTTCTTGTTGATGACCACGAACTGGTGCGCGCAGGGATACGTCGCATTCTTGAAGATATAAAGGGTATTAAAGTCGCGGGCGAAGCGTGCTGCGGCGAAGATGCCGTGAAATGGTGTCGCGCGAACTCCGCAGACGTGGTGCTGATGGATATGAACATGCCCGGCATCGGCGGTCTTGAAGCCACGCGCAAAATTGCCCGCACGTTTGTCGATACCAAAGTCATCATGCTGACCGTACATACCGAGAACCCGCTGCCTGCTAAGGTCATGCAGGCGGGCGCGGCTGGCTATCTCAGCAAAGGCGCGGCGCCGCAGGAAGTCGTCAACGCCATTCGCTCCGTCTTTGCCGGACAGCGCTACATTGCCTCTGACATTGCTCAACAAATGGCGCTGAGCCAAATCGAACCGGATAAAACCGAATCGCCGTTTTCCAGTTTGTCTGAGCGCGAATTGCAGATTATGCTGATGATTACTAAAGGTCAGAAGGTGAATGAGATTTCTGAGCAGCTGAATCTCAGCCCGAAAACGGTTAACAGCTACCGCTATCGGATGTTCAGTAAACTGAACATTCACGGTGATGTCGAATTGACGCACCTGGCTATTCGTCATGGTCTGTGCAATGCGGAGTCGTTAGTCAGTCAGTGAGTGAAGTTTTCGATTCAAAAGCGTTTCTAAAAACCGTTACCAGCCAGCCTGGCGTTTACCGCATGTACGATGCTGGCGGTACGGTTATCTATGTCGGGAAGGCGAAAGATCTCAAAAAGCGCCTCTCCAGCTATTTTCGCAGCAATCTGGCCTCCCGAAAGACCGAAGCCCTCGTTGCCCTCATCCAGAATATTGACGTCACCGTTACCCACACGGAGACGGAAGCGCTGCTGCTGGAACATAACTACATCAAGCTTTACCAGCCGCGCTACAACGTCCTGCTGCGTGACGATAAGTCGTACCCGTTTATCTTCCTGAGCGGGGACACCCATCCGCGTCTGGCGATGCACCGCGGCGCCAAGCATGCGAAAGGTGAATACTTCGGGCCGTTCCCGAACGGCTATGCGGTGCGCGAAACGCTGGCGCTGCTGCAAAAAATCTTCCCGGTACGCCAGTGCGAAAACAGCGTATACCGCAACCGCTCGCGCCCGTGCCTGCAGTACCAAATTGGCCGCTGCCTTGGGCCGTGCGTCGAAGGGCTGGTCAGCGAAGATGACTATGCGCAGCAGGTGGAGTACGTGCGCCTGTTTTTAGCCGGTAAAGACGATCAGGTATTAACCCAGCTGATTGCCCGCATGGAGAAGGCGAGCGTCGCGCTGGAGTTCGAAGAGGCCGCACGCATTCGCGACCAGATCCAGGCCGTGCGGCGTGTCACCGAGAAACAGTTCGTTTCCAATACGGGCGACGATCTGGACGTGATCGGCGTTGCCTTTGACGCCGGGCTGGCCTGCGTTCACGTGCTGTTTATCCGTCAGGGCAAAGTGCTGGGCAGCCGCAGCTATTTCCCGAAAGTGCCGGGCGGCACCGAGCTCGGCGAAGTGGTCGAAACGTTCGTCGGGCAATTCTACCTCCAGGGAAGCCAGATGCGCACGCTGCCCTCGGAGATCCTGCTCGACTTTAATCTGGACGATAAAACCCTGCTGGCGGAGTCGCTTTCTGAACTTGCCGGGCGCCGGGTTAACGTCCAGACCAAACCGCGCGGTGACCGCGCGCGCTACCTTAAGCTTGCGCGCACCAACGCCGCGACGGCGCTCACGACCAAGCTCTCCCAGCAGTCGACGGTTCATCAGCGCCTGAGCGCGCTGGCGACGGTTCTGCAGCTGCCGGAGGTTAAACGCATGGAATGCTTCGACATCAGCCATACGATGGGCGAGCAGACCGTTGCCTCCTGCGTGGTCTTCGACGCGAACGGCCCGCTGCGCGCGGAATATCGACGCTATAATATAACCGGCATTACGCCGGGTGATGATTATGCGGCAATGAACCAGGTGCTGCGCCGCCGCTACGGCAAAGCGATTGAAGAGAGCAAGATCCCGGACGTGATTCTGATCGACGGCGGGAAAGGGCAGCTCGGCCAGGCCAAAGCGGTCTTTGCCTCGCTTGACGTGGAGTGGGACAAAAACCATCCGCTGCTGTTAGGCGTGGCGAAAGGGGCCGATCGTAAAGCCGGGCTGGAGACGCTGTTCTTTGAGCCGGAAGGCGAGGGCTTCAGCCTGCCGCCGGATTCCCCCGCGCTGCACGTCATCCAGCATATTCGCGATGAGTCGCACGATCACGCTATCGGCGGCCACCGTAAGAAACGGGCCAAAGTCAAAAACACCAGCACGCTGGAGACGATCGAAGGCGTGGGGCCGAAGCGTCGTCAAATGCTGCTGAAATATATGGGCGGATTGCAAGGCTTACTCAATGCCAGCATTGAAGAAATTGCAAAAGTGCCGGGTATTTCGCAAGCGCTGGCAGAAAAGATCTACTACTCGTTGAAACATTGAGGGCTCTGTAGCAACATAGAGCTAAATTTTACTGACAACAGACAGTTACCGTCATCATGCAATATAATATCCCTACGTTGCTTACCCTCTTTCGCGTCGTACTTATCCCGTTCTTTGTACTGGCGTTTTATCTGCCGGTTGTCTGGGCTCCCTTTGCCTGTGCGCTCATTTTCCTGATTGCCGCCGTCACTGACTGGTTTGATGGCTATCTGGCGCGCCGCTGGAATCAGAGCACCCGCTTTGGCGCGTTCCTCGATCCGGTAGCGGACAAAGTGATGGTAGCGATCGCGATGGTGCTGGTGGCGGAACACTATCACACGTGGTGGGTAACGCTGCCTGCGGCAACGATGATTGGCCGCGAGATCATCATCTCCGCGCTGCGCGAGTGGATGGCGGAACTGGGCAAGCGCAGCAGCGTGGCGGTGTCGTGGATCGGCAAGGTGAAAACCACCGCGCAAATGGCCGCGCTGGTGTGGATGCTGTGGCGTCCAAACGCCTGGGTAGAGTGGGCGGGAATTGGCCTGCTGTGGGTCGCCGCGGTGCTCACGCTGTGGTCAATGCTGCAGTATTTGAACGCCGCGCGCGGCGATTTGCTTGAACAGTGATCGTTTCGCCGTAATTTTCAGCAAACGATCCGGGGATGCAAAAAATAACGTTGACTCAAAACGTCATATCAGTAGAATGCAACGCATCGAACGGCGGCACGGTTCGCCAGACGATAATGAAATCAAGTGATTAGATAACGCTTGATGACATGCGGGAATAGCTCAGTTGGTAGAGCACGACCTTGCCAAGGTCGGGGTCGCGAGTTCGAGTCTCGTTTCCCGCTCCAAATTAAAGACATGCGCAACAGCGAGTGTCAGTTTGAAAGATTTACGGCGCGTTAGCAAAGCGGTTATGTAGCGGATTGCAAATCCGTCTAGTCCGGTTCGACTCCGGAACGCGCCTCCACTTTCTTCCCTGGCCGGATGGTGGAATCGGTAGACACAAGGGATTTAAAATCCCTCGGCGTTCGCGCTGTGTGGGTTCAAGTCCCACTCCGGCTACCATGGGAAAAAGCAGAATAATCAAAGCAATAAGCAGTGTCGTATAAACCACCGAAAGGTGGTTTTTTTATGTCTGAAATTCTTGTTGCCGCCATAATAATTACACCCCACCCAAATACGCCTTCCGCACCTCCTGGTTCCCCAACAGATCCTCGCCGCTGCCGCTGAGGCGGATTTGGCCGTTGACCATCACGTAGCCCCGATCCGCCAGCTTCAGCGCATGGTGCGCATTTTGCTCGACCAGAAAAATCGTCATGCCGCCGCGGGCCAGTTCCCGCAGCGTCTGGAAAATCTGCTTCACCACAATTGGGGCAAGCCCCAGGCTGGGTTCATCCAGCAGAAGCAGCGTAGGGCGGCTCATCAGCGCGCGGGCGATGGCGAGCATTTGCTGCTCGCCGCCGGACATCGTCATGGCGCGCTGCTTGCGGCGCTCTTTCAGGCGCGGGAACAGGTCAAACATCTTCTGCATGTCTTCCGCCGCGTGCGCGTTTCCAATTGGAATGGTCCCCATCAGCAGGTTCTCTTCCACGGTCATGTCCGGAAAGATGCGCCGTCCCTCGGGCGCCTGGGCAATGCCGCCGGAAGCGACGTAGTGGGCGGAGCGGTGGCTGATATCCTCCCCGCGGAATAGGATCTGCCCGCCGCGGATGCGGGGCTGGCCAAAAATAGACATCAGCAGCGTCGATTTTCCCGCGCCGTTCGCGCCGATCAGCGCCACGGTTTCCCCCTGATTCACCTGCAGTGAGACCTGCTTCAGCGCCTGGATCGCGCCGTAAAAGACGTCGACTTCACGGAACTCCAGCATCGGCTCGTTCACAGGGCTACCTCGCTCTCGTCGGTCCCCAGATAGGCGGCGATGACTTTTTCATTATGCTGGATCTCGTCCGGCTTCCCTTCGGCAATCACGTCGCCGTGATCGAGCACGATAATGTTGTCGGAAATGTCCATGACCATCCCCATATCATGCTCAATCAGGAGCACCGTGATCTCATGATGGTCGCGGAGAAAGCGGATGATGCTGCTCAGCTTGTGCGTTTCTACCGGGTTCAGCCCGGCGGCGGGTTCGTCGAGGCAGATCATCTCCGGCCCGGTGCACATCGCCCGCGCGATTTCGAGCCGCCGCTGCTGGCCGTAGGACATTTCGCCCGCCAGCCGGTTCGCGCAGTCCACCAGGTCCACCACTTCCAGCCAGTAAAATGCGCGATCCAGCGCGTCGCTTTCCGCGCGGCGGTAGGCGGGGGTGTTGAGTATCCCGGCGAGCAGGTTGCGGTTGACGCGCATATGCTGCGCAACCAGCAGATTCTCAACCACCGACATCTCGCGAAACAGGCGGATATTCTGAAAGGTGCGCGCAAGCCCGGCGCGGTTCACCATGTGCGTTCCGCCAAACATCTTATAGAACAAGCGCTGCCCAAGCTGCGCCGGGTTGACCCAGTCGCCGGGCTGGAACGCCTGCCCGAGCACCTGAATAACGTCGGTCGTTTTTCGGCGGGTGTTCAGCTGGATAGCGCCGCCGGAGGCCTTGTAAAAGCCGGTCAGGCAGTTAAATACCGTGGTTTTACCCGCGCCGTTCGGGCCGATAAGCGCGGTTATCGACCCGCGGCGTACCTCCAGATTAACGTCATTCAGCGCCTTTATGCCGCCAAAATGCATCATCAGGTGCTCTACCCGCAATATGGTTGCGTTCATGGCGCCACGCCCTTACGCACGGCAAAACCGCTGCGGTTTATCCGGATCAGGCCGCGAGGCCGCCAAATCATCATTCCCACCATCAGCATGCCAAACAGCAGCACGCGGTATTCCGCAAAGCTGCGCAGCAGCTCCGGGGTGACCGTCAGGACAAACGCCGCCAGCACCACGCCCACGGTCGAGCCCATCCCTCCCAGCACCACGATGGCGAGGATCAGCGCGGATTCAAAAAAGGTGAACGAGGTGGGGTTAACGAAGCCCTGATAGGTGGCGAAGAACACGCCAGCAATGCCCGCCGTCGAAGCGCCCAGCGTAAAGGCTGAAAGCTTCACCAGCACGTGGTTCAGGCCCATCGAACGGCAGGCAATCTCGTCTTCGCGCAGCGCCTCCCACGCCCGGCCTATCGGCATTCGCGTCAGCCGGTGCTTGATGTAAAGCACCAGCAGCACCACGATGAACAGCACCGCGTAGATGAAGATAAACTTCATGTTGGGGTTATAGGTCAGGCCGAAGAACTCGTGAAACGGCACGCCGCCCTCTTTTGCGCGTCGGCCAAACTCAAGGCCGAAGAGGGTAGGAGGCGGCGCAGAAACGCCGTTCGGGCCGCCGGTAAAGGTCAGCCAGTTATTGAGGATCAGGCGAATAATCTCGCCGAAGCCGAGCGTCACGATCGCCAGATAATCGCCGTGCATGCGCAGCACCGGGAAGCCGAGCAGCGCGCCCGCGGCGGCGGCCATCAGCGCGGCCAGCGGCAGCATGCTCCAGAAACCCAGCCCAAGATACTGATACCCTAGCGCCAGGCCGTAGGCGCCGATGGCGTAAAAGGCGACGTACCCCAGATCCAGCAGCCCGGCGAGGCCGACCACGATGTTAAGGCCCAGGCCGAGCAGGACGTAGATCAGCCCGAGGATGGCGACGGTCAGAACGTACTTGGTGGCGACAAACGGAAAGCAGATCGCAAGGGCGATAATCAGCGGAACAATCCAGCGCAGGCGGCTTTTGTACTCCGGCGGGCGGACGTAAACCCCCGCGCTGTCGGCCTCAAAGCGCGCCTGAAAGCGCGCGCCGGGCGGGGTGGCTAAAAATACGCTCAGCAGAAAACGCCCCAGCATCACGATGGCGATGATCCACGCCAGCCGCTTGCCCTCGAAGTTAAAGCTGTAGCCGTCCAGAACAACGCCGGCGACGGGGCCAAAGATAATGAGCGCGATAAGGCCGGAGAAAATCGCGTCCAGCACGCAGCGCTTCAGGGAGAAACCCTCGGATGTTGTCATCTCGCTGTTCCTTAAACTTTGGCGACGACGGGGCGGCCAAGAAGCCCCTGGGGGCGGAAGATGAGGATCACGACCAGCAATCCAAACGAGAACACATCTTTGTAGTCGGAGTTCACCATGCCGGAAAACTGCGCCTCGGCGACCCCGAGTATCAGCCCGCCGAGCATGGCGCCGGGCAGCGAGCCAATGCCGCCCAGCACCGCCGCGGTAAAGGCCTTAATGCCGATGACGAACCCGACGTAGAAGTCAAAGGTGCCGTAGTTCATGGTGATCAGCACCCCGGCGAGTCCCGCCATTGCCGCGCCGATGACAAACACCAGCGAGATCACCCGGTCGGTATTAATCCCCAGAATCGACGCCATTTTGCGATCCTGCTGCACCGCGCGGCACATGCGGCCCAGCCGGGTGCGGCTGATGATCCACGTCAGCAGCAGCATGCCCGCAAACGACGCTAATAGGATAAAGATTTTGGTATAGGTGATCTGAACGAACCCCTCTCCCAGATGGACGCGGAACACGCCGTCAAGCATGGTGGGCACCCCCTGCTGGCGCGGTCCCTGGCTGAGCTGGGCGTAGTTTTGCAGTATCAGGGACATCCCGATGGCGGAGATCAGCGGCGCCAGGCGCGTCGAGTTGCGCAGCGGCCTGTAGGCGATGCGCTCGATGGTCCAGCCATACACCCCCGTCACGACAACGGTGAATACCAGCGTGCCGAGGATAAGCAGGGGGAATGACTGCAGGCCGAAGAACGACAGCAGCGCCAGGCCAATGGCGCAGAGATAGGCGGAGATCATATACACCTCGCCGTGGGCGAAGTTGATCATGCCAATAATGCCGTACACCATGGTATAGCCGATGGCGATCAGCCCGTAGACGGACCCCAGCGTTAACCCATTCACTAGCTGTTGCAGGAAGAATGTACTCATCATCGCGCGCTCGTGTTTTATGCCGCGCGTTGCGCGCGGGCTGCTGCTTATTACGCGTCGGCGGGCGAACCCGTCGACGCTGAGCGTGACTCCGTCCCGTTACTGCACTTCCTTATACTTTCCCTTGTCGTCCCACTGGTACACCACGTAGTCAGACACCTTCAGGTCACCCTTGCTGTCCCACGCCTTTTTGCCCATCACGGTCTCGACGGGATTGGCCTTCAGCCACTCGCTGGCCTTGGCGGAGTCCGTCCCCTTTGTGGCCTTGAACGCGGCGGCGATGGCCTGAATAGAGGCGTAAGAGTAGAGGGTGTAACCCTCAGGCTCGAACTTGCCCGCGCGGAATTTTTCGATAACGGCTTTGCCGTCCGGGATCAGGCGCGGATCTTTACCGAAGGTCATATAGATGCCGTTGGTGTACTGCGGCCCGCCGGCAGCGGTCACCATCTCCTCGTTGACGATGCAGTCGCCGGAGAAGAACTTCGCCTGCGCGCCCTGTTCACGCATCTGGCGCACCAGCGGGCCGGCCTCCGGGTGGCAGCCGCCGAAGAAAACAACGTCCGGCTTTTGCGCACCGATTTTGGTGACCAGGGCGTTAAAATCTTTCTCGCCGCGCGACAGCCCTTCGTACATCACGTCCTGCACGCCGCGCTTGGCCAGCGCGGCCTTGGTGGCGTCCGCCAGGCCCTGTCCGTAGGTGTCCTTATCATGGATGATGACCACGCGTTTGGCCTTCAGCTTATCGATAATAAAATCGCTGGCGACCTGGCCCTGCTGGTCGTCGCGCCCGCACATGCGGAACATATCGCTCATGCCGCGTTCGGTGATGAGCGGGTTGGTCGAGCCGGGGGTAATGGCAAGGATCCCCGCATCGCTGTACACCTCCGAGGCGGGCATGGTGGAAGAGGAGCAGAAGTGGCCCACGACGGCCTTCACCTTGTCCTGGTCGACCAGGCGGTTAGCGACGGCCACGGCCTGTTTGGGTTCACAGGCGTCATCGCCCTGTACCAGCTTAATTTTCTCGCCGTTGATCCCGCCCGCCGCGTTAATGTCCTCCGCGGCCTGCGTTGCCCCGTGCCAGTACTGATCGCCATAGGTGGCATTCGGTCCGGTGAACGGCCCGGCGACGCCTATAACAATATCCGCCCGGGCGGAAAACGCCGTCACCAGACACCCGGCCAGCACGAGAGAGAGAGGACTTTTAATAAGTTTCAGCGACATTATGTTGTTCCTTAGCAAAGAGGTTTTTGCACCACGGTCTGTACCCGAGCGCCTGACGGCGTCGTCAATCCAAAAACAAAAGCAAGAACAAAATGCACTTGAGCGGGACACAGTTATCAGCCTGCTTATTACGGCGAGGTTTCCTTGTGCATTTCGGCACGTAAAACAATAAGCAAGAATGCTGCCAGAATGGCCAACCGCAGAGAGCGGGTTGCGACACGTTGAGTATAGAGCGCCGTTTTGCGCGGCCCTGCGGAAGAGAATGAAATTACAGCGGAGATCACATCTCGTTAACAACGATGCCCATAAGTTGTGCAAGCGTCACGGTTTGCACATATATGCAGCAATAAAGGCCTAAACTTCAGATAGGCATGCGGGATGAACTGTGTCAGGATCGTTTCCTTTTTTATCAGGAGTGACAGCAATGACGGAAGGCCCATTAAATGAAAGCGAAATGGCATGGCTGGAAGAGACGTTAATGTCCTACGGCCATGACGACGCGTCCGTGATTGACGTGTCCGAGCTCGACGGCATGCTCACCGCAGTGCTTTCCGGCCCGCGCGTGGTTGAGCCGGATACCTGGCTGGTTGCCGTCTGGGGCGGCGAGAAGCATATCCCGCGCTGGAAAAACGATCGTGAGATGAACCGTTTTATCGATCTTTGCTTTAAGCATATGAACGATATCGCCGAGCGTCTGAGCGAGTATCCGGATCAGTTTGAGCCGATGTTTGGCTTTAACGACGTGGACGGGCAGAGCTTTACGGTGGTGGAAGAGTGGTGCTATGGCTACATGCGCGGCGTTGCGCTGACCGACTGGTCTGCGCTGCCGGACGCGCTGAAGGCGGATCTCGAGGCGATTGCGCTGCACGGCTCGGAAGAGTACAGCGAGACGCTGGACGAGCTGACCGAAGAGGAATACACCGCCAGCATTGAACGCATTCAGCCAGCGGCGCTTCGCCTGTACAACTACTGGGTCGAGAATCCGCAGCAGCCCGAGGCGCAAAAGCCGATCGTTAACGGCGCGAAGGTCGGGCGTAACGATCCGTGTCCGTGCGGGAGTGGGAAGAAGTTTAAGAGCTGTTGTTTGCACTGAAAAAATACGGGGCGCATGATGCGCCCCGTATTCTTACCCCACTTCCGGCAGCAGCCCCGCTGCGATCAGGAACTGCACCAGAATAATCACCACGCCGCAGGCGAACACGATGCACAGCAGCGGCTTGCCTCCCGCCACGCGGTAGCCTTGCTCAGGATGCTGCTGACGGCTTTTCCACGCCAGCAGAGACGGCAGCAGCAGGGCCAGCACGGACAGCGCCACGCCCGCATACCCCAGCGCCATCACGAACCCGCGCGGATAAAACAGCGCAAAGGCCAGCGGCGGCAGGAAGGTGATCGCCCCGGTCTGTAAACGTCCGGCAACGGTGTTGCGGCGCTGGAACAGGTCGGCCAGATAATCAAACAGCCCCAGCGCCACGCCGAGGAAAGAGGTGGCCAACGCCAGATCGGCAAACAGATGCACCGCCAGCTCAACGTGAGACGACGTCACCACGTTGCGCAGCGCCACCAGGAAACCGTTCAGCCCGGAGTGCTCCGCCATGAGCCCAACGAAGGTTGACGAGTCAATGCTGCCCAGCGTCACCAGCTGCCAGAAGATATAGGCGATCAGCGGGATCGCGCTGCCGATAACGAACACGCGGCGCAGCTTGCGGATGTCGCCGTTCATGTAGCTGACGATGCTCGGCACGCTGCCGTGGAAGCCAAACGAGGTGAAAATCACCGGGATGGCGGAAAGCGCCAGCCCTTTTTCAAGCGGCAGCGTCAGCAGGTTGACCTTGTGCACGTGCGGCGCGAGCAGGGCCAGCATCACCACCAGGAAAACGATCTTGGCGCTGAACAGGAAGCGGTTGAACAGATCGACCAGCGACGTGCCGACGCAGACCACTCCGCCGCCGATAAGGGCGAACAAAATGGCCCCGGTTGCGGGCGAGAGGTCAGTACCGAACCCGTCATTAATGCTCGACGCAATCAGCTCCCCGGCGCCGCTGATGTAGGCCGCGGTCAGCGCGTACATCAGGAACATCATGCTGAAGCCCGCGATCCACTGCCCGTAGCGCCCGAGGTAGCGCGCGGCGAGCGATCCCAGCCCGGTATCGGCCGGAACGTGCTGATAAACCTCAAGCAGCAGCAAAGCGGTGTAGCACATCAGCGCCCACAGGCCGCCCAGCAGCAGTAATGTCACACTAAACCCAACGCCTGCCGCCGCCAGCGGCATCGCCAGCATTCCTGCGCCAATCGTCGTACCCGCAACGATAAAAATACTTCCCAGGGTTCTATTTTTCACGCTTTCCTCTACATCGGGGCCATATCGCGACCAAATCTGCGGCGCAGAGTAAGGGAAAAGTGCACACTCGTCAAATCAGCGTTACAACGCGTGTAACGATATAATTACAGTGATGGGGCGGACCCGAAAGGCGGGCGGTGGGGAGATTTACTGCGAGAGAAAGGGGGATTTAACGCAAAAAAGAAAAATATGGCGGCACAAATAAAAACGGTGCTGTAAGAACAGCACCGTTTCATTATTAATTCTGGGTGTCGAGCGTAGCCAGTTCTTTATCGATGAAGTAAAGACCTTCGCCGGATTTGCCCGCCAGAGACAGTTTATCCAGCACGGATTTAAACAGCTTCTCTTCTTCATGCTGCTCGGCAACATACCACTGCAGGAAATTAAAGGTTGGATAATCCTGGCTGGTCATGGCGGCGTGAACAAGCTCGTTAATTTTTTGCGTAATGAGCTGCTCGTGCTCGTAGGTCGCGCGGAACAGCTCGTCAAGCGAACCGTATTCCGCGAAGGGAGACTGGACCGTTTCGATGCGTGGCAGGCTGCCGGTATCCGTCAGATAATCAAAGAGACGCTGCATGTGCGTCATCTCTTCCTGCGCGTGGCGGCGCAGAAACGCGGCGGCGCCTTCAAAGCTGTGGAAGCTGCACCACGCGCTCATCTGCTGATAGAGCAGAGAAGAAAACAGCTCAAGGTTCATTTGCGCATTAAGCTTGTCGATCATTTCATTTTTCAGCATGGTGAAGCTCCGGTTTATTATTTCTGAATTACGATGAGCGACACTATAATTTGTTATTTAATTATTTGCAAAAAGTAAAATAAATAGTTTTTTATTAAAAATACGAATGGGAATAAAACGCATTAACGAGCTGTCTTATTTATTAATGCGAATTACTTCCGTTCTTAATAAGCATAACCGCCAGCGGGCGCTGGCAGCGTTTATTAATACCACGGATTGCTGGCGGCAGGGTTAACGGCATAGCCCGAGCATTTGTACTGGATGGTGACGATGTCGTTCAGGCACACGGAGCCGCTGGTCAGGCTGCAGGTGGTGATGGGCTGCCCGTAGGCGGACGCGGTGGCATAGCCCATACTTTGACAGGCCCTGGCCGCGGTGCCGTTGGTTACATACTCATCGTATCGGGCGTTTTGCAGCATCGCCTGGCCGTAGTCGAGCCGAACGATGCCGTTTGGCGCATCCATGCTGCTAACTTCGGCCTGACGGGTCACGCTGCAACCCGCGAGCAGCAGGAGGGCACCGGCAACGAATAACGTTTTCATATGTCGCTCTTGGTAAAGGAAGATACGCTATCGTACCCGCAGACGTCCGGCACAATGGCAGGAATAGCCGGACAATCTGCCCTCTCTCTTTTTAACGGGTAGGCTAATCGGCCATGCTGTCAAAAATGTCCCTGAAGCGCTGGTGGTGCAGGCGGAACAGGGCGATCAGCTGCGGGTCGAAATGCCGCCCGGCCCCTTCCAGGATCAGCTCGCAGGCGCGCTCGTGCGTAAAGCTCGGTTTATATACCCGCTTTTGCCGCAGCGCGTCATAGACGTCCGCTACCGCCAGTATCCGCGCCTCGAGCGGAATGTGCTCGCCGCGCAAGCCCTGCGGATAGCCGCTGCCGTCCCATTTTTCATGGTGGAAGTGAATAATATTTTCGGCCACCGCGCCCAGGCCAAGCCCCTGAATGATGCGCCAGCCCTTGAGGGTGTGAAGCTTCATCTCCTCAAACTCTTCGGCCGTGAGCGGCCCTTGCTTGCGCAAAATGCGGTCCGGCACGGCAATTTTGCCCACGTCGTGAAGGGAGGCGAAATGTTCGATATCCCGAATCATCCTGCGCGAAAGGCCCAGCTCGCGCGCCATCAGGCCGCAGTACTGCGCCACCCGCTGAATGTGACTTCCGGTTTCGTCGTCGTGGGCGCGGTTAACCTTTTCCAGCGCCTGCACGATGTTGCGGTTCACGATGCGGTTCTGTCGGATATGGCGGCGCATCATTAACAGCATGACGAGGCTGAACAGCACCGTTATCAGCAGCATCACGCTGATAATCTTCAGCGTATTGCGGGTGAGTTCCGGAAAGGCGCGCTGCTCTTCACGCCGTTCAATCTGCGTTCGAAATTCAGAGAGGCGATGGATTTGCGAAAGCAGCGTAAACAGCGGGTGATCCGGCTGCACCCACGGGCCAATGATAAATTCCGTGCGCGTCACGCCGGCCACCTTCAGCACGCCGCGGAACAGCTCGTTGCCGCGCAGCGACGACTCCAGGGAGCTGAGATCGCCGAGGATGTAATCGATTTTGTTATTTTCAATGGCATCGATAAGCGCGTCGACGCTGCGGCGCGTCACCACGATCGCGTCGTTGCCAAACCGCTGGCGCAGGTAGGCGGCGGAAAACGATCCTTCCAGCACGCCGACGCGCTGGTTGCGCACGCTCTCTTCATCCCACAGGAAAGGCTGGCCGATGCGGTTGTAATAGGCGTTATGCCACGCAACGTCCGGGCCGATGCGCCCGGCGGCGTGCTCCGGGCTGGCGCTTTCGGCGATGTCCACCAGGCGCACCGGCCAGGCCTCGCGGTGCAGCGCACGGGTGTAATTATCAACGTAGTGAACGTCCACCGTCAGGCCCAGCAGGTCGCGCATGTCGTTAACCAGGTCAATGGCCGTTCCGTGATAGCCCTGGCGGTCCTTCCAGATGAGCGGCGCGAAGTTTTCGTTTTTCGGCAGCGTGACGTCGAGCCGATGGGTTGCGATCCAGCGCTTTTCCGTGGGCGAAATGACGATGCGGCTCAGCAGATAGTTCCGCCTGCTCTCGTCGAGGGACGTTTGCAGCTCTCCGCTGCGGTGCCATTCGGCGATGACGGTGTTTATTTTGTCTCGCAGGGGGAGCAGATCCGGGCTAAAGCCCAGCACGACCGGAATACGCAGCTCGGGGAAGGGGCGGGAGATGAGGTAATAGCGTTGGGTGTTCTCCATCTCTGAGGCATCGTTGATGTAAAAATCCGCCTCGCGATCGGCAAGCAGCTTAAACGCCTCATCGCTCGACGAGACGAGCCTCAGCGAGCGAAACGCGAGGTTGGGGTAGCGCTGCTGCACGCCTTCGAGCGTGGCGTCGTCCCGGCGAAACAGAACGCGCGCGTGGTTGAGCTGCTCCGCGCTGGTCACCGTCATCGACGGGCTTGCCGCGACCACTTCATTATCGAACAGGCGAGCGGAAAGCGTTTTCGTTTTCGCGCGCGTCTCCGTTCGCAGTACCCCCGCGTAGATGCCGTAGTCGTCGTGGGCAAAGCGCTGCCCGATATCGCTGCCCGAAAGCGGCTTCAGCTCAAGGCGCGTGCCGAGCTTCTTATTGATGGCGGCGATCAAATCGGGGTAGAAGCCGCGCAGCTCGCCCTGCGGCGTGCGCCAGGATTCGAAGTCATTGGCGTCATAAATCCAGACGGGAACCGGCTTATCTGGCTCAGCGGCATGAAGAAACGGGCTGCAGGCCCAGAATAAGGAGAAGATTAAGAGCAGTGAGACGGTGCGTGGCTTCCCGCGTCGCAGATTCACAGGTATCCCCATGTGTCATTATTGTCTTGAGATGAAGTCTAGCTAAGTGCGACGGCTCGGGAAACTGTGAGCCTATCTTAATTTTTTAAAACATCTTTTCATCTAATTTGAAAGCTTGTTTGGATGATAGTAAGGTGATGGCGAAAAGGTATCCAAAGCGGGATCTCCCGCCACGCATTCAGGAGAAACGAATGAAAATTGCACTGATGATGGAAAACAGCCAGGCAGCCAAAAATGCGATAGTCCTTAACGAGCTCAGGACCGTCGCGGATGAGAAAGGCTTCCCGGTTTATAACGTGGGCATGAGCGACGAGAACGATCATCATCTGACCTACATTCATCTGGGCATTATGGCGAGCATTCTGCTCAACGCAAAGGCCGTGGATTTTGTCGTAACGGGATGCGGCACCGGGCAGGGGGCGCTGATGTCCCTGAATATCCACCCCGGCGTCACCTGCGGCTACTGCATCGATCCGGCCGATGCGTTCCTGTTTGCCCAGATCAACAACGGCAACGCGCTGTCGCTGCCGTTTGCCAAAGGGTTCGGCTGGGGCGCGGAGCTGAACGTGCGCTTTATCTTTGAAAAGGCGTTCACCGGCCGCAACGGCGAAGGCTACCCGCCGGAGCGTAAAGAACCGCAGGTGCGCAACGCCGGTATTCTGAATCAGGTTAAAGCGGCCGTGGTGAAAGAGAACTACCTGGACACCCTGCGGGCCATCGATCCCGAGCTGGTGAAGACCGCGGTGTCCGGCCCGCGCTTCCAGCAGTGCTTCTTTGAAAACTGCCAGGACAAAGAGATAGAAGCGTTCGTTCGCGGCATTGTCGGTTAAATAAATTCCGCCGGGCGGCGCTGCGCCGTTCGGCATATACCCCCTCGTAGTCACTCCACTCTGCCGTAACCTATCCATAAGTGTGATGTGTATCACAAAAAGATTGATTTTTGTGATGATGGTCATATTATAAGCGCAAAGACAATAACACCTGCACACCACGTTACCGGAGTACCATCATGAAACTGCGCAAAATCCTGAAGAGCATGTGGGCGAACTACTGCAAAACCTTTAAGGATGTCCCACCGGGCGCCATGTTCTGATGAAAAAACCTGCTTCGGCAGGTTTTTTTGTGCCTGCGCCCGGCGCAGGGGAGATGTTAGGGCGCGCGTTTTGCTACTATGACGGCCTTTAAATAAGGAGAATCCCCATGTCGCAAAACCTGAGCGCCGATCAGGAGCTGGTATCTGACGTCGTCGCCTGCCAGCTGGTCATCAAGCAAATCCTCGACGTCCTCGACGTTATCGCCCCGGTCGAAGTGCGTGAAAAGATGTCCACGCAGCTGAAAAACATTGATTTCGCCAGCCATCCCGCGGCGGCGGATCCGGTTACGCTCCGCGCGATCCAGAAGGCCATCGCGCTGATCGAGCTGCGCTTCACGCCGCAGGGCGAGTCCCACTAGGCCAGCGGTGAAGGGCGACCGCGCCGTCGCCCTTCGGCAGCATCAGAAGAAGGTCTGCACCAGCAGGTAGCTAGCCGCGCAGGCGCAGCTCACGCCAATCAGTCCCGGCAGGATAAAGCTGTGGTTGATGATGAACTTGCCGATGCGGGTCGTGCCGGAGCGATCGAAGCCAATGCAGGCCAGATCGCTCGGGTAGGTTGGCAGCACGAAGTACCCGTAGGACGCCGGGAAGAAGGCGATCAGCATCTTTGGATCGATTCCCAGCATCAGCCCCATCGGCGCGACGGCCGTCAGCGCCGCCGCCTGGCTGTTCACCAGCTTCGAGACCAGAAACAGCACGATGGCGTAGGTCCAGGGATGGCTTTTCACCACCCCTTCCAGCGCCATTTTCAGCTCGTCCAGGTGCGCCTGGAAAAACGTATCGCTCATCCACGCCACGCCAAAGACCGAGAAAATTGCCACCATTCCGGCCTTAAACACCGCGCCATTGGAGATGGCTGACGCGTTGACCTTGCAGGCGATCAGCATGACCGCACCGGCAATCAGCATCATCATCTGGATGACAAGGTTCATCGACAGGGCGGTCATTTTGCCCTTCACCTCGAAGGCCGGGCGCAGGTCGGGCAGGGCGCCCAGCAGGACAACCACCGCGATCCCGGCGAAGAAAATCCACGTTGACCAGTACGCCTGCTTTGGGAACCGCTGATTCATCAGGGTTTCCGTGCTGCCGTAGATAAACTCCCGCTGCTTCGGATCGTTCAGCTTTTGCTGGAACTCGGCGTCGTCCGCCAGGTCTTTACCGCGGCGCAGGCTCCACAGCGCCGCGATCGCCACGCCAAACAGCGAGGCCGGTACCGACACGGCCAGAATTTCCAGAATCCCCCAGCCGGTGCCGACGCCGTGCTGGGCGGCCAGAATGGAGACCAGCGACACAACGGCGACCGAAACGGGAGACGCCGTAATGGCCATCTGCGACGCAACGGAGGCCACGGCCATGGGGCGCTCGGGGCGGATGCCTTTTTTCAGCGCGATGTCGGCGATGATCGGAAACATGGTGTACACCACGTGCCCGGTGCCGCAGAGAAAGGTCAGCATCCAGGTGGTAAACGGCGCGAGCAGGGTGATGTGCTGCGGATGCTTGCGCAGAAGGCGTTCTGCAAACTGCATCATCACGTTCAGGCCGCCGGCGGTTTGCAGCGTGGCCGCGCAGCCAATCACGGCGAGAATGGTCAGCATCACGTCGACCGGCGGCTTGCCCGGCTGTAAACCAAATGCGAACGTCAGGATAAACAGGCCGATGCCGCTTATCAGCCCAAGCCCCATGCCGCCAAACCGGGTCCCAACCAGCAGGCAGAGGATAATGACAATAAACTCAATGGTGATCATGATGCTCCCTCGTCGATGATAATGAAATTCGACAAATCATTACACGATGTAAGGTTATTCATTGGGAGCGAGATCTGATTTGTTAAAAATGAGTAAAAGCAGGGAGTTGCTGGCAGATTATTAGAAGGGGATCAGATTAAGGGGAGTACTGTCGCCCGCTGATTGCGAGAGTGGGCGACAGGCGGCGGGGATCAGTGGTGCTGCACGGTCGCAATCTCAAGAAGATGGCGATCGGTCTGCTCCTGGCAGATGCCCGCGCGTTTTGCGTTGCGAATTTCGTCGGCGAGCGTTTTCAACAGCGCGCCGTCCTGGCGTTGCTCTTTATCCATGTCGCGCAGAAAATTCAGCGTGGTATTGTCCTGCTGCGCCTTTGCCTCTGCCGCCAGGCTGCTGAGGGTAAGGCAGCGCTGCTCGTGCTCTTCCAGCGTTTTCTGGAACAATGCTTCCAGGGAATCGTAATCATCGTCCATCGCGTCGAGCGCTTTCACGATAGGGTTGCCCCCGGCGTTTTTCATGAAATTGAAAACGCGCATCATGTGCGTCACGTTGTTTTGCGCCTGGGTACGAAAGAAGGTCGCCGTACCCAACAGGCTATTTTCGGAACACCACTTGCTCAGGGACAGGTGCAAATTTGACGCGTAGAACTCCAGATTCATCTGGGCGTTCAATTTTTGAATCATCGTTTGAGTAGCCATACAAATATCCTTATAGAGCGTGAGGCCGGGGAGGCGTTAGTCGACCCTGAGGGGCAGATTAACGTCCTGAGCCGCACATGACCTGATTACATAAAGGGTTTTGCTGCTGAAAAATACATGACCTTAATTCACTTCCCGTGTGCGCTATAAATAAGCATACCTTTATCATAGGTCTAAGAAAACTCTTAAGTAGGCTGTGTTTACCGTACATTACAAAGTTTAATATAGTTGAAAGTTTCAACATTGCCTGAGAAATTACAAATTAATTAAATCATTGATTTTATGGTTTAAATTATCTTGCGCTGGGAGGTTTGATTGACGCGGCGGTTTTGGGCAATGCGAAAATTCTGTATTAAAAATCAATTCAGGCTAATCGTTGGAAATATATTCTTCAGGGCGATAATTGATTCAGATCATTTTGCCTCTTTTTCAATGAAGTGTGATCGTCACGGGAGATTGTGCAGACGTGCAACAATAAAATGAAACATTGTTTTAATTGTTGAATTAATGAGGTTGAAAATGAAGAAAGTGGCCGTACTGCTCGCTCCCGGTTTCGAAGAGGCGGAAGCCATCATCACGATTGATATTCTGCGCCGTTTGCAGATTGACGTTGAAACGCTGGCCTGCGCCGACTCGCGCGCGGTGGTGAGCTATCACAACATCCCGATGGTGGCCGACAGCACGTTATCCGAGCGAATGGCAACGCGCTATGACGCCGTTGTGCTGCCCGGCGGGCCGCAGGGAAGCATGAACCTTGCCGCCAGCCGGGAGGTGATACGCTTCGTTGCCGGGCACGATGAGGAGGGAAAGCTGATATGCCCTATTTGCTCGGCGGCGGCGCGCGTGCTGGGCGGCAACGGGCTGCTGAAAGGTCGGCGCTACGTCTGTTCGGGCGACCTGTGGCAATCCGTTGAGGACGGGCAGTACGTGGATGCGCCGGTCGTTGAGGATAAAAACCTGATCAGCGGCAAAGGGCTGGGGTACGCCTTCGACTTTGCGCTGACGCTCGCCGCGCGGCTGCTGGGGGACGAAGCGCCCGTTCGCGACCACGCCGATCACATCTATTACCGCTGGTAATTTTCCCGCCGGGCGCTGCGGCGTCCGGCAGACAGGGACGTCCTGACTGATCTTATGGATAATTCTGCTTAACCTGTTTCTATTTGTCCGACAAACCCGGCCGTTTTTATGTCATTTTCCGCTGAATTTATGTACGCAATTACTGTAATTCTGCGGTGTGATGGCGCTCTCTTATGGATGATTAATTTCCCGCTAAAACTATCCCAGCACTCACGCTTATTTCGCGGTAAGCGCTAATGCCTTGTTTTACGTCCGATTAAATAAAAAGCACGCTGATATCCCCTACAGATTAAAACGCTAAAGCTGGAGTTTACCATGCACAAATTCACTAAAGCGCTGGCGGCCATTGGCCTTGCCGCCGTTATGTCACAATCCGCTATCGCCGAAAATGTAAAGCTGGGCTTTTTAGTCAAGCAGCCTGAAGAGCCCTGGTTCCAGACCGAATGGAAATTTGCCGATAAGGCCGGGAAAGATTTAGGGTTTGACGTCATTAAAATCGCCGTGCCCGACGGGGAAAAAACGCTGAACGCCATCGACAGCCTGGCGGCCAGCGGCGCGAAAGGGTTTGTTATCTGTACCCCCGATCCGAAGCTCGGCTCCGCCATTATGGCGAAAGCGCGCGGCTACGATATGAAGGTGATCGCCGTTGACGATCAGTTCGTGAACGCCAAGGGCAAGCCGATGGATACCGTTCCGCTGGTGATGATGGCGGCGACCAAAATCGGCGAGCGTCAGGGTCAGGAGCTGTATAAAGAGATGCAAAAGCGCGGCTGGGATGTGAAAGAGACCGGCGTCATGGCCATCACCGCCGACGAGCTCGACACCGCGCGCCGCCGCACCTCCGGCTCGATGGAGGCCCTGAAGGCGGCCGGGTTCCCTGAAAAACAGATCTACAAAGTGCCCACCAAGTCTAACGATATCCCCGGCGCCTTTGATGCCGCCAACTCGATGCTGGTTCAGCATCCGGAAGTGAAGCACTGGCTGGTGGTCGGCATGAACGACAACACCGTGCTGGGCGGCGTGCGCGCAACGGAAGGCCAGGGCTTCAAGGCGCCTGACGTGATCGGTATCGGCATTAACGGCGTCGATGCGGTGAGCGAGCTTTCCAAAGCGCAGGCGACCGGCTTCTTCGGCTCGCTGCTGCCAAGCCCGGACGTACACGGCTATAAGTCCAGCGAAATGCTCTACAACTGGGTCACCAAAGGGGCTGAGCCGCCGAAATTCACCGAAGTGACTGACGTGGTGCTGATCACCCGCGACAACTTCAAAGAAGAGTTAGCGAAAAAAGGACTGGGCGGTAAGTAATACGCCGTGATTGCGCCCCTCACGCCCGTGAGGGGCCAGACGTTCACACCACACGACTCACGGAGACGTTATGCAACAGTCTGATCCGTATCTCTCGTTTCGCGGCATCGGCAAGACGTTCCCCGGCGTAAACGCGCTGACCGACATCAGCTTTGACTGCTATGCCGGTCAGGTTCACGCCCTGATGGGGGAAAACGGTGCGGGGAAATCCACGCTGCTTAAGATCCTCAGCGGCAACTACGCGCCGACCACCGGCACGCTTGCGCTTCGCGGTGAAGAGGTGGCGTTTGCCAATACCACCGAGGCGCTGAACGCCGGGGTGGCGATCATCTATCAGGAGCTGCACCTGATCCCGGAGATGACCGTCGCCGAGAACATCTACTTGGGCCAGCTTCCCCACCGGGGCGGGCTGGTCAACCGCTCGTTGCTCAACTACGAGGCGGGGCTGCAGCTGCAGCATCTGGGCCTGGACATCGATCCGCAAACGCCGCTGAAGTACCTCTCCATCGGCCAGTGGCAGATGGTTGAAATCGCCAAGGCGCTGGCGCGCAACGCCAAGGTCATCGCCTTTGACGAGCCGACCAGCTCGCTGTCGGCGCGGGAGATTGAAAACCTGTTCCGCGTGATCCGCGAGCTGCGCAAAGAGGGCCGCGTGATCCTCTACGTTTCGCACCGCATGGAGGAGATTTTTGCCCTCAGCGACGCGATCACGGTCTTCAAGGACGGGCGCTACGTGCGCACCTTCGACGACATGCAGCAGGTCAACCACGACGCGCTGGTACAGGCGATGGTGGGGCGCGAGCTGGGCGACATCTACCACTGGCAGCCGCGCGAGTACGGCGGCGAGCGGCTGCGTCTGGATCAGGTGAAAGCGGCTGGCGTGCGCATGCCGGTGAGCCTGACGGTGCGCAGCGGCGAAATCGTCGGCCTGTTCGGCCTGGTGGGCGCCGGGCGCAGCGAGCTGATGAAGGGGCTGTTCGGCGGCACCCGCATCACCGGCGGGCAGGTGTTTATCGACGGCGAGGCGGTGGATATCCAGAAGCCCGCCCACGCCATCCGCGCGGGGATGATGCTCTGCCCGGAGGACAGGAAAGCCGACGGCATCATCCCGGTGCACTCGGTGCGGGACAACATCAACATTTCGGCGCGGCGCAAAAACATCCGCGCGGGCTGCCTGATCAACGACGGCTGGGAGGAGAGCAACGCCGACCGCCATATCCGCTCGCTCAATATCAAAACCCCGGGCGCGGAGCAGCTGATCATGAACCTGTCCGGCGGCAACCAGCAGAAGGCGATCCTCGGCCGCTGGCTGTCGGAGGAGATGAAGGTCATTTTGCTCGACGAGCCGACCCGCGGGATCGACGTCGGGGCGAAGCACGAAATCTACAACGTTATCTATGAACTGGCAAAGCGCGGCGTGGCGGTGTTGTTCGCCTCCAGCGATCTGCCTGAGGTGCTTGGCGTGGCCGACCGCATCGTGGTGATGCGCGAAGGCGAAATCGCCGGGGAGTTACTGCATGAACAGGCGAATGAACAGCGGGCGTTGAGTCTCGCCATGCCTAAAGTCAGCCAGGCTGTCGCCTGAGAAAGGAGCTAATGATGTCCTCTGTTACTACATCCGGTACGCCGAAGTCGGCCTTTAGCCTTGGGCGCATCTGGGATCACTACGGCATGCTGGTGGTGTTTGCGGTGCTGTTCCTCGCCTGCGCGATTTTCGTGCCGAACTTTGCCACCTTCATCAACATGAAGGGCCTGGGACTGGCTATTTCGATGTCCGGCATGGTGGCGTGCGGCATGCTGTTTTGCCTCGCCTCCGGTGATTTCGACCTCTCCGTGGCCTCGGTGATCGCCTGCGCGGGCGTCACCGCCGCGGTGGTCATCAACATGACCGAAAGCCTGTGGATCGGCGTCTTTGCGGGGCTGATGCTGGGCGTGCTAAGCGGCCTGGTGAACGGCTTCGTCATTGCACGCCTGAAGATCAACGCCCTGATCACCACGCTTGCGACGATGCAAATCGTGCGCGGGCTGGCCTACATCATCTCGGACGGTAAGGCGGTGGGGATTGAAGACGAGCGCTTCTTTACGCTCGGGTACGCCAACTGGCTGGGCCTGCCCGCGCCGATTTGGCTGACGGTTGCCTGCCTGATCGTCTTTGGCTTCCTGCTTAACCGCACCACGTTTGGCCGCAACACCCTGGCCATCGGCGGCAACGAGGAGGCGGCGCGCCTGGCGGGCGTACCCGTCGTGCGCACCAAGATCATCATCTTCGTGCTGTCCGGGCTGGTTTCCGCCGCGGCGGGCATTATCCTGGCCTCGCGCATGACCAGCGGCCAGCCGATGACCTCTATCGGCTACGAGCTGATCGTCATTTCAGCCTGCGTGCTGGGTGGGGTTTCTCTGAAAGGAGGCATCGGAAAAATCTCATATGTGGTGGCCGGTATCCTCATTCTGGGGACCGTGGAGAACGCCATGAACCTGCTGAATATTTCGCCGTTCTCCCAGTACGTCGTGCGCGGCCTGATCCTGCTGGCGGCGGTGATATTCGACCGTTACAAGCAAAAAGCGAAGCGTACCGTCTGAGAATTTTCCCCTCCAATTTGTGCTCAACTATTAACCATAGCTGAGCCTTCCGCCGCTCCGCCAGTTTCCCCGGCGGGGCGGTTGTCAAATGGCGAGCGCCGTCACACTGTCTATACTTACATGGCTATGAAGGGGGTAAGATTTTTTACCCGTCGTAAAACTGTAAGGAGGAAAAGGGTGGCTGACCTGTTAACCGCACCGCCTGTCATCACCGGTAACTATGCCTATTTTTTTGACCTCGACGGCACGCTCGCAGGGATTAAGCCCCATCCGGATGACGTTGTGATACCGGATGCGGTACTCGAGAATTTGCATCAGCTCTCACAGATGAACGCGGGAGCACTGGCATTGATTTCAGGGCGCTCAATGGCCGAGCTGGACGTGCTCGCCAGTCCATACCACTTTCCGCTGGCCGGTGTGCACGGAGCGGAGCGCCGCGATATCCATGATCAACTGCATATTGTTTCACTCCCCGACGCCTTGATTAACGCGCTGCACGCGCAGCTCACCGCGGCGCTGCAGGCGCTTCCCGGCGCCGAGCTGGAGGCCAAAGGCATGGCCTTTGCGCTGCACTATCGCCAGGCGCCTCACCACGAGGCGGCGATCGTTGCCCTTGCCAGAAGCGTGGCCGAGGCGCATCCGGAGCTGGCGCTCCAGCCGGGCAAATGCGTGGTAGAGATAAAACCGGAAGGGATCAACAAAGGCGCCGCCATCGGCGCATTTATGGCTGAAGAGCCGTTTAAGGGCAGGACGCCGGTCTTCTTGGGGGACGATCTTACCGATGAGGCCGGCTTTAGGGTCGTCAACCAGGCAGGAGGGATCGCCGTGAAGATTGGGCCTGGAGACACGGCTGCCAAATGGCGTCTGGACAGCGTTGCCAGCGTCTGGCAGTGGATAGATAACGTCGCTAACCAGCAACAACAACAAATAGCGCAACACAACGGGAGAAATCATTATGGGTCGCTTAGTCGTCGTCTCTAACCGCATCGCACCGCCGGACGATAAAAAAGCCAGCGCGGGTGGCCTGGCGGTTGGGGTATTAGGTGCCTTAAAAGCCGCAGGGGGCCTGTGGTTTGGCTGGAACGGTGAAATCAGCGAGGAGGAAAAGCCCCTCGACACGGTAACGCAGGACAATATCACCTGGGCTTCATTTGCCCTGAACGAGAAAGATCACAAGGATTATTACTGCGACTTCTCAAACGCCGTCCTGTGGCCTGCGTTCCACTACCGCCTGGATCTGGTTAAGTTCCAGCGCGAATCGTTTGAAGGCTATATGCGCGTCAATGCGCTGCTGGCGGACAAGCTGCTGCCGCTGCTCAAGGAAGACGATATTGTCTGGATCCACGATTATCACCTGCTGCCGTTTGCTAATGAGCTCAGAAAGCGCGGCGTGAACAACCGGATCGGGTTCTTCCTGCATATCCCGTTCCCGACGCCGGAAATCTTTACCGCGCTGCCGCCGCACGAGGAGCTGCTTGAGGCGATGGCGGACTACGATCTGCTGGGCTTCCAGACGGAAAATGACCGTCTGGCCTTCCTCGACAGCATTTCCGGCAAGACGCGCCTGGTGACGCACGACGGGAAAAGCCACACCGCATGGGGCAAATCGTTCCATACCGAGGTCTACCCGATCGGCATCGAGCCGGACGAGATCGCCGAGCAGGCCGCGGGGCCGCTGCCGCCGAAGCTGGCGCAGCTCAAGAACGAGCTTAAGCACGTACAGAACATCTTTTCGGTCGAGCGTCTGGACTACTCCAAGGGCCTGCCGGAGCGTTTTCTGGCCTATGAAACGCTGCTGGATAAATACCCTCAGCACCACGGCAAAATTCGCTATACGCAGATTGCGCCCACCTCCCGCGGGGAAGTGCAGGCCTATCAGGACATTCGCCATCAGCTTGAAACGGAAGCGGGGCGGATCAACGGCCGCTACGGCCAGCTCGGCTGGACGCCGCTGTTCTACCTCAACCAGCACTTCGAACGTAAGATCCTGATGAAGGTATTCCGCTACGCGGACGTCGGGCTGGTCACGCCGCTGCGCGACGGGATGAATCTGGTGGCAAAAGAGTATGTCGCAGCACAAGATCCTGCGGACCCCGGCGTGCTGGTGCTGTCTCAGTTTGCCGGTGCGGCGAACGAACTGACCTCGGCGCTGATCGTCAACCCCTACGACCGCGACGACGTGGCCAACGCGCTCAACCGCGCGCTCACCATGCCGCTAACGGAGCGCATTTCACGCCATGCTGAAATGATGGAGACGATCAGGAAGAACGATATCAACCACTGGCAGGCGCAGTTTATTCGCGATCTGCGGGATATTTCCCCCTTAAGCAGCGAGCATCAGCTGCAAAAAAAGATCGCGACCTTTCCTAAACTCGCGTGATTTTCCACGGGGGCATTATGTGCCCCCGAGCGGCACGAGCAGCACATCAACTTTGCTCGACGCAACGATGGATTTTGCGGAACAGGCCGCCCGCGAAAAGAAGCTCTGATTATGATTTCCGCAAATAACCAAATCAATATTCTGCTTATGACACATATCCAGAATATGCTCGCTTAATTCCCCGGTCGCAATTACCGCCTGGTGTATAGGATATTTTGCCCTTTCGGTTAATTCTCGCAAAAACTGCTGGGTTTCCTCCTGCAAAACGCCACGAATATCTTCCAGCATCGGCGCGGCCAGCTGATTATACATTTCGGGTTCGGCGGCGAGGGTGATCAGGCTGATGCGGGCGTTTGTCGGTGCGGCGATAGAAACCGCGCGGGCAACGAGCTGGTGGCTTTCGGGAGAAATAGCTACTGAAACAAGAAGATGGGCGTAACTCATCGCGCGCTCCTTAGATGTCGCTATGACAACGTTTTTTCAGCTTTACCGCGAATTATCGGCTTCTGCAAGAGGGCAATGCGACATTAGTGTGAAGCTTATCATAATTATTCATTAATTATTCTTATAAGAGGAATAATGTAAAAGCCTGTCTGGATGATTAACATTAACAACTTAACGCAAATCTCACCAACCAAGGTCACACTTATCAATTAATTCTAACGCGTTATTAACACATGCGAAATGATCACCTGCCGGGAGTATGTTACAGCGTTAATGTGATAACCCTCTGTTTTTTAACATAGTTAAAACTAGCCGTATGAGCCGCTGTGACGGCCCGGCTTCTATAAGCCCTCAACCGTGAACCCGGCAATTCCCGTGCCGCTTTTTATCATGCTTATGCATGAGTATTCGGCCTGTCAGAATATATACTGACTCAAATTGTGCAAAAAATAACCAAACAACAAGTCTCGCTGATGGATTAATTGGATATATTCTCCCTAATTATGTGACGCGGATCACATTTTTTTTAAAATTTGGGGAGGGCTGCATTGTATGTGTCAAAACTGACGAGTACAGTTTGCGGCGAATTAGGAAAAATCTTAGTTATTTGTAAGAAATGATAAAACGTGTAAACGTCACGCCTGCGGGTCAGATGTTGCGCGTTTTGCTGCATACAAATCTTAATTCAACTATGCATTTGGCCTTTTCTTTTTATACCGGGTGATTTCCCGGCGACATCACGGGGTGCGGTCTTACCGCATAAAAATAATAGTTGGTTATTCGGGATGGGAAAAATGCATACATCCGAGTTGCTAAAACATATTTATGACATCAACCTGTCATATTTACTGCTCGCGCAGCGTTTGATTGGTCAGGACAAGGCGTCCGCGATGTTTCGTCTTGGCATTACCGAAGAAATGGCTACCATGCTTGGCGGATTAACACTCCCGCAAATGGTAAAACTGGCTGAAACCAATCAACTCGTTTGTCAGTTCCGGTTTGATAATGCCCAGACCATCACGCGTTTGACCCAGGAATCCCGCGTTGACGATCTGCAACAGATCCACACCGGTATTCTGCTCTCCACTCGCCTGCTCAGTGAGATCAGCCAGCCTGATGACGCGGCCCGGAAGAAAAGGGCTTAATCATGAGTGAAAAAAGCATTGTTCAGGAAGCGAGAGACATCCAGCTGGCCATGGAGCTGATTACGCTTGGCGCTCGTTTGCAAATGCTGGAAAGCGAGACGCAGCTGAGCCGTGGCCGTCTCATCAAGCTGTATAAAGAATTGCGGGGCAGCCCGCCGCCAAAAGGCATGCTGCCGTTTTCAACCGACTGGTTCATGACGTGGGAGCAGAACATCCATGCGTCAATGTTCTGTAACGCCTGGCAGTATCTGCTGAAAACGGGACTGTGCAGCGGCGTTGACGCCGTGATCAAAGCCTACAAACTCTACCTCGAGCAATGCCCTCAGCAGGATGATGGTCCTCTGCTGGCGCTCACCCGCGCATGGACGCTGGTGCGTTTCGTTGAAAGTGGGATGCTGGAACTGTCGCGCTGCAACAGCTGCGACGGCAATTTTATTACCCATGCTCATCAGCCTGCTGGCAGCTTCGCCTGCAGTTTATGCCAGCCTCCATCCCGCGCAGTAAAAAGACGTAAACTTTCCCGGGATGCTGCCGATATTATTCCACAACTGCTGGATGAACAGATCGAACAAGCTGTTTAACCCGAACGCGTGGGCAAAATTCCAGCAGCGGTAAGCGATTACCGCTGCTTTTTTTTACCCCGCAAACCGGGAAACGCGTCGGCCTGAACGTCCTGCCTTAGTCACTAGCGGAAGGATGATGTCGTGCTTATCTTATTAGGTTACCTGGTAGTTCTCGGTACAGTTTTCGGCGGTTACATGATGACCGGCGGGCACCTTGGAGCACTCTATCAACCGGCTGAACTTGTTATCATCGGCGGCGCAGGGGTAGGGGCATTTATCGTTGGCAACAACGGTAAATCAATCAAGGGAACGCTGAAGGCCATTCCGCTGCTGTTTCGCCGTTCGAAATACACCAAAAGCATGTATATGGATCTGCTGGCGCTGCTCTATCGCCTGATGGCGAAGTCGCGTCAGCAGGGCATGTTCTCGCTGGAGCGAGACATTGAGAACCCGAAAGAGAGCGAAATTTTCGCCAGCTATCCGCGCATTCTTGCGGACGCCATGATGCTCGACTTTATCGTCGACTACCTGCGCCTCATCATCAGCGGCAATATGAACACCTTCGAAATCGAAGCGCTGATGGATGAAGAGATCGAAACCCACGAAAGCGAATCCGAAGTGCCGGCCAACAGCCTGGCGCTGGTGGGCGACTCGCTTCCGGCGTTCGGCATCGTGGCGGCGGTAATGGGGGTCGTTCACGCCCTGGCCTCGGCGGATCGCCCGGCGGCGGAGCTGGGCGCGCTGATTGCCCACGCGATGGTGGGGACGTTCCTCGGTATTTTGCTGGCGTACGGATTTATCTCTCCGCTGGCCAGCGTTCTGCGCCAGAAGAGCGCGGAAACCACCAAGATGATGCAGTGCGTGAAGATCACGCTGCTCTCAAACCTGAACGGCTACGCTCCGCCGATTGCCGTTGAGTTTGGTCGTAAAACCCTCTATTCCAGCGAGCGTCCGTCGTTTATCGAACTGGAGGAACACGTGCGCGCGGTGAAAAACCCAAACCAACAGACGACCACTGAGGACGCATGAAAAACCAGTCCCATCCGATCGTCATCGTAAAAAAGCGCAAGCATAAGGGGCACGGCCACGGCGCGCACGGCTCCTGGAAAATCGCGTACGCCGACTTTATGACCGCCATGATGGCCTTCTTCCTGGTGATGTGGCTGATTTCCATCTCCAGCCCGAAGGAGCTTATCCAGATTGCGGAATATTTCCGCACGCCGCTGGCGACGGCGGTGACCGGCGGGCAGCGTATCTCCAACAGCGACAGCCCGATCCCCGGCGGCGGCGATGATTACACCCAGCAGAAGGGTGAGGTGAAAAAAGAGCCCAACATCGACGAGCTGAAAAAGCGGATGGAGCAGGCGCGCCTGAAGAAGCTGCGCGGCGATCTGGACCAGCTGATTGAGGCCGATCCGAAGCTGCGCGCGCTGCGCCCGCACCTGAAGATTGACCTCGTGCAGGAAGGGCTGCGCATCCAGATTATCGATAGCCAGAACCGCCCGATGTTTAAAACCGGCAGCGCGGAGGTGGAGCCGTACATGCGCGACATTTTGCGCGGCATCGCGCCGGTGCTGAACGGCATTCCAAACCGCATCAGCCTCTCCGGGCACACGGATGACTTCCCGTACGCCAACGGTGAAAAGGGCTACAGCAACTGGGAGCTTTCTGCCGATCGCGCCAACGCCTCGCGTCGCGAGCTGGTGGTGGGTGGGCTTGACGATGGCAAGGTACTGCGCGTGGTCGGCATGGCAGCAACCATGCGCCTCTCCGACCGCGGGCCGGAAGACGCCATCAACCGTCGTATCAGTCTATTAGTGCTGAACCAGCAGGCGGAGCAGGCCATCCTGCATGAAAACGCCGAAAGTCAGAATGAGTCACTGGACGATTTAAAACAGCCTGGGGCCGTGCCTTCGGCTGCCGTTCCAACATCGCCACCAGCCAATCCGAGGTGATAGCGTGAGCATGGATATTAGCGATTTTTATCAGACATTCTTTGATGAAGCCGACGAACTGTTGGCCGATATGGAGCAACACCTGCTGGACCTGGTGCCCGAAGCGCCGGATTCCGAGCAGCTCAATGCCATTTTCCGCGCGGCGCATTCGATTAAGGGCGGCGCGGGAACGTTTGGATTTACCATTTTGCAGGAAACCACGCACCTGATGGAAAACCTGCTGGATGAAGCACGACGCGGTGAGATGCAGCTCAATACCGACATTATCAACCTGTTTTTGGAAACCAAAGATATTATGCAGGAACAGCTCGACGCCTATAAAAGCTCGGCAGAGCCTGATGCCGCCAGCTTTGAATACATCTGCAACGCGTTGCGCCAGCTTGCGCTGGAAGCCAAGGGCGAAGTGGCCGCACCGGCGGCAAACCTGAGCGTTGTTGAAGACGTTGACGTAGGCGAAAAAGCGCCTGCCGCCGCGCAGGCGAGCAAGCTGCGCGTGGTTCTGTCGCGTCTGAAAGAGAGCGAGGTCAGCCTGCTTGAAGAGGAGCTGGGCAACCTGGCGACGCTGAGCAACGTGGTCAAGGGCAAAGACAGCCTGGCCGCGACGCTGGACGACGGAATTAGCGAAGACGACATCGTGGCCGTGCTGTGCTTCGTGATCGAAGCCGACCAGATCGCCTTTGAAACCGAAGCGGCCAGCGAAGCCGCGCCGGTCGCGGTGGAAGAGCCTGCCGCTGCGCCTGCCGTGGTGCCTGCCGCGCCGGTGCTCAAGGCGGTGCCGAAAGAGACGGCCGCGCCCGTGCGGGCCGAAAAGCCCGCGGCGCGCGCCAGCGAGTCCACCAGCATCCGCGTGGCGGTTGAGAAAGTTGACCAGCTGATTAACCTGGTCGGCGAGCTGGTGATCACCCAGTCGATGCTGGCCCAGCGCTCCAACGAGCTGGACCCGGTCACCCACGGCGATCTCATCACCAGCATGGGTCAGTTACAACGTAACGCCCGCGACCTGCAGGAATCGGTGATGTCAATCCGCATGATGCCGATGGAGTACGTCTTTAGCCGCTTCCCGCGCCTGGTGCGCGATCTGGCCGGAAAGCTTAACAAGCAAATTGAACTCACGCTGATGGGCAGCTCCACCGAGCTGGACAAGAGCCTGATCGAGCGCATTATCGATCCGCTGACGCACCTCGTGCGCAACAGCCTCGACCACGGCATCGAGCTGCCGGAAAACCGCGTGGCGGCGGGGAAATCCCCGGTCGGCAACCTGATTTTGTCCGCGGAGCACCAGGGCGGCAACATCTGCATTGAGGTGACCGACGACGGCGCGGGCCTGAACCGTGAGCGCATCCTGGCGAAGGCGATCTCGCAGGGGATGGCGGTCAACGAAAACATGACCGACGAAGAGGTCGGCATGCTGATCTTCGCGCCGGGCTTCTCCACCGCCGAGCAGGTGACCGACGTGTCCGGGCGCGGCGTGGGCATGGACGTGGTGAAACGTAACATCCAGGAGATGGGCGGCCACGTTGAGATCAAGTCTAAGCAGGGCGCTGGTACCACCATCCGCATTCTGCTCCCGCTGACGCTGGCGATCCTCGACGGCATGTCCGTGAAGGTCGCTGACGAGGTCTTCATCCTGCCGCTGAACGCGGTGATGGAATCGCTGCAGCCGCGCGAGGAAGACCTGCACCCGCTGGCGGGCGGCGAGCGCGTGCTCGAAGTGCGCGGCGAATACCTGCCGCTGGTCGAGCTGTGGAAGGTCTTTGAGGTGGACGGGGCGAAAACCGAAGCCACTCAAGGCATCGTGGTGATCCTGCAAAGCGCGGGCCGCCGCTACGCGCTGCTGGTTGACCAACTGATTGGCCAGCACCAGGTGGTGGTCAAGAACCTCGAAAGCAACTACCGCAAGGTGCCGGGCATTTCTGCGGCGACCATTCTCGGTGACGGTAGCGTCGCGCTGATCGTAGACGTCTCGGCGCTGCAGGGATTAAATCGTGAACAACGTGTGGCGTGCACCGCCGCCTGATTAAGTAAAAGGTAATAACATGACCGGTATGAGTAACGTAACGAAGCTGGCGGGCGAGCCATCAGGACAAGAGTTCCTGGTCTTTACTTTGGGTGACGAAGAGTACGGCATCGACATCCTGAAGGTGCAGGAAATCCGCGGTTACGATCAGGTAACGCGCATTGCAAACACCCCGGCCTTTATTAAGGGCGTCACCAACCTGCGCGGCGTGATCGTGCCTATCGTCGACCTGCGCGTGAAGTTCAGCCAGGGCGACGTCGAATACAACGACAATACGGTGGTGATTGTGCTCAACCTGGGCCAGCGCGTGGTGGGGATTGTGGTTGACGGCGTCTCGGACGTGCTGTCCCTGACTGCCGATCAAATCCGTCCCGCGCCGGAGTTTGCGGTCACCCTGTCGACCGAGTACCTCACGGGGCTTGGCGCGCTGGGCGAACGCATGCTGATTCTGGTGAACATCGAGAAGCTGCTGAACAGCGACGAGATGGCGCTGCTGGATATCGCGGCGAGTCATGTAGCATAAAAACAAAGCCGGGTGGCGCTAGCGCTTACCCGGCCTACAATTGGCTGCGAACACGTAGGCCGGGTAAGGCGAAGCCGCCACCCGGCATTTTTTACAGCGCTTACGCCTCCTGCTCCACCAGCTCCGCGCTTTCTTCCAATAGTCCTTCATTCTGCGCCAGCATCGCCGTTGCAATCCCATTTCCCAGCACGTTAATCGCCGAGCGGCCCATGTCGAGGAAATGATCGATCCCCATCAGCAGCAAAATGCCCGCCACCGGAATATTAAAGCTCGGAATGGTGGCCGCCAGCACCACCAGCGCCGAGCGCGGCACGCCCGCGATCCCCTTAGACGCCAGCATCAGGGTCAGCATCAGCACCGCCACCTCGGTAAAGCCCAGGTGAATGTTGTACGCCTGGGCGATAAACATTGAGGCGAACGAGCAGTACACCATCGAACCGACCAGGTTGAAGGAGTAGCCGATCGGCAGCACGAACGACACGATATTGCGCGAGCAGCCGAAGCGCACCAGCTGTTCCAGCGTTTTCGGGTAGGCCGCTTCGGAGCTGCTGGTGGTAAACGCCACCAGCACCGGATCTTTCAGCATGCTGACCAGGCGGAAAATCTCGCGCTTCAGCACCATGTAGCCCACCGCCAGCAGCACCAGGCAGGTGAGGACGATAGCCACATAATATCCGCCGATAAACGAGGCGTAGTTAAGCAGAATGCCCAGCCCCTGGGTGGCGATAACCGACGAGATGGCGGCGAAAATCGCCAGCGGCGCAACGTACATTACGTAGCCGGTTACCTTCAGCATAATGTGTGACACCACGTCCAGCGCGGCGACGAGCGGCGCGTTGAACTTTTCGCCGAGCGATGCGCCGCCAATGCCGAAGAACATCGAGAACACCACGATTTGCAGGATCTCGTTATCGGCCATTGCCCCCACGATGCTGGTGGGGATCGTATGGGATAAAAAGCCCTTCAGCGTCATGCCGCCCACGGCAAGGCCGGTCTCAACGGACTCCGTTGGAATGGTCAGGTTCAGGCCGCTTCCCGGCTGCTCCAGGGTGACGATAAAAAGCCCGACCAGGATCGACAGCACCGATGAGCTGATAAACCACACCATCGCCTTGCCGCCGACGCGGCCAATGGTCGAGGTTTCGCCCAGCTTCATAATCCCTACCGTCAGCGTACTAAACACCAGCGGGGCGATAACCATCTTGATCAGCCGAAGGAAAATATCCGTCAGGAGGGTGATGTTCTCCGACCAGGCTTTAACCACATCCTGCGAAGCGTATTCATGAATTGCCGCCCCGGAAAGAATGCCCGCCAGCATAAATATCACGATGAACAGCGTGAGTTTGTTTGCACTTGCCACGAAAAAGAGATCCTCTGATGCACGTAAGATTTCATCTGCGCCAACACATGCAAATTTATTATTTTAACGCAGTGAATTATTCATCATATAAATTGAAGTAAAGCGGGGTGGGATACAACTGCTTTTTAATTTTTATTAGTTTTGTTGCTAATCGCGTGAGGATATATTGTGACGCTAATCACAATCTGTGCGATATATCGGCAGCGCCTGAGAGGATTACAATCAATTTCAGAATGTTAATTATTTGTTTTATATGTAATTAACGCGTCAATACGACGAAAGTCGTGCGTCAGATGGGGAAGGTGGTTGAAGTCGTTTCCATAATCTAAATTCTCCATAACCCCCTCGGTGGAGAGTTAAGCGGGGCTAACATATTGAGTAGTATCAATAAAATGTGGAAAGCGAACGGAAACTTCTTCTGGAGGGTGGTAAATGAAACTCACACGCCTTTTGATTTGCGCCGGTGCTTTGCTGTCCGGCGGCCTGGCGATGCAGGCGCAGGCGGTCACCAGCAGCGGCTCTATTGGCGTCACGCTGACGCTGACCAACGGCTGCCTGATTAACGGCTCGCCGTCGCAAAACGGCATCAACTTCGGGACACTGGACTTTGGCACCCATCCCGCAACCTTCTCCACGCTGACGACCCAGCTCACCGGGGCCAGCGGCGGTAACACCTTCACGATCCAGTGTACCACCGCCAGCTACACGGTCGCGGTGACCGGCAACACCAACACCACGGCGCCCGGCACCGTCGCGGGAACGCCGGGGACGCCCGCACGCTATCTGATCAATACGACCAGCACCACCCGCGGCGTGGCGTATAGCCTCTATAGCGACAGCGGCTTTAACAACGTGGTCGCCAATAACGCGGCGCTGCCGATCGCCTCTACGGCCAACGGCGTCGATAGCTATACCCTTTACGGGCGTATAACGGGCGGCGGCAACAGCGTCAGCGTTTTACCGGGGACCTATACCGACACCATCAACGTTAGCGTGAACTACTAGTCCCGCACCTGCCATGAAGGCACTTTTAACAGGTCTGCGCCGCGGCGCAGAGGGACGCGTGCACCCTTTTTTTCTCCTGGCGGCGGCAATCGTGATGATGCCCCCGGCCGGCGCGGTGACGTCGCAGTCGTTTAAGGTTAGCGCGACGATCGTTCCGGGCTGCTCGGTCACGGCCGGTACCGGGGGGATTTTAGGCACGCTCAACTTTGGCACGCATACGGGCGTGGAAAGCGCGCCGGTCAGCACCAGCTTCGTGCCCAACGGCGCGCTGTCGATTGCCTGCACGCCGGGCGTGGCGCTCAGCATGAGCATTGACGGCGGGAAGTACTACTCCTCCGTGCGGCGCATGCAGATAGCGGGCGGAACCAGCGTGGTGGGGTATCGGCTTTACAGCAATAGTTCGCTGGCGGCGAACAGCGAAATCGGGGTCAACCAGCCGGTGGCCGTGACCTATACCAACAGCAACAATATTGCGCTGCCGCTGTTTGGCGTCGCGCTCCTGACGGGGTTTAGCCCCGCAGGCACGTATTCAGATCAGCTCACCGTGACCTTGTCGTGGTGATGAAGGGAGAACGTTCATGAAGCCATCCTTTACATCCGTCTGCCTGATGGGCGCGCTCGGGGCGACGGGCTATGCGCACGCCGCCGCGACGATCCTTCTGTGGCCCATCGATCCCTGGCTCGCGCCGGACACCAAAGCCACGGAGCTGTGGATCCAGAACCAGGGCAACGCCGCCACGACGATGCAGGTGCGCATCGTGCGCTGGCGGCAGGAAAATGGCTTCGAGCGCTACGCCGCCCAGCAGGAGGTGGTCGCTAGCCCGCCGATCGTCACCATCGATAAAGGGGCCAAGCAGCTTATCCGCCTGATCAAGCAGGGCACCGTTGCGCCCGGCGTTGAGCAGGCCTATCGCATTATCGTGGATGAGATCCCACAGCCCGCGGCCGCCGCCGAGCCCGCCATTGGCCTCAAGCTGCAGATGCGCTACTCCATTCCGCTGTTCGCGTACGGCCAGGGGATCGAAACCATAAAAGAGGGGGCGCACCACGCGCTGGTGGAGACCCGAAATCTGAGCTGGCGGGTGGCACAGGAGGACGGCCATCCGGTGCTGGAGGTGCGCAATCAGGGGGATGTTCACGTTAAGCTGAGCCAGGTGTCGCTGACGCAGAACGGGCAGAAGCGCACGGTGGCCGAGGGGCTGCTCGGCTATGTCCTGCCGGACAGCACCCGCCGCTGGCCGATACCCGCCGGGATCCGCCAGCCCAGCCAGCTGAGTGCGCAGATTAATGCCAGGGATACGCTATGGCAGTCGACCCCCGTCAACTGAAGCCAGCGATGATGATCCTGCTCTGCGTCAGTACGGGTGCCTGGGCCGAAAGCGGCGATGACAGCTTGCCGCCGCCGCCGGGCGCGCAGGCGACGAGCGGCGAGGCCGTTTTCCAGCTCGCTATCGTGCTAAACCACTACGATACCGGGCTGGTGGTGCCCGTTACGCAGCGCGACGGCGCGTTCTTTATCTCCAGCGCCGACCTGCTGCGCGCCGGTCTGCCGCCCGAGCATATTCCTGCCGGAGAGGTTAATCTTTCCACGCTGTCCTCAGTGCGGGTGGAATATGACAGCGCCGCGCAGCGCCTGCTGCTGACCGTCCCGCGCGACTGGGTGGCGTCTCGCGTCACCTCCTTTAACGGCCAAACCGCCCAAAGCAAGCCCCAGTTCGGCACCGGGGCGCTGCTGAACTACGATTTCTACACCAACCATACCGAGCACGTCGGCGGTCAGGCGTCCCTGTGGCATGAGTTTCGCTACTTCAACGAAAGCGGCTCGCTCTCTTCAACCGGCTACGTGCGCCAGAACTTTACCGGCAACCAGGGGCAGCAGGAGGGATACGTACGCTACGACACCACGCTGCTCATGACCGACGAAGATGATGCCGTAACCTGGAGCGCGGGGGACGTGATTAGCGATGCGCTAAGCTGGAGCTCCAGCGTGCGCATGGGCGGCATCAGCTACGGCCGCGATTTCTCCCTGCGTCCGGATCTGGTGACCTGGCCGCTGCCGGAGTTTTCCGGCGACGCGGCGGTGCCGACGTCGGTCGATCTGTTCATCAACGGCTACCGCTCCGGCTCGACGCAGCTCCAGCCGGGGCCGTTTACGCTGACCAACCTGCCTTACATCAACGGCGCGGGCGACGCCGTTCTGGTCACCACCGACGCGCTGGGTCGCCAGGTCAGCACCACGCTGCCGTTTTACGTCACCAGCGATCTGCTAAAAGCGGGGCTGAGCGACGGCGCCGTCACCCTTGGCAGCCTGCGGCGAAACTACGGTATCGACAATTTTGACTACGGCCCGGCGGCGGCGAGCGGATCGTATCGCTACGGGCTGACGGACTGGCTGACGCTGGAAGGGCACAGCGAAGCGGCGGAGGAGCTGGCGCTCGGCGGCGCGGGCGGCGTCGTAAAGCTGGGCCACTTTGGCGTCGTCAATTCATCCTACACCCGCAGCCGGATGCGCGGAGACGATGGCGGCCAGGTCAACTGGGGCTATCAGTACAGCACCAGCGCCTTTAGCCTCGCCACCCAGCACAGTCGGCGCGACCGCGGGTTTGGCAACCTAGCGCTCTACGATCAGCCAACGATTTATGATGAAAACAACGACCCGATTGCCAGCCTGAGCCGCAACACCGATCAGTATTCGCTGACCTTTAACCTCGGGCAGTACGGCAACGTCGGCGCGGCCTGGATCGGCGTCGAAAGCTTCGACAATCAGAAAACCGGGCTGCTTAACCTCTCCTGGAGCCGCAGCCTGTGGGGCGCCAGCAATATTTACGTGGCGGGCAGCCGCGACCAGCAGCGCGGCGACTGGACCGTTGCGCTCTCTATTCAGGTGCCGTTTGGCGAGCGCGACAGCGCCGCCGTCACCGTCGAAAATACCCCCAGCGCGGGCAGCACCCAGCGCCTTAACTATAACCACGCCATGCCGTCCGACGGCGGCTTTAGCTGGAATATGGCGTGGGCCAACCAGTCGCGCGCCAGCAACTACCAGCAGGGGACGCTGGGCTGGCGCAACAACAGCGTTGAGCTGCAGGGCGGCGGCTACGGCGAGCAGGGCATGATGACCTGGTGGGGCGAGGCGATGGGCGCCCTGGTCCTGATGGACGGCGAAACGTTCGCTGCCAACAAAATCAACGACGCCTTTGTGGTGATAAGCACCGACGGCCACCCGGACGTGCCGGTGAACTATGAAAACCAGCCGGTGGGGAAAACCAACCGCAACGGCTACCTGCTGGTCAGCGGCGTGTCGGCCTATTACCCGGCAAGCTACAGCATCAATACCCTGAACCTTCCGGCGGACACGCGGCTGAAGGAGACCGAGCGGCGCGTGGCGATCCGCCGTCACAGCGGTTACCTGGTGGATTTCCCGATGGAGCAGGAGCGGGTGGCCAGCGTGATCCTGCATGATGCGAACGGCGAGGCGATCCCGGTCGGCAGCCAGGTGCGCCGCGCCTCGCGCGCCAGCGCGGTGGTGGGCTACGACGGCATCGCCTGGCTGGAAAACCTCAGCGACGTTAACGCGCTGGAGGTCACCACGCCGCAGGGGAAACAATGCAAAGCCACGCTGGCGGTGGGGGCCAACCCCGAGCACAAGCTGCAAACCTACGGGCCGCTGACCTGCCGGGAGTCGCCGTGAAGCGCCTGCTTCTGCTGGTGCTGCTGCTGGCCTCCGGCGGCAGCTGGGCCGCCTGCACCGTCAGCACGGTCAACGCCTCGTTTGGCAGCGTGACCTCCTTTGCGCTGAGCGGCACCGGCGAGGTCGAAACCACCGGCACCTTGGTGGTGGCCTGCGACGCGGTGCTCAACCTTCTGACTAACGACTCGGTGACGCTCACCTACTCGGCGGCGTCGGTGTCGGCCAACAGCCGCGCCACGATGAAGCGCACCGATAACGCCACCGTTCCCGACGCGATCCCCACGCGCCTGTGCGGCCTTTCCGGCTGCGCGAGCAGCAGCGAGGTGCAAATCAGCAAAACCTATACCTGGAGCGGCAACACGCTGCTGGGCCTGCTTGGTTCGAAGCAGTACAACATCCCGCTCTACTTCAGGACCGTCGCCGGACAAAACGTCACCGCCGGGCCGTATCAGGTGCTGCTGACCTTCAGCATTAACTACAACGTCTGCTCGGTGGGCGCGGCGGGGCTGTGCCTGACGCCGCAGACCGGCACGGCGACCACCACCATCCTGCTCAACATGACCGTCACCAACGACTGCAGCGCCATGACCACGCCGGACATCAACTTCAACAGCGCGCCGCTGGTGCAGAACTTTCCCACCGTATCGCAGGCCATTGCCGTCACCTGCACCAAGGGCAGCACCTATACCATCGGCATCAACAACGGCGCCAACGCGCTGAACAACGTGCGGCGCATGGTGAGCGGCAGCAACGCCATGAGCTACGACATTTATAAAGAAGCCACGACCAGCCGCTGGGGCAGCAGCGGGGCGGAGCGCTGGACCAGCGACACCTCGTCGCAGGTCAGCACCGACGGGCTGCTGCGCACCTACAACTACACCGCCAAAGTGCTCACCGGCCAGACGACGCCCCCTGCCGGCACCTACAGCGACACGCTGATCGTTGACGTCGCCTTCTGACTCCCGCGCTTTTCCCTTTCGCAAATGTAAAGTTCCTGTGGCCTGTGCCGATAACACCGTTAATAAATCTATAAGAAGGTGTTGTATGTTGAACCGTATACGCGTTGTCACCCTGCTGATGATGGTGCTGGTCATTTTCGCACTTCTTCAGCTCATTTCCGGCGGGCTGTTTTTCTCGTCGCTCAAACAGAACCAGGACAGCTTCGCCGCCTCAAACGACCTGCGCGTGCAGCAGGGCGAGCTCACCTCGACCTGGGACCTGATGCTGCAAACGCGCATCAACCTCAGCCGCTCCTCCGCGCGCATGATGATGGATCCGGCGAACCAGCAGAGCAGCGCTAAAACCGACCTGCTGAAAAACGCGCGCGCCACGCTCGCCGACGCCGCGAAGCACTACGACGCCTTCAAAAAGATTGCTCCGCAGCCCGCTATGGCGCAGGTGAGCGCCAGCATTGATGAAAAATACAACGCCTACTTTGCCGGGCTGACGGAGCTTATCCAGTTCCTTGAAAGCGGCAATATGGACGGCTATTTCGCGCAGCCCACGCAGGGGATGCAAAACGCCCTCGGCGCGGCGCTCGGCGACTACGCCAGCGCCAGCGGCCAGCTCTACCGCAGCGCCTTTTCGCAAAGCCAGAACGACTACCGCTTTGCCAAATGGCAGATGGCGGTGATGGCCGTTGCCCTCGCCGTGGTGCTGCTGGGCGTGTGGTACGGCATTCGCCATATCCTGCTTAACCCGCTCGGGCGCGTCATCGCCCACATTCGCGATATCGCCAGCGGCGATCTGACCAAAACGCTGGTTGTCTCCGGGCGCAACGAAATCACCGAGCTTGCCGGCAGCGTCGATCATATGCAGCGCGCGCTGGTAGAGACCGTCGCCAACGTGCGTAACGGCTCCGACGCCATCTATACCGGCACCAGCGAAATTGCGATGGGCAACAATGACCTCTCGTCCCGCACCGAGCAGCAGGCCTCTGCGCTCGAAGAGACCGCGGCAAGCATGGAAGAGCTCACCGCGACGGTGAAGCAGAACGCCGATAACGCCCGCCAGGCGTCGCAGCTGGCGCAAAGCGCGTCCGACACCGCCCAGCGCGGCGGCCGCGTGGTGGACGGCGTGGTGAAAACCATGCACGACATCGCCGACAGCTCGAAGAAAATCGCCGACATCATCAGCGTCATCGACGGCATCGCCTTCCAGACCAACATTCTGGCGCTCAACGCCGCGGTGGAAGCGGCGCGCGCGGGCGAGCAGGGGCGCGGTTTCGCGGTGGTGGCGGGTGAAGTGCGCAACCTCGCCAGCCGCAGCGCCAACGCGGCAAAAGAGATCAAAGCGCTGATTGAGGACTCCGTTTCGCGCGTGGATACCGGCTCGGTGCTGGTGGAAAGCGCGGGCGAAACCATGAACGACATCGTGAATGCCGTTACCCGCGTGACGGACATCATGGGGGAAATCGCCTCCGCGTCGGACGAGCAGAGCCGGGGCATCGACCAGGTGGCGCTGGCGGTATCGGAAATGGACCGCGTAACGCAGCAGAACGCCGCGCTGGTGCAGGAGTCCGCGACGGCGGCGGCCGCGCTGGAAGAACAGGCGAGCCTGCTGAAGCAGGCCGTCTCGGCCTTCCGTCTGACCTCCACGGCAAACACGGCCAGCGCGCGGGCGGCGTATCGCGAACCGGCGTCCGCACCGGCGGCAGCGCGCCCTCGCCAGGCGGCGACCGGACAAGAAGAAAACTGGGAAACATTTTGACTGACTGTTAAACCGCGGCGGCTGCCGCTTGATGGGAGCGTGGATGTTAAATCGTATTCGTATCTCGACCACACTGTTTTTGATTCTGATTACGTGTGGGGTGTTGCAGGTTGGCAGTAACGGGTTGTCCTTTTGGGCGTTTCGCGATGGTTATCAGAATTTAAAGGAAGTCGAGGCGAGCAATCAGCAGCGCTCGGCGCTGGCGCAAACGCGCGCCGTGCTGCTGCAGGCAAGCACCGCGCTGAACAAAGCGGGGACCTTAACCGCGCTGAGCTATCCGCCGGACGATATCAAGGGGCTGATGGCGACGGCGCGCGCCAGCCTGAAGCAGGCCGACGCGCAGTTTAAGGCGTTTATCGCGCAGGGCGCGGTGAGTGAAAAAGGGAACGCGCTGAAGGCCACCATGCAGAAAAACTACGCCCAGTGGCACACGGACCTGGAGCATCAGGCCACCTGGCTTGAGAACAATCAGCTGTCTGATTTTCTGACCGCGCCGGTGCAGGGATCGCAGGCCGCTTTTGACGGCAGTTTTGACGCGTGGCAGCAGGACATCAACCAGTTCGTCCAGCGCGCGAGCGATGACGGCCGCAAAAGCTACCGCATGTCGGGCGTGGTGTTCGCCGTGATGGTGATCCTCGCCGCGCTGCTGACCGGCGGCGCGCTGCTCTGGTCGCGCCGGATGATTGTGCAACCGCTGGCGATTATCAGCAGCCACTTTGACAGCATTGCGAAGGGCAACCTGGCGCGCCCGGTGGCGGTGTACGGTAAGAACGAGATTTCGGCGATCTTTGCCAGCCTGAAGGCGATGCAGGGCGCGCTGCGTGAAACGGTCAGCGACGTGCGCCAGGGCAGCTACGCGATGCACACCGGGATTTCCGGGATCGCGGCGGGCAACAACGATCTCTCTTCGCGCACCGAGCAGCAGGCGGCGTCGCTGGCGCAGACGGCGGCCAGCATGGAGCAGCTTACCGCGACGGTGAGCCAGAACGCCGACAACGCCCGACAGGCGTCGGACCTGTCGAAGCAGGCGGCGCTGACGGCGAAGAAGGGCGGCGATCAGGCCTCGCACGTGGCCAGCACCATGCAGGCGATTGCCGCCAGCTCGCAGAAGATTGGCGACATTATCAGCGTGATTGACGGCATTGCCTTCCAGACCAACATCCTTGCGCTTAACGCGGCGGTTGAGGCCGCGCGGGCGGGCGAGCAGGGGCGCGGGTTTGCCGTGGTCGCGGGCGAAGTCCGCAATCTGGCGAGCCGCAGCGCCAACGCGGCGAAAGAGATCAAGGGGCTGATCGAAGAGTCGGTCTCCCGCGTTCAGGAGGGATCGACGCTGGTGGACACCGCCGCGCAGACCATGACGGAAATCGTCACCTCCGTCACCCGGGTTAACGACATTATGGGCGAGATTGCCTCCGCCTCCGACGAGCAGCGCCGCGGCATTGAGCAGGTGGCCCAGGCGGTGAGCCAGATGGATCAGGTGACGCAGCAGAACGCCTCGCTGGTCCAGGAGGCGGCCGTCGCCACCGATCGGCTGGCGAGTCAGGCGGACCATCTTACCGGCCTCGTCGCCGTGTTTAACGTGAAAGAGCAGGTTGAAGCCGTAACAGAAGTTGGGCGGCCGCAGGCCGTGCCAGTTGTATCCTGAATGTGATTGAGAAGGCGCTATGACATCACCTATGCCCTCAGGGCAAACGTCATTATTGCAGCAGATGACACAGCGCCTCGCGCTGTCCGACGCGCATTTTCGTCGGATATGTCAGTTAATCTACCAGCGTGCGGGGATCGTGCTTGCCGACCACAAGCGAGACATGGTCTACAACCGCCTGGTGCGGCGTTTGCGTACGCTGGGACTGGACGATTTTGGCCGCTACCTGAGCATGCTCGAAGCGAACCAGAACAGCGCCGAATGGCAGGCATTTATCAACTCGTTAACCACCAACCTGACCGCGTTCTTCCGCGAGGGGCACCACTTTCCGGTGCTGGCGGAACACGCGCGTCGTCGCACCGGGGAGTATCGCGTCTGGAGCGCGGCGGCCTCTACCGGGGAAGAGCCCTACTCGCTGGCGATCACCCTGGCGGACACGCTGGGCATGGCGCCGGGCCGCTGGAAGGTGTACGCCAGCGACATCGACACCGAGGTGCTGGAGAAAGCCCGCAGCGGCGTGTACCGCCAGGACGAACTGAAAACCCTGTCGCCCCAGCAGCTGCAGCGCTACTTCATGCGCGGCACCGGCCCGCACGAGGGGCTGGTGCGCGTGCGCCAGGAGCTGGCGAACTGTGTCGAATTTGCGCCGGTCAACCTGCTCGACAAGCAGTACAGCGTGCCCGGGCCGTTCGACGCCATCTTTTGCCGTAACGTGATGATCTATTTTGATAAAACGACGCAGCAGGACATTTTGCGTCGCTTTGTTCCGCTGCTCAAGCCTGACGGTTTACTGTTCGCAGGGCACTCGGAAAACTTCAGCAACCTCGCGCGCGAGTTTAGCCTGCGTGGGCAGACGGTCTATGCGCTGAGTAAGGAAAAAACATGAGTAAAATCAGGGTATTGTCGGTCGATGATTCGGCGCTGATGCGCCAGATCATGACCGAAATCATCAATAGCCACAGCGATATGGAGATGGTGGCGACGGCGCCCGATCCCTTAGTTGCGCGGGATTTAATCAAAAAATATAACCCCGACGTGCTGACGCTGGACGTCGAAATGCCGCGCATGGACGGCATCGATTTCCTCGAAAAACTGATGCGCCTGCGCCCGATGCCGGTGGTGATGGTCTCCTCCCTGACCGGAAAAGGCTCGGAAATTACCCTGCGCGCGCTGGAGCTGGGAGCGGTGGATTTTGTGACCAAGCCGCAGCTCGGCATCCGCGAGGGGATGCTGGCCTACAGCGAAATGATCGCCGAGAAGATCCGCACCGCGTCGCGGGCGAAGCTGGCGGCGCATAAGCCGATGGCGGCACCGGCCGCGCTGAAGGCGGGCCCGCTGCTCAGCTCGGAAAAACTGCTGGTGATTGGCGCGTCAACCGGAGGAACAGAGGCAATTCGCCACGTACTCCAGCCATTGCCGCTCTCAAGCCCGGGTATTCTGATTACCCAGCACATGCCGCCGGGCTTTACCCGCTCGTTCGCGGAGCGCCTGAACAAGCTGTGCCAGATTAGCGTGAAGGAGGCGGAAGACGGCGAGCGCGTGCTGCCGGGGCATGCCTACATTGCGCCGGGCGACAAGCATA
>AGFT01023851.1_pt1 | contig 57650 bp, 62 predicted proteins | sample 305848 | NCBI WGS metagenome assembly AGFT01 (sample SAMN02954282, study PRJNA62043) | ant fungus garden metagenome | biome: terrestrial; feature: Atta colombica fungus garden; material: fungus garden; isolation source: Atta colombica fungus garden bottom | host: Atta colombica | place: Panama...
CGGAAGTGGCCGGTGAGTACCTGCGTAAAGGTTCTCAGGTCTATATCGAAGGCCAGCTGCGCACCCGTAAATGGACCGACCAGTCCGGTCAGGAAAAATACACCACGGAAGTGGTGGTGAACGTTGGCGGCACCATGCAGATGCTGGGTGGCCGTCAGGGCGGTGGCGCACCGGCAGGCGGCGGTCAGAACCAGCAGCAGGGCGGTTGGGGTCAGCCTCAGCAGCCGCAGGGCGGCAACCAGTTCAGCGGCGGCGCGCAGTCTCGTCCGCAGCAGCAGTCCGCTCCGGCACCGTCTAACGAGCCGCCAATGGACTTCGACGACGACATCCCGTTCTAAGCCTTCGCTTAAGCGACAAAAAAGCCCTTACGGGCTTTTTATTATTCAGTCGCGATAGCGCTTCAAATATCCGGCGAAATCGCTAAAGCAGAGCGGTTTTGAGAAAAAATACCCCTGCAAATAATCTATCTGGTTTGCTTTCAGGTAATCCACCTGGTAGCCGTACTCGACCCCTTCCGCCGTCGTCAGGATGTTCATCCGCTTTGCCATATCAATCACGCAGTCGATCAGCGGCGTGGCCGCCTCCTGCGAAATCTGGCGGGTAAACATCCGGTCAATCTTAATGCTGTCGGGGCTAAGGTTGCTGATAAACGCGAGGTTTGAAAAGCCGGTGCCAAAGTCATCCAGCGCGATCCGGATGCCGCTGCGCTTGATGTGGTCAATCTTGCGCGTCAGGGCGTCGCAGATATCAATATTTTCCCGTTCCGTAATTTCGAAGACCAGCGTAATGCCCAGCGCGCGAAAGATGGGGGACCAGTAGTCGATAAACAGATCGAATGTGCTGTCGACGACGTGCGCGTGGCTGATGTTCAGGTTGAGCTTAAAGCCCGGCTGGAAGGCGGCGATACCCTGCTGGAGATCGTCAACCACCTGCTCGAGCAGGCTTTCGGTCAGGTCGATAATCAGCCCGGTGCTCTCCGCCACCGGAATAAAAACGTCGGGAGGCACAAAGCCCAGCTCGTCGTGATGCCACCTGGCGAGGATCTCCGCGCCGGATACGGCGTTGGTTTTGGCGCAGATAATCGGCTGGTAGTGAGGGTGGATCTGATGCTGCCTGATGGCATTCGCCAGCTGGGTATAAAGCGAGTGGCGGCGTATCGCCAGCAGCCAGGTCAGCGCCGCCATGATGGCCGACATCGACAGGATAAAGCCCATCGAAAGCCACGAGTTAAGGGTAAAGCCGATAATTTCGCTCATCTCCGGCTTTCGCCACGCCAGGGTGTACAGCGGCGAGTGGGCGGGCAGCGCCTCGTAGTGGCTGAACTGCGCCGCGGCGAGCGAGTCCTTCACCAGCCCCGCCGCGGTCAGCGTTTTGCCCGAAACCTGAATGACCAGATCGCTTCCCAGCATTTCATACAGGAAGCGCAGGTCGGACGCGACGTAAAGGGTGCCCTGCGGAAGATGGGTGATCAGCGAGATAACGTAAATATCCGGCGAGCGGACGGTGCGCGACATCCAGAGCGCTTTATCCAGCGGCAGAACGAACCCGATATCGGCATGCTTGTTGGCCAGCAGCGAGGAACAGCTGATGTGCTGATTGTGAACCACGTTAATCGAGTAAATATGCCTGTACCGGCCGGGCAGCATATTCAGCGCTTTCTCCACGTTGAAATCACACGCGCCGCCCAGCAGCCGGGACGCTTTCTGCGTGGCTTCATGGGCGTCGCTGAGCATGCTGTTCAGGCTCGACTGCACGAGCTGCGCCTGTTCCGCGACCCGCCTTTGGTGATTGTTTAGCCCGTTAATCGTCACCAGCGCGGTGGTGACGATCAGCGTCAATACAAACGCGATGCCGGCGGCGAGAAGCCGGTTTCTCTTTTTACGTAGAAAGTTTTGCTGATACATGATGGGCGCCTAGGCGCGTTCCGGCTGCATATAGTGTAAATGGAAAGCTTCCTTGCTCACCGGGCGGGAGAAGAGATATCCCTGACCATACTTCACGCCGCGGCGCAGCATGGTGGAGACGTGGGTATAGTTTTCGATCCCCTCAATCACCACGTCCACGTCGAAAGCGTCCAGGTACGCCAGCATGGCGAACGTATCGTCGAGGCTGTCTGCCGCCAGGCAGCTTCTGTCGAGCTTAACGTAGTCAGGCAGATAAAGGGCAAGCCGGGACTGAAGCTTCTCCAGGCCGTCAATGCCATCCCATGCGAGGTTCAGCCCCGCGTCGCGCAGCGCGTCGAGATTGCGCTTCGCCGTCTCGTCGAGCCGCTCCGCGGCGTCGGTGATCTCGAACACCAGACTGCGCGGCGCGAGCGCGTGCGCGCTCATCAGCGACAGGGTGCGCTCGGCGAAACGGGCATCCTGAAGCTGAACCCAGGAGATGTTGAACGTAAAGAGCTGGTTTTCAAGACGCTCGCGCGGCTGGCTGGCTAAAAACGTAAAGGCCTGCGCGAGCAGGTAATCGCCCATCGGCAGGATCCCGCCGCTTTTCTCCAGCTCGCTGATAAACAGATGCGGCGGCACGATATTGCGCCGGTGCGTGCCGCGCACCAGAACTTCACCGCCGATGCAGGCAAACCGCGAGAGATCGAAAATCGGCTGGATAACAAAATCAATGCCCGAATCAAGCCGGTTCTTTTCGACACACTGCACGACAAAATGCGTACTCTTTTCCATGCCACCCTCGTAGCCACACCCATAAAGCGTAAAACGACACAACCCTCATCAAACTTAAATGGCGCTACGCGGCAACGATCCTGTTTTTACCGTTTTTCTTGGCCTGATAAAGCCGACGGTCGGCGCAGGCAAGGGTGTCCGACAGCGGCGCGCCGCCCATTTTGCACAGCCCCGCGCTAAAGGAAACCTTGAGATCTTTCTCCCTGAACGTTCGCGTATTCACCGTGATCCGCCATTTTTCGAGGTAGCTTTGTGCTTTTTCAGCGGAGATCCCCTGAAAGAGCACCGCGATCTCCTCTCCGCCGTAGCGATAGAGAGAGATGTTCTCCAGGCCGCGCAGCCGCAGGCCCAGCTCGGCCACGGTTTTCAGCACCATATCGCCGACCGTATGGCCCCAGGTGTCGTTAATTTTTTTGAAGTTATCGATATCAATCATGGCGAGGAGGGCGTGCGGATCGGCGCTCAGGCGCGCGGCATCGGCATCAAACGCGCGGCGGTTGTTGAGCCCGGTAAGGCCGTCGGTTAAGGCCTCATGCGCAATGCTGGACTGCCGCTGCTGCGAGCTGTGGATCTCTTCGAAGATCAGCTCTTCCACGCTGGCGGGATTGATCGCGCCGCTGCGGATGCTGGTCGCGATGCGCATAAAGATGGCGTTGAGGGCGGCGCGGGTCGACCACCAGCAGAAAAGCAGCACGATAAGGGCAGCCAGCGTGCCCAGCACGGTGCTCATGCACTGGCGAAAGGCGATGTCGCCCAGCACGCTCTCCTCCACTTCGTGTACCACCAGCCAGGACTGAGAGCCGATCGTGCGGTACGCGTAGTAGCGGTTGTTCATCACAAAATCGCCGCGATACTCTCTGGCGTTCAGCGCGATGGCCTTGAGCACCTTAGGATCGAACTGGTATCCCGGGTTAATGACCAGCTCGCCCTGTCTGTTCATCACGAAGGTCCGGCTTTTCACCGGCGGAAGCGCGGTGTTGAGGATCTCGGTGCTTTTCTCCAGATCGAGGTTCAGCGCCAGAACGCCCGTGTTCGAGCCGTCGGTGCCGTTGATAATGGGCAGCGAGATGGTAATAACGTGCTCTCTGTTGGCGAACGGATCGCGGCTGATGCTGTAATGCGCTTCGTCTGAATCCTCGACGGAGATCGTAAACCACGGCTCCTTGCGCGGGTCCCACCGGTTTTTCTCGTCGCTGCTGAGCGGCACGTAGGGCAGGCGGACATAGTGGCCATTATTGTCCACGTGAATGATTGAAAGCGCGTCCGGCATGATCCTGAGCCGCTCAATCATCCAGTTACGCAGCGTCAGGTCATTTTCATTTTTCTTATCAAAGGTATGCCTGTCCGCGGCGATGCGCGTCATTTCCCTGACAATACTTTCGTAGCCGTCCAGGTACTTATCCAGGAATGAGGCGACGTTGCCGAGATAAAGGCGGTTCTGGCTTTTATTGGCTTCCTGAACGGCAGACCACTGCGAAAGACCCACCACGATGCCAATAAAAATAAACGTCACGGCTAACACCGAAAAACAAATATTCAACGGCTTTCTGAAATTCAAACTTTCAATCACTGAAAACTCCGGATCGCTCTGTATGTACCCAGCATGAGGTATGAATAACGTGTTACTCATTGAGGAAGTATTTAGGCTTTAAAGCTACAGGCGCATTTTACAAACAATAAATTAACAACACAGGAAATAATGCAGAAAATAAAGAGTACCCGCTCGGTTTTCGATTGTCAAAGTCGATCGAATAATAAATATCGATCGATAAAATCAATCGTGTTGAGGGTGCGGTAAATTTATCAATATTATCGATCGATAAATTATCATTGATTGGTGAAAACGATCTGTAAAGTAAATAAAAGATTATTAAGTGTTTTTAATCAGGCGGTTGACGTAATAAATGCGACAGGCGGGAGACTAAAAGAAGTGCGATATTTCCGTGAGGAAACTAAAAATAAGCGCCGAGCGAAAGGCGGGAAATGACGCTTCCTGCGGTGAGGTAAAAGTATTTCCCGGAAAAGACCGTTATGTTAATTATTCGTTTCTTAAATCGTATTCAATAAGCGTCCAGTTAACGGGATAACCATTTTGCCAGGGTAATGTTTCTCCCTTTTTAACATTCACGACATTGTTCACAACAGAATGATCCATTTGCCAGTAGCCGCTTTGCGGGCAAATATTCCCGCTAGAGCGTTTAATTCCCAGCGGGCGGCGCGAGGGTTCTGTCAGCGAATGCCAGGCGGATACCGTTGCCATCGTGAGGTTGCTGCTGTCTATTTTCATCGCAATATGTCCAGAGTTAAACCATTCCGTATTAAAAAGCGACAAAATCGGAACATAACTTAACATCTTCTTTTCATTCCTTATTCATATAAGTTTGGTGAATGGTTTATATTGCAAAGCGGCGTCGCCTTCGCCACAATAGCCGCCCTTTCGAATAAAACTTGAGCAGAAATGATCCGTCGTATTCTTAGCAGCCTGTTTTTCCTGACATTATTTTTCTGCGGCAGCGCCATCGCGGTAAATTGCCAGCGGGCCGTTTCGCCTCTGGAAAACACGATTTGCAATAACGACAACCTGCACTGGCTGGACAGCACGCTGTCGGTCATTTACAACCAGGCGATCCTGCGGGAGAACGTCGAGCACATCGACAAAAAGTACTACGAGTGGGAAAAGCTGCTGGAGAAATGCACCTCGGACGCCTGCATCGAGCGCGCGTACTACGCCGGGATCAGCGCCATCTCGGATACCAATCGCGACTTCAGGTGGGAAGGCAAGTGGTGGAACATGCTGGCGCCGAACATGAGCGGCGGCGTGATCCAGTTCAGCCGAAACGCGCAGTGGAGCGTAACGCTCGACATCCGCGCCTGGGCGGGGCTTAACCACGATGAATTTACCGCGGAAGCGCGCCGCCTGTACGGCATGCTGGTAGTGGAGAAGGTGGTCGATACCAGCAACTGCAAGGTGCTGCTGATCCCGCGCAAGGACAACTCTTTGCAGGTGTACAGTAACTCCGACTGGGGCTGCCGCTTGTCCATGCCGACGGGCGTCTTCCTCGACGGTGCCTATAAGCTCTCCGACACCGATCCGCGGCCAAAGGCCACGCTGCTGTCGCTGGGGATTTTCCCCGACGGCGAGCTGGATGCAAAATTTCGCGGCCTGGTCGGCGCGGACTATCAAAACTTCGTCGACAGCGCCAACGTCTACATCTACCAGAATGACATCGACAATATCGGCGCCCGCGTGCTCTCAATGTGGGTTCAGGGGGCGGCAAACAGCCGCACCGCGATAATCATGTACACGCCAAAAGGCGAAATCTGGGCGGGACGCATTTCACCCGTCAAGGGCGGCGGGCTGGAGCTGCACTACTACAGCACCGACGGTAACGACCAGCGCAAAATGCCGCGCACGCTGGCCGCCTGGAAACTGCGCTTTCTCGAAGACTAACGCCGCCGGGGCGTTACGCCAGCGTGCCCACGATGGTTAAATCGCTGTCGTCCGGCACTTCGTTGTAGGAAAGCACGTGCAGGTTGCTGGCAAACAGCCGCCCATAGCGCGAAATCAGCGGCCGCAGCTGCGGCGTCACCAGCAGCAGCGGCGGCAATCCCTTCGCTTTCATCTGTTCCTGAATCACCGGCATGGTGTTCTGCAACTGCGTCAGGATGTTCGGATCGACGGCAAAGCTGTCGAGCGCGACTTTGCCCGCCTGCTGCGACTGGTTAAGCGCCCCGAGCAGAATATTTTCCAGCGCGTTATCGATGGTGTAGGCCGACAGCTTCTGGCGGTCGCCGTTGATGGCGTGAATAATCGCCCGGCGCAGCGCGTAGCGAACGTCGGAGGTCAGCAGGATCGGATCTTTGGTCACCGCCGAGCTTTCAAGCAGCGTCGAGGCGATGGTCACAATGTCCTTCAGCGAAACCTGCTCCAGCAGCAGCTGGCGATAGACGCGAAGCAGCAGGCTAAAGCTTAGCGCGCTGGAGAGATCTTCCGCCAGCTTCGGCGCCTGCTGGGCCAGGCGCGCGTGCAGGTGCGTAATATCGTCATAGTTAAACAGGTCCGGCAGATGCTCGCGCGCGACCTTGTTCACGTGCGTCGCCACCACGCTGGCGCAATCCACCACCTGATAGCCAAAGTTCAGCGCGCTGGCCTTCTGCTCGGGGTCGATCCAGACGATCGCCATCCCGTAGGCCGGATCGGTATCCAGCACGCCGTCAATTTCGCCGTACAGCTCCGCGCCGGGGATCGCCATCAGCTTTTCGGCGTACACTTCGCCGAGCGCGGTGCGAATGCCGTTGATGTAAATCGCGTACTGGGCGGGCTTCAGGCGGAAGTTCTCGCGCACGCGGATTTCCGGCAGCAGCACGCCGCACTGCTCGGAGACCACCTGCCGCACGCCGCGTATGCGCTGGGAGAGCGGGCTGCCTTTTGCCGTGTCGATCAGCGTCACCAGCTTATAGCCGAGGTTCAGGCCAATCGGCTCGACCAGCGGAATATTCTCCCAGCCGATGGTCGGCGCGGCGTCGGTCGCCAGCGCATCGCTGATGGCGTCATAGTCGGTCTCTTCGCTGGCGGGCGCAACGGCCTTGCTCTGTCGCCAGGCGGCAAACAGCAGCAGCCCGGTAAAGCACAGGAAGGCGACGTGCGGCATGCCGGGCACAATCGCCAGCACGAACATAACGAACGCGGCGGTATACAGCACCTTCGGCTTCGCCAGCAGCTGCGTTTTGATCTCATCGCTTACGTCGTCGCCGTCGCTGACGCGCGTGACGATAATCGCCGCCGCGGTGGCCAGCAGCAGGGAAGGGATCTGCGCCGCCAGGCCGTCACCGATGGTCAGCAGCACGTACTGCTGGAAGGCGTGGCTGGCGTCGAGATCGTATTTGAAAATCCCAATGCAAATCCCGCCGATGACGTTGATCACCAGCACCATAATCCCGGCGATGGCGTCCCCGCGCACAAACTTCGACGCCCCGTCCATCGCGCCGTAGAAGTCGGCCTCTTTCGCCACCTCTTTACGGCGGTCACGCGCCTGGTTCTGGTTAATCAGCCCGGCGTTAAGGTCGGCGTCGATCGCCATCTGCTTGCCCGGCAGGGCGTCCAGCGTGAAGCGCGCCGACACCTCCGAAATACGCTCAGCCCCCTTGGTCACCACCACAAAGTTGATGATCATCAGGATGATAAAGACCACGAAGCCGACGACGAAATCGCCGCCGATCACCACCTGGCCAAAGGCTTCGATCACCTTACCGGCTGCCCCTTCGCCCTCGTGGCCGTGGAGCAGCACCACGCGGGTGGAGGCCACGTTCAGGGTCAAACGCATCAGGGTGGTGATCAGCAGCAGCGTCGGGAAGACGGCGAAGTCCAGCGGGCGCTGCATGTTGACCGCCACCAGCAGCACCACCACCGCCAGCGCGATGTTGAAGGTAAACAGGATATCCAGCATCAGCGGCGACAGCGGCAGCATCACCATGGCCAGAACGCTGAGAAGCAGTATCGGAACGCCTACGCGCCCGTTGCGGAGTATGGCAAGCGTCTGATGTAACTTACTGTTCGCCATCGGCTTTTAAGACCTCTTTTGGAATGTTGATCTGCCTGTTCAGGCGGGGTTTTTGTTCAAGCTGGCCGGTGCGCCAGGACTTAAGCTGCATGACGTAGGTCAGCACGTGCGCAATGGCGCGAAAAAGCTGCGCGGGGATTTGCTGGTTAACCCGCGTGGTGTGGTAGACCGCGCGCGCCAGCGGTGGAAACTCCACGATTTCGATCTGATGGGTTCGCGCCACGTCGCGGATGTGCAGGGCAATATCGTCCATCCCCTTCGCCACGATGTAGGGCGCCTCGGCCTTATTCGGATCGTATTTCAGCGCCACCGCGTAGTGCGTCGGATTGGTGATGATCACGTCCGCATCCGGCACGGTGCGGTTGATTTGCCCCATCGCCATCTGGCGCTGCAGCTGGCGGATACGCCCCTTCACCTGCGGGTTACCGTCGTTGTTCTTATGCTCCTCCTTGACCTCCTGCTTGGTCATGCGCATTTTTTTGGTGAACATAAATTTCGCCAGCGGCACGTCGAGCAGGGCAAAAATCACGATCACGGTGATGAAGTAGACCAGCACGTGGTGCAGGATGCCGAACCCCTGATGAATGGCCTGATTCAGGTTCAGGCGCTGCAGGTGCAGCAGCGGGTTCAGCGAGCTGTGAACCATGCTGTAAAGCACCGCCAGAATAATGCCGCACTTGAGCATCATCTTGCCGACGTCCACGTAGTGGCTGCTGGAGAACATGCGCTTCACGCCGCTAATCGGGCTGAGCTTTTTGAAGTCAGGCTTGAGTTTGGAAACGGTAAACATCCAGCCGCCTGGCACCAGGCTTGCCACGATGCAGGCGACGGGGATCGGCACCAGCGTGCCGATAAAGCGGATAATCACCCACACGTTGAGCAGCAAAAACTGGCTCAGCGCCCCTTCGTCGTCAATGCGTCCGGCCATCATGCCGACCGCGCTAAAGGACTCGCCCACCAGCTGCTTGTAGTAGGGAAAAAAGACGCTCATGGTGATAAACGAGGCCAGCAGCCCCACCGCCATGGTGAGATCCTTCGAGCGCGGCAAATCCCCTTTTTCACGCGCCTTGCGCAGCTTTTGCGCGGTGGGTTTTTCGCTCTTATCGCCGCCGCCGGACATCAGTGCGTCCTCACGGCTTCAAGCCTGGCCAGAATGTCGTTGGTCAGGTTGAGATAGTGGTCGGGAATATTGGTCATCATCATCGAAATACAGAGCAGGCCAAACAGCATGCTGATCGGAAAGCCGAGCGAGAACAGGTTGAGCGTGGGCGATACGCGGTTCAGCAGCCCGAAGCCGCCCTGGACGATCAGCATCACAAAGGTGGTGGGAAGGGCGATAAGCGTCGCCGACGACATAATCCAGCCGAGGCTCTGAACGATAAGCAGCAGCGTCGGCCTGTTAATCGCCTGGCCGATAGGCCACCAGACGAAGCCCTTGTAGAGAATGGTCACCACCAGCAGGTGCCCGTCCATTACGAAAAACAGCAGGCCGCAGAAGGTGTAAATCATCTGCGAAATCACGGTGGTCGAACTGCCGTTCACCGGGTCGTTCATCATCGCCATGCCGAGGCCCATATTCATGGAGAGAATATGCCCGGCGGTTTGCAGCGCCACGAAAACCAGCTGCATCGCCATGCCGAACAGCATCCCCCACAGCAGCTGTTCTCCCGTGAGCAGGATCGTGCGCATCGACATCAGTTCGGTTATCAGCACCTTTTCCGGCAGCATCGGCGTGATGATGACGGCCAGCGCGAGGGCGAGGACGGTTTTGATGCGTCGGCTAAAGGCGCGGTTGTCCAGCACTGGGCAGAAGTGCAGAAACGCGAGAACGCGAAAGAAGGGGAAGACCAGCGCCAGCAGCGGGTTAATCAGCGTATGAATATCAATACCCATGGCCGCTAGCCCACCAGCGCCGCCGCCTGCTGAAAGATATTGACGGTGAAATCCACCAGCTGGGTAAGCATCCATTTACCGCCAATAATCAGCACCGCCAGCGTCACCAGAAGGCGCGGCAGGAAGCTCAGCGTTTGTTCGTTAATTTGCGTGGTCGCCTGGAAAATACTGACGCACAGGCCGACGATCAGGCTCGGCACAATCGCCACGGCGGAGATAATCAGCACCAGCTTGATGCCGGACGCCATGATGTCACCGGCGATATCCATCGTCACCATCGCTAAAGCCCCTGCACGCTGGAGGTGAGCGTGCCGACAATCAGCGTCCAGCCGTCGCACAGCACGAACAGCATCAGCTTGAAGGGCAGGGACACGATCAGCGGCGACAGCATCATCATCCCCATCGCCATCAGGATGCTGGCGACAATCAGGTCAATGACCAGGAAGGGAATGTAGATCATAAAGCCAATCTGGAACGCGGTTTTCAGCTCGCTCAGCAGATAGGCCGGGGTCACGACCGTGAGGTCCTGCTCCTTCGGATCGCCCGTCACACCGGCAATCGACATCATCTGCGACATCGCCTTATTGCTGGTCTGCGCCAGCATAAAGTGCTTCAGCGGCACCTCCGCCTTGCTGAACGCCTGCTTCATGGTGATTTCGTCATTCTGAAACGGCACCACGGCGTCCTGGTAAATCGTGGTCCATACCGGGCGCATCACCAGCAGCGTCAGGGCCAGCGCGATGCCGGTCAGGATCTTGTTCGGCGGGCTTTGCTGCAGCCCGAGCGCCTGGCGAAGGATCGCCAGCACGATGATGAACCGCGTGAAGCAGGTCATCATCATCAGCATCACCGGGAGCAGGCCCAGCAGCGTCATCAGGATCAGGATTTCAATTTTGACGTTGTAATCCTGGCCGCCTTCCGTCGCCGCCGAGCTGAACAGCGTGATATCGCCGTTGGCCGCCAGCAGCTGCGGGGAAACCAGCAGCCCGCCCAGCAGCAGCCACGGCAGCGCGGCGCGAAGTGGTGCTTTCATCGCGTTAACTCGCCCAGCTCTTTGCTGTTGAACTCCAGAATGCGCAGGCCGTACTTATCGTTCAGCACCACGGCTTCCGCCTTGCCGAACAGAATGCCGTTTACCTTGATATCCAGCGGCTCGCCCGCCATTTTGTCCAGCTCCACCACCGAGTCGTGGCCCACGGTCATCAGCTCGGCCAGCGACACCTCCACGGAGGCCACCTCCAGCGTCAGGGTGACGGGAATGCGGCTAAACAGCGCCATTTTACGCAGGTCGTCAATGGCCGCGGGGGACTCAGGCTCGGCCTGAATATCCATGCGAATATTGCCTTCGACGGTCTCTTCTCGCGGCACGTCGCCCAGGTTCAGATCGCCAAAATCCAGGGACTGGCTCAGGTCTTGTTGCAGATCACTCATAATGCTTCTCGATGGTTCTGTCGTTTAATTCACAGAGGAATAACTTGCCGCTATCTTCAGCGATTTTGGCGTCAAAAATCTGTTCTTTGCCGATATATACCGGAACGCTGCTGTTAATGTTGACCGGGATAATGTCTCCGGGCTGGATTTTGGCCAGCTGGGCCACGGTGAGGTTAAGGCTGGCAACGTGGCCGCTAAACTTCAGCGGCAGGCCGTAAAACATCTTCTCAATCTGCGCCCGGGTGGGCGGCTGCTGGCGGCCCGCTGCGCTCTCCGCGTCGGGGGAACGCAGCCGCGCCAGCATCCTGTCGACGTGCGCGTTGTCGAACAGCAGCGTAAAGCTGCCCTCGTCGTAGCCCTCCAGCGTGAACGTCACGCACCAGGACCACTGGTTGATCACCGTGGTGTTATCGCTTTTGACGTCAAACGCTTCGCCGAAGATCTCTTTGTCGATTAACAGCCGGGTGAGGTCGAGGCCGATTTTATTTTTTAAGCGGTCTTCGGTTTTGGTGACGGGCTGATCGACATCCAGCGATTTAGTGCGGCTCTCTTTTCCCAGGCCGTAATAATCGTGAAGAATTTGTAATAACAGCGTCCGCTCAATATTAAAAGCAATCGAACCTAACGGCGTTGAAAAGATTTGCGTGTTTTTATAATGTTTATCGATGGCGTAGGTCATCGATTTTAACGCCACGTTGACGCGCAGTTTTTTCAGGAAATAAATGCTCAGGCGCGCGTCGAAAATATCGAAGCTGTCGTTCATCATCTTCGGCAGCTTATGCCACGGACGCCCAAGCTTGCTCACGTCGAGTTTTACCATATCGGGGAGCGCCTGACGCTGGTAGATTCTGATTCTCTGAGGAGCTGCTGGCATAGGTCTTCCGGATAACAAACGCCGTAAGCGTTATAAGGCTTATCGGCATAATAAATATTTAAGTTTCTGGCAACCGTGTCGCTTTATCAGTGAGTCGGTCTCTTTCCCTGTTAAGGCCGGTTACGCGGAGGCTTTATTAGGGATAGGCATTAGACGCTGATACCCTTTCATAATCAAGATGCCTTTCATTATTAATTCGTTATTTCAGGACAATTAATACGCATTAATTTTTACCGTAACTACATGATATTAAAAGATTAAAGTTTTAATACCCATTAAAAACAAGACAATTCTTAACGGGGCGCTATACTGCGCGTCAGTCATGAGTCTCCGGCATTTAAATACCGGATTCATTCATATTATCTCTATTCGAATACACGCCTTATTGATATGTGCCGGAATGGCGCATAAGGCTCGTATACGCCCGGAGTTAACAATTAGCTTAAATGTTGGTGAGTTGTTATGAGTATTGTTATTGAACATGAAGCCCGTAATGAAAATGGATTTATTGCCAGCGCGCCAGAAAGCATAAATGTATTTTCATTAGCACGTCGTGTTGCGAAATATAATGTGTCGGTACTCATTACGGGCGAAACGGGGACGGGGAAAGAGTGTGTTTCCCGCTACATTCATGAAAATGCCCTCGGGGCCGATGCGCCATACGTTGGCGTTAACTGCGCCGCTATTCCTGAAAGCATGCTCGAAGCCATATTATTCGGCTACGAAAAGGGCGCGTTTACCGGCGCGGTAACCAGCGTTGCCGGGAAATTCGAACAGGCAAACGGCGGTACATTACTGCTGGATGAAATTGGCGATATGCCGCTGGCGCTGCAGGCGAAATTACTCCGCGTATTGCAGGAGCAGGAAGTTGAGCGCCTCGGCAGCCATAAAAAAATCCCGCTGGATATTCGCCTCGTGGCCTCCACCAATAAAGATTTGCAGCAGGAAATTGCCGAAGGCCGCTTTCGCCAGGATCTGTTCTACCGTATTTCGGTAGTGCCGATTCACATCACGCCGCTGCGCGAGCGTCGTCTGGACATTATTCCGATGGCGATGCGCTTTATCGCCAAATACAAAGCGTTCCACAAGGGCAACGTTCGCCTGAGCGAAGAGGCGCGCCACGCGCTGCTGACCTACGACTGGCCGGGCAACGTGCGCGAGCTGGAGAACGTCATTCAGCGCGGGATGATCCTGAGCAACGGCGAAGAGATTACCGCCAAAGACTTTGGCCTGCCGGCGCTCGCGCCGCTCGCGACCTTAGACGGCGTGGACGTGATGCCCGCCTACCGCGAGCAGCAGGCCGCGCCAGCGGCCATCAGCAACGTCAAGCTGCACGGCCGGATGGCGGAATATCAATACATCATCGAACTGCTGAAGCGCCACAACGGCAACAAATCTAAAACCGCCGCGTTTTTAGGCATTACGCCGCGCGCGCTGCGCTACCGGCTCGCCTCCATGCGCGAAGAAGGTATCGATATCGAATGCTACTCATAACGCGCGCCCGAGACTAATACCATGGACAAAATTACCGCTATCGGCCTGCACGCCAGCCAGCAGGCGATGCTGGACAGAATGCACAACGCCGCCGCCGTGGCCGCCTCTGGCTCAACCGGCGACGCGGCGTTCATTGCGCCGGGCGCTTCCCTTTCCGGCGTCACCGGCGCGCGCGATCTCTCTTTTTCGCAGGTACTGAACAACGCCATCGACAACGTCGACGCCATGCAGCATTCCGCAGGGGCGAAGCAAAAGGCGATTGAGCTTGGGCAGAGCGACGATCTGGCCGGGGCGATGATTGAATCGCAAAAAGCCAGCGTCGCCTTCTCCGCCATGATGCAGGTCCGTAACAAGCTCACCACTGCGCTCGACGAAGTGATGAATACTCCGCTGTAAGGTTTTCCCGTGCTGACTAAGTTAAAAGATAGATTTTCTGCCTTACCCCTCCCAACCGGGCGCATTAAACCGCAGTGGCTGATGGCCGCGGGCGGCGTGGCGCTGGTTGCGGCAATCGTGTTTTCCCTGTGGCGCAGCAATCAGGGCTACGTGGCGCTGTACGGCAGCGAGGAAAAGCTGCCCGTGGCGCAGGTGGTTGAAGTGCTGGGGGCGGAATCCATCGCCTACCGCATCAACCCCGACAGCGGCCAGATCCTGATCCCGGAGGACAAGCTCCCGCGCGCGCGCATGGCGCTGGCGGCGAAGGGCATTACCGCCGTGATGCCGGACGGCTACGAGCTGATGGATAAAGACGAGATGCTCGGCAGCAGCCAGTTTGTGCAGAACGTGCGCTACAAGCGCAGCCTGGAAGGCGAGCTGGCGCGCAGCATCATGGCGCTGGATCCGGTTGAAAACGCGCGCGTGCATCTGGGGCTAAGCGAGTCCAGCTCGTTCGTGATGACCAACAAGCCGCAGAGCAGCGCGTCGGTCATGCTCCAGCTGCGCTACGGCAAGCACCTGGACGAACAGCAGGTGTCGGCGATCGTCCAGCTTGTGGCGGGCAGCGTGCCCGGCATGCAGGCGGCCAGCGTGCGCGTGGTGGATCAGGCGGGCACGCTGCTGTCGGAAAACGCCCAGCAGGGCGGCACCAGCATGGCGAGCATTCGCCAGAGCCGCGACGTGATCGACCGCATCAAAAACGAAACCACCAACAACATTGCCGGGCTGCTCGCGCCGCTGTTTGGCAGCGAAAACTTCCGCATCAGCGTGACGCCAACCGTCGACATGAGCAGCGTGGAAGAGACGCAGGAGCGCCTGGGCAAAGAGCCGCAGATCAGCGACGAAAGCATCTCCCGCGAAAACACCACCAACGAGCTGGCGCTGGGGATACCCGGCTCGCTGAGCAACCGTCCGGTCAATCAGCCGACCGCCGTGACGCCGCCGATGGCGGCCAATCCGCAGGCGGCGCAAGCCCAGACGCAGACCAGCAATCCCAGCTCGCTTTCGAACCGCAGCCAGGAGCAGCGCAAATACGCGTTTGACCGCGATATCCGCCACATTCGTCACCCCGGCTACAGGCTGGAAAAGCTGCGCGTGGCGGTGGCGCTTAACCAGGCCGCGGCGCCGCTTGCCAGCATGACGCCGGAGCAGCTCACCGCGCTGACGAAGCTGGTTGAGGACGCGGCGGGCATTGAAAAAGCGCGCGGCGACTCGCTGACCCTCGACCGGCTGGCCTTTATCGACCGGACGCCGGACGGCCTGCCGGATCTGAAATGGTGGCAGGACCCGAACATCCAGTACTGGGGGCAAAACGGCGGCATTGGCATGCTGATCCTGCTCACCCTGCTGTTCGGCCTGCGTCCGCTGGCCCAGCGCTACGGGCGTCGTGAACCGGACGAACGGGCGGCAATCGAAGGCAGCGCGCAGGCCGAGGCGATTGAGAACAGTATGGTCACTACCGAATCTGGCCTGACGGGGCTGCCGGGACCGGCATTCAACCAGGATACGGAACTGCCGCCGCAAAGCTCTGGCCTTGAGACCAAGGTCGAATACCTGCAGATGCTGGCGGAAAACGAAACTGAACGTATGGCAGAAGTCTTGAAACAATGGATCAACAGCAATGAGCGAACTGATAACAAGCAGCAGTAAGGGCAGCACCGCGACGGGGCGCAGCCGACTGGAGCAGGCCGCCATTTTGTTGCTCAGCGTGGGCGAAGAGGCGGCGGCGAAGGTGATGCAGAAGATGAACCGCGACGAGGTGATCCTGCTGAGCGATACCATGGCGCGCCTGCACGGGGTGAAGGTTGACCACGCGCGCCACGCCATGAACAACTTTTTTGACGACTACCGCGAGCAGAGCGGCATCAACGGCGCGTCGCGCAGCTATCTGCGCGGCATTCTTGAGAAGGCGCTGGGCGGCGAAATTGCCGGCAGCGTGATCAACGGCATCTACGGCGACGAAATTCGCCACCGCATGGCGCGGCTGCAGTGGGTGGACATCCCGCAGCTTGCGGCGCTGATTGAGCAGGAGCACCTGCAGCTGCAGGCGGTATTCCTCGCGTTTCTGCCGCCGGACGTGGCGGCGGGCGTGCTCAGCGCCCTCTCGCAGGAGCGTCAGGACGAAATCGTCTGGCGCATCGCCCGGCTGGACGACGTCAACCGCGACGTGATCAACGAGCTGGACCGCCTGATCGAGCGCGGCGTGTCGGTGCTGTCGGAGCACGGTTCAAAAGTGGTCGGCATCAAGCACGCGGCCAACATTGTTAACCGCATTTCAAGCAACCAGCAGCAGCTGCTCAACCAGCTGCGCGAGCGCGATGCCGACGTGGTGGACGAGCTGGAAGAGGAGATGTACGAGTTCTTCATCCTCAGCCGCCAGACCCCGGCGACCCTGCAGCGCCTGATGGAAGAGATTTCTATCGAAGAGTGGGCGGTTGCGCTCAAGGGCACCGAGCCGGTGCTGCGTCAGGCCATTTTCAACGTCATGCCGAAGCGCCAGGTCACGCTGCTGCAATCCACCACCACCCGCCTGGGGCCGGTGCCGGTGAGCCGCATCGAGCACGTGCGCAAAGAGATCATGGCGACGGTACGCCAGCTGGCAGAAGAGGGCGAAATTCAGGTTCAGCTCTTCACCGAGCAGACCATGGAGTAACCCATGTACAAGAAACAGAGCTTACCGCTGAGCGCCCTGACCGCCAGCCGCCAGGCGGTGGTGAAACCGCGCCTGCACAAATTCCCGCCGCTGCGCAAGCGCCGCGCGGCACCGGCGCTGCCCGACGACGCCCGTCCGGTGCTGGACGACGCCGCGCTGCAGTCGCAGCTGCAGCAGGGCTTTCAGGATGGCCTGAACAGCGGCTTTGCGCAGGGCATGGAAGAGGGCAAAGAAGAGGGCTATCAGGAAGGGCTGCGGCTGGGGTTTGAAGAGGGCGTGCGCAAGGGCCGCTCCGAGGGCAAAACCCAGGCGCGCCAGCAGTTCCTCGAGGCCGCGCACCCGCTGGACAGCATTATCGCGTCGATGGAAACCTTCATGGCCAACTACGAGCAGCGCCGCCGCGAAGAGCTGTTGCAGCTGGTGGAGAAAGTGACCCGCCAGGTGATCCGCTGCGAGCTGACGCTCCATCCCACGCAAATCCTCACCCTGGTGGAAGAGGCGCTGGCCGCGCTGCCGCAGCAGCCGGAGCAGGTCAAAGTGATGCTGAACAGCGAGGAGCACCGCCGCATCAGCGAGGCCGAGCCGGAGAAAGTGGCGCACTGGGGGCTCACCGCCGACCCGGACCTGCCGCCGGGCGAGTGCCGGGTGATCACCAATACCACCGAAATGGACGTGGGCTGCCAGCACCGTCTCGACCAGTGCATGGACGCCCTGAAGGCGAACCTGCTGCCGGAATCGCACGATGAGTGATCACGACTTCGAGCAGGTTTTACGCTCGCTGGAGAACATTAACCTCGCCCGCGTGGCCGGAAGGCTGGTGCGCGTGGCGGGCATTCTGCTGGAGTGCGTCGGCTGCCGCCTTGCCGTGGGCCAGATGTGCCAGGTTGAAGGCGCGGAGGGCGAGCTGATCGAGGCGCAGGTGGTCGGCTTTGACCGCGACGTCACCTTCCTGATGCCCTTCAAGCAGCCCGCCGGGCTGATGGCGGGCGCGCGCGTTTACCCTCTGGACAAACAGCACGGCGTGCTGATTGGCGACCAGTGGCTCGGCCGCGTGGTCAACGGCCTCGGCGAGCCGATCGACGATAAAGGCAAGCTGACCGGCGACGCCGTGCTGCCGCAGCAATTGCCGCAGGTGCATCCGCTCAGGCGCCAGCCGGTGGACGCGCCGCTCGACGTGGGCGTGCGGGCGATAAACGGCCTGCTGACCATCGGCAAGGGCCAGCGCGTCGGGCTGATGGCGGGCAGCGGCGTGGGCAAAAGCGTGCTGCTCGGCATGATCACCCGCTACACCCAGGCGGAGGTCGTGGTGGTGGGGCTGATCGGCGAGCGCGGACGCGAGGTAAAAGAGTTTATCGACCATTCGCTGGGCGAAGAGGGGCGGCGCAAGTCGGTGATTGTCGCCGCGCCCGCGGACGAATCGCCGCTGATGCGCATCAAGGCCACCGAGCTGTGCCACACCATCGCCAGCTACTATCGCGACAAAGGCAAAGACGTGCTGCTGCTGGTGGACTCCCTGACGCGCTACGCCATGGCGCAGCGCGAAATCGCCCTCTCGCTGGGCGAACCGCCCGCCACCAAAGGCTATCCGCCGTCGGCGTTTGGCCTGATTCCGAAGCTGGTGGAAAGCGCGGGCAACAGCGAAAGCCACGGCTCGATGACCGCCATTTATACGGTGCTGGCGGAGGGCGACGATCAGCAGGACCCGATCGTCGACTGCGCGCGCGCCGTGCTCGACGGCCACATCGTGCTGTCGCGCCACCTCGCGGAGGCCGGGCACTATCCGGCGATCGACATCGGCCAGTCCATCAGCCGCTGCATGAGCCAGGTGACGCAGCAGGCGCACCAGCGCGCCGCGCGCACGCTGAAGCAGCTTTACGCCGAATACCAAAGCATTAAGCCGCTGATCCCGCTCGGCGGCTACGTGGCGGGGGCCGACCCGCTGGCCGATAAAGCGGTCAACCTCTCCCCGGCCATCACCCGTTTTCTGCAGCAGGAGGTTCAGGATGCCGCGCCGCTGGAGAAAACCATTGCCGACCTGAGCGCGCTGGCGCAGGCAGGATAACTACCGATGAGCAAACTGATTAACACCCTTGAACAGCTGCACCTGCTGCGCAACCGCGCGGTGCAGGATCTCAGCGCCCGGCTGGCCTCGCAGCAGCAGCTGTGCCAGCGGCTGGAAAAGAACATTCACGCCCTGTCGAACCTGGTCAACAACACCGTGCAGGAGCTGCAGGGCGGCGCGACCATGCTCTGCAACCAGTCCGTCTACAAGCGCCACATTCAGCGCGTGATCGACTGGCAAAAGCAGGAGCAGGCGCTGGCGAGCGTGGAGGCGCAGAAGCTGCAGGGCAACCTGCTGGCGGAGTCCCGCCGGGAAAAAAGCCTGGAGCTGGTGCTGGCCTCGCGCCGGGAAGACCTGCGCCTCGAGCAGGAGCGACGCGATCAGAAAACCACGGACGCGGTGTCGGCGCAGTGCTGGCTGCGTCAACAGCAGGCGCAGCGACAGCGATAGTATGAGCAACCTGATGCAGACGCTGCTGAAACGCCAGCAGCAGAAAAAAGAGTACGGCACCCCGTTCGTCAGCGTGGTGTGCCCCACCTGGAACCGCCGGGCGTTCTTGCCCTACCTGCTCTACATCTTCCAGTATCAGGACTACCCGGCCGACAGGCGCGAGCTGATTATTCTGGACGACTCGGCGCAGAGCAACGAAGACCTGGTCGCCATGATGGTCGACCCCGCGGCGTGCAGCGTGCGCTACGTTCACAGCCCGGAACGGCTCGATCTGGGCAAAAAGCGCAACATGCTCAACGAGATGGCGAACGGCGAGTACATCATCTGCTTCGACGATGACGACTACTATGCGCCGAACAAAATCAGCATGCAGGTGGCGGCGATGCAGCGCAACAACGCGCTGTTTTCCGGCAGCGACACCATCTACATCTGGTACAGCCACCTCGATAAAATTTACCGTACCCATTCGTTCGGAGAGCGCCACGCGCTGAACGGCACCTTTGGCTATCACCGCAACTTCCTGAAAAACCACCGCTATGAAGACGCCGCCACGCTGGCGGAAGAGCAGGCGTTTCTCAACAACTTCACCGCGCCGGTGCAGCAGATCGATCCGCGCGACGCGATTCTGTGCATCTCGCACAGCGCCAATACCTACGACAAAGATTTTGTGCTCGGCTCCTGCACGCCAGTCGAACTGACGCTGGAGGATTTCGTCACCGACCGCAACCTGCTGAGCCACTACCGCCGCCTGAGCGCCGCGCCGCTGAGCGCCGCCGTGCAGTGGCAGGCGTTTGGCAAGGTGGCGGTGATCTACGATCCCGAACGGCCGGACCAGCTGGAGGCCCAGCGGCAGAGCCTCATCTCGCTCGGGTTAGACGACGCGCGGCTGGTAGACATTGCCCGCGATCCTGACCACAGCGAGCTGGAGACGCACTGCGCGGTGCTGGAACAGGCGCAGCGCGATCAGTGGCACAGCGTGGCGCTGGTGGATGCGGCGGTGAAATACGTGCGTAAAGAGAACTCCCTCAAAACGGTGAACCGGCTGCTGGAGCGCCTGCCGCACATCGACTGGCAGGTTGTGCTGCTCGGCGGGCGCTACGACAACATTTCCGCGCTCAAGGCCCTGCCCGGCGTGGCGCGCGTGCTGAAGGGCGGCTGCGGATGCGCCTATGCGGTGAAGGGCGACTACATCCCCACGCTGCTTGACGTTTACCGCCAGGCGCATCGGCAGGGCGCGGGCCTGGACGCCTGCTGGCCGCTGCTGATGCAGGCCCACTGCTGGCTGGGGCTACAGCCCAGCTTCGCTTTTTTACCCGAGATAAAAGACCCCGCCAGCGGCGACCTTATCGACTGTACCCACTGGTTTTTTCGCAAAAACTTTCAATGAGTATCGCCGCCTTTGCCGCGGCAGGAGCAGCAAGTATGGAACTGACAGAACACTACCAGCCTGAATACGTGATCCGGTTTAACGCTCGCGAGGCGGCGTGCGAATGCCCGGCCTGTCAGGACGCCGCTGGCGACTGGCCAAAAACGCGCCTGACGGTGGGAAACCAGCAGCGGGAAAGCCTCAACGCGGCCTGCGAAAGCGCGGCGCGGGAGATCCTGCTAAACCCGGAAGCGTTTATGCTGCATACCGGCGAAGCCGACGCTGACGGCATTGCGGAGCATAGCCTCTGGGATGAAGCCTTAAACCAGCAGTGCATCAATATTGCCGTGCATCCGGCGCTAACGCTGGAGGGCAGCCTGTACGCCATCGGCGTGCTGCTCAGCAAGGCGCAGCGCTACGTGGAGGATAACCAGCGCGATCCGCAGAACCTGGCCGCCATGGGCGAGCAGCTGGCGCAGCTGGCGGAAGCGGGCGTGTTGAGCGAGCAGCTCGCCCTGCTGCCGCCGATTGAGGTCAACCGCGTCGAGGCGCTCGGCGAGATGGGCGCGATGCGCCTCAGCCTGAACGTGCCCGCGATGCAGAAAATGATGCTGATGTTCAAGCTCAGCGAGCTGGCGATCATGCAGCCCGCGCGCCTGCAGGAGCGGCTACGCGAGCTGGACGGCAGGGCGATTCCGCTGTTCGCAGAGCAGCCGTTTATCACCCGCAACGTGCTGCTGTACCGCCTGTACGGCGACAGCTTCCCGTGCCGTGACGCGGGTAACTACGGCGTGGCGCTGAAGTCGCTAACCGGCCAGTTCTTCCAGCTCAGGATGCTGTGCGCGATGTGGCTTGAGGACAATGCGCAGCTCACCGCCGATGAGTTTAGCGCGCTGTTCAGCGCCTGGTACGGCTGGCAGTCGCAGAACCCGCGCGCCGGCGACGGGGAAAACGGGGCGGACTACACGCTGCTCTGCGGGCTGTCGCTGATTTAAGAAGGGGCCAACACCATGAGTGCGAACACTGACCACGCGGGCCGCATCGGCTTTTTTATGGAGACGTCATTTCACTTTGAGGTCTACCGCAGCATTATTTCCGCCCTGCTCGAGGAGAACAGGCCCTGCGAGCTGCTGATCAACGACCTGATTGAAGACGCGTTCGTCAACGACATGACCTCGTTTCTGGCGACCCTCAGCGTGCCGGGGCTGGGCTGCCGCCTGCTGTCGGGGGCGCTCAATACCGGGCGGCGGTACGGCTGCCTGGTGAGTCCGTACTACGTTCCGGGCCTGGACGCGCTCTCCGACAACGCCGTTCGCACGGTGTACGGGCTGGCGAAAAACGACTGGAACCATGCCGCCTGGAACGCCCGCTATCGCCATATTCTCTGCTACAGCCGCTATACCCAGCGCGCGCTGGCGCTGGGTGAGAAGGCGAAAGTGGTGGGCAACCCGCGCTTCGACGACTGGCACAACCGGCGCTATCCCGCCGAACTGCCCGCGCATCTCGACGGCGCGGGCGGAAAGCCGGTTCTGCTGTATGCCCCAACCTACGGTGAGCTCAGTTCGCTGCCGCACTGGGCGGAAAAGCTCAGCCGCCTGGGATCGGAATACCACATCATCACGAAGCTGCACCACGGCACGCTGTATCGCCCCGGCGAGCGCGCGTCGCTCAAGCTCGCGCGGCGGTTTTTGAAGCGCAGCGTGCAGCCGGGCGACTCGGTGTTCACGCTGCTGGCGCACGCGGATTACGTCATCAGCGACAACAGCGGCTTTATTTTTGACGCGATCAACGCGGATAAAAAGGTGATCCTGCTTGAATGGGACGGAATGGAAACGCTGCTCAGCGGCAACCGCTCGTTCAGCAACCCGGACAGCCCCGAGCAGCAGGTGCGCCAGTTTTTACCCGTGGTGCGCGACATGGCGGACCTGCGCGCCTGCCTGTCGGACGACTGGCCGTGGGAGACGCACGCAGCGCGTTTGCAGGAGATTAAAACCGACTATTGCGACGCCTTTAACGACGGCAGCGCCGGACGCCGCGCCGCCGAGGTGATTATGCAGTCTATGGCGTAGGGTCGGCGCGGGCAGGGACGCCCGCGCGCTCAGCGTTTCTTGATCACTTCAATCAGGGAGGTCGTCGACACGCTCGGGGTTCGCGCCAGGTAGACCACGTCAAGCTGGCGCGCGAAGTGGTCGAATCTCCCCCTCCAGTCATCCCCCATCACCAGCACATCGGCCTGGTACTCGTGGATATACTCCGCCTTACGCTCCAGCGACTCTTCCAGAAAAATGGCGTCCACGTACTTGATGCCCGCCACGATGGCCATTCTGTCGTCCTGATCGTACACGGGGTAGCGGCCCTTTTTGCGCACGTTAAGTTCGTCCGACGAGACGCCGACGATCAGCCGGTCCCCCAGCGCGCTGGCGCGCTGCAAAATGTTCAGGTGGCCGACGTGAAAAACGTCGAAGGTGCCAAAGGTGATAATCGTCTTCATGCTCTGCGCTCTGGATCAGCCCTGCTCGTACAGCCAGTTTTCCGGCTCGCTGATGTTCAGCAGGTTTTGCAGGATCTCCTGCTGCATCGACAGCACGGTGATGTTGCTGTCGTTAAGCGCTTTGCACTCGGCGGCGACCTGCTCAAGCGCGTCCCAGAGGCCGTTGAGCTGGCGTTGATGCGTGGCGGGAAGGCGGGAGAACAGCGTGCGCAGGCCCGGCGTGCCGACCGGGATGCCCAGCTGAGTCAGCAGCTGGTAGCGCTGCCTGCTGTTGTGTGAAAGCTGCTCGTAGCAGGCGATAAGCTGCGGGTTGAGCTGCTCCAGCTTTGCCGTATCGCGTGCGATAAGCCACTGACGCTGGTCGGAAAGCAGGGCCTTCAGGCTGCCGTAGGTTTCACGGTCTTCCACCATGCCCTGGACCAGGGTTTTGACGCACTGTGCGGCGTTACTCATTGTTACCTCTGATAATATTTCTCAATCGCGCCTGCCAGCGAATCAACGTCGATGCTGATTTTTCCGCTCGCAATGGCGTCTTTCATGCTGGCCACGCGCGCCATATCCACCTCTGGCAGGGCTGCCAGCTGGGACTGCGCATCGCCAAGAACGGGATCGATGGCTGCGGTTTTGGCTGTTTTCATCTCGTCAGCGCCGGACGTGCGGGCCGTGGCCGTACTGCTGGCCTGGTTAATCGCGCTTGTCATTGCGTACTGGGTGGATGTCACTTTCATCGCATTACTCCATCTACGGATTGTTATTCGTCGTTTTCGCCAGAGCGGAAAGATCGTTTCCCGGCGCCTTACCGGGATAAAGCGGCGCACCGGCGGGAAAACTTAAGCGTGGCGGTACATTTTTATTTCGCGGCCGCAAAGCCGGTTCTGACCACGCCCATGTCGATCACCATCGCGGTGACTTCCCGCTCGCTGCTCTCGTTTTTCACCTTGATCATCTCGCCCTTGCGCCCTTTTTTGGCGGCGATCCCCATGGTGCGCGCCTCCACGCCGTCCTGGTCGGCAATCATCAGCACGCGCTGCCCGCGCTCCACCATCACCGGCGAATCCAGCTGGCTCTGGCTCAGGGGCTGCATCTCGCGCACGCGGCGCTTGAGGGTCAGGCCCACCGCGTCGTCCGGGCGGGTGAGATAGCCGCTGCGCAGGTTGCTGACGTTGAATTTTTTGCGCGTCAGGTCAGACGCCGCCAGCACGTGGCCGCGCTCCAGCGTGCGCGTCGGCATCAGCACCTGCAGGTAGATGTCCGGCTTTACCGTGACCGCCACGTCCCAGCCGCTGCCGGACTCGCAGCGCACGTCAAAGCGCAGGCGGCGCAGGTCGAGCCGCTCGCCGCCGGGCATGCTTACGGCAAGCGGCGTGGGGCAGGGGGCGTATTGCGAAATTTCAGACGGGATAAACAGGTTCAGCTTCGCCTGGTAATCCTCCCAGCGGCTGCGCTGCGCCTCATGGCGGATGGCGTCTGCGGCCTGCTGCTGCACGCGGGCGTAAACCTGCTTGCGCGCGGTGGCGGCCTGAGGCTGCGCCGCCGCCGGAAGCGCGAACAGGCACAGCATTGCCGCCGGAATGGACCAGCGGAAAAAAGGCTTCCTGCATGCGGCAGTGGTAACAGATAAGTCTATTAAATTCATGGTGTTAAAAACCTGGCACGATAGTTGCTTTATAGGTTGCAGCAACATGGACTCTTGCAGGCGTCCACCACAGAAAGGAGCGAGTTGTGAGTATTACTTTTGACAAGGCATTGGGCGTTCATCCGCAGGCTGTAGCACTTCGACTTTCCAGGGCGGAACTGCTTTCAGCAAATCTGGCTAACGTCGATACCCCCAACTTCCAGGCTAAAGATATTGATTTTGCCGCAGAGATGCAACGCTCGCAGCGCGATTTCTTTCCCGGCTCCGCGCCGCAGGAGATGTACCGCGTGCCGTATCAACCCTCCTCGGACGGCAACACCGTTGCGCTGGACGTGGAGCAGGCCGAGTTTTCAAAAAACGTACAGGACTACCAGATGAGCCTCGCGTTTTTGAACATGAAATTCACCGGCCTGAAGAAGGCAATTGAAGGTAAGTAATTGAATCAGGTAACAAAGAATGGCTTTTAGCGATATTTACCGCGTGTCGGGTTCCGCGATGACGGCGCAAACCGTCCGGCTGAACACCATCGCCAGTAACCTCGCCAACGCCGAAACCCCGGCGGTGGACGAGGGCAATGTGTATAAAGCGCGCCGCCCGGTGTTTGCGGCGGTTTACCAGAACGACGAGCTGACCAACCGCGACGCGATCTCCGGCGCCCGCGTGCAGGTGCTGGACGTGGTGGAATCGGGTAACGCGGTGCAGCGCTACGAGCCGCACCACCCGATGGCGAACCCGGACGGCTACGTCTGGTATCCCGATATCAACGTGGTGGAAGAGATGGCGGACATGATGTCGGCGTCGCGTAACTTCGAAACCAACGTCGATGTTCTTAACAATGTGAAAAGCATGCAGCAGAGCCTGCTGCGGCTTGGCGAGGCGTAATAGATGAGCGTGAATGGCGTTTCCACCCAGTCCGGCGATACCACCACCACCCGAGACGGTGGCGTATCCCCGAACGACAACACCGCCGCAGGGATGAACAACCTGTTTATGCAGCTGCTGGTGGCGCAAATCCAGAACCAGGACCCGCTGAACCCTACCGACGGCACCGAATACGTCAGCCAGCTTGCGCAGCTGACGCAGGTGCAGTCGATGGAAAACATGATGGCCGGAATGCAGAACATCGGCGTGCTGATGGACAACCTGCAAACCCTGTCGACGGGCAACCTCGTGGGCCAGAAGGTCATGGTTAAAACCGACACCATTCAGACCGACGGCAGCACCAACGTCGACGGCCGCCTGACGCTGGAGCACGCCGCCAACACGGTGACCGTCATCCTGAAGGATGAGACCGGCAAGGAAACCAGGGTGGAGCTCGGCAAGCAGGAGGCCGGCGAGGTGGACTTCACGGTGAACCCGACGGAGCTGGGGCTCAAAGAGGGGAAATACACCATGTCTGTGGTCACCGACGTCGACGATGCGACGGTGCCGATCGAGGTGAGCGGCGTGGTGAATAACGTGCGCATCCCGATGGACGGCAGCGCGATCGTGCTCAACATTCCGGGCATTGGCGACGTGCCTTATCACCAGATTACGCAGTTTGGGCAGTCGCCCTCGAACAACGACAGCGCAAAAAAATTGATGAGTTAATCAGGAACAACTATGAGCTTTGACATTGCAATTTCGGGCTTAAACGCCATTAACGAGCAGCTGGGCGCCATCTCCAACAACATCGCTAACTCCGGGACCGTCGGCTTTAAGTCGGGCCGCGCCGAGTTCGCCTCGCTGTACGCCGAGGGCCAGCCGCTGGGCGTGGGCGTTACCAGCATTGCCCAGAGTATTTCCAAAAACGGAAGCATTTTTTCCTCTGCCAACAGTCTCGATCTCGCCATAAACGGCGACGGCTTTTTCGTGATGCGCGACAGCGCGGGCACCACCGCCTATACCCGCGCGGGCTATATGCGCACCGACAGCCTCGGCAACCTGATCAACAACCAGGGCATGTACCTGCAGGGCTACCCGGTGGACGCCAACGGCGTGATCCAGACCGGCACCGTCGGCAACCTGACCATCAGCAGCGGCTCGATTCCGGCGAAGGCGACCAGCTCGCTGGACTTCACGGCCAACCTCAACGCCAATGAGGAAAAGCCGAAGACGGCCACGTTCGATCCGACCGACGAAACCTCCTACAACCACACCTACGCCACCCAGGTGTACGACTCGCTGGGCCGCGAGCACACCCTGAAGCAGTACTTCGTCAAAACCGACGATAACGCCTGGGAAGTGCACTACTACATGGACGACAAGCAGGTGGGCACCGCGCCGCAGGAGATGACCTTCACCGAGCAGGGCGTGCTGCTGACGCCAAACGGCGCGGTCAAGCTTAACGCGGATATTCCCGGCGCGGACGGCATCGAGCTGGAGCTGAACTACAACGGCACCACCCAGTTCGGATCGGAGTTCTCCGTCAGCAAAAACAACGGCAACGGCTATGCCTCCGGCGAGCGCACCGGGCAGACCATCGATAAGGACGGCAGCGTCTACGCCACCTTCTCAAACGGCCAGCGCCTGCTGCAGGGCCAGGTGATCCTGGCGACCTTCGCCAACCCGAACGGTCTTTCCTCGCAGAACGGCACCACCTGGACGCAGACCGCCAGCTCCGGCGCGCCGCTGACCGGCACCCCGGGCACCGGGCTGCTGGGCGCGCTGACCTCCAACACCCTGGAAGGCTCGAACGTTGACCTGACGGCAGAGCTGGTGGGGCTGATGACCGCCCAGCGTAACTATCAGGCCAACACCAAGGTGATCAGCACCAACGACAGCATGATGACGGCGCTGTTCCAGGCGGTGTAATGGACCACTTAATTTATACCGCCGTGAGCGGGGCGTCGCGCAGCCTCGCCCAGCAGCAAATCCACGCGAACAACCTGGCGAACGTCAATACGCAGGGCTTTCGTCACGACCTGGATAACGCCATGTCGCAGCAGATCCAGGGGGAGGGCTACGCCTCCCGCTTCCTGGTTCAGCCGCAGCAGGGCGGCGTTGACCTGACGCCGGGCGCCACCCGCGACACCGGGCGCGATCTCGACGTGGCCATCAAGGGCAGCGGGCTGATTGCGCTGGTGAGCGGCAACCGCGAGGTCTACACCCGCAACGGCCAAATTCAGGTCGGCCCGGAGGGGGATTTGACCATCGACGGCCTGCCGGTCTCCGGCGATAACGGCCCGATCGTGCTGCCGCCGTTTTCGTCCATCAGCATCGCCGACGACGGCGTGATCTCCATCGTGCCGGACGACGGCAACGTGGCCGCGCCGATGGACGTCGACCGCATCAAGCTGGTGGACATTCCCGCGTCGCAGCTCAGCAAAAACGCCGCCGGATTTATGATCACCCGCGCCAACGTCAATCCGCGCACGGAGGAGGTGGAGCTGGTTTCCGGCCATCTCGAAAGTTCCAACGTGTCGGCTATCAGCGAAATGGTCTCCAGCATCGCGCTTAACCGCCAGTTCGAAGCCCAAATCAAAATGATGAAGGCGGCGGAAGATCTGGCGACGGCGGGCAACCGCCTGCTGCGCAACACCTGATTGAGTAAGGAATAACGATGAATCCCGCTTTATGGATCAGTAAAACCGGCCTCGCCGCGCAAGACGCGAAGATGAGCGCGATCTCCAACAACCTGGCGAACGTGAACACCACCGGCTTCAAGCGCGACCGCGTGATGTTCGCCGATCTGTTCTATCAGAACCAGCGCACGCCGGGCGGCCAGCTTGACCAGAACAACACCTCGCCGACCGGCATCCAGTTCGGGACCGGCGTGAAGATCCTCGGCACCCAGAAGGAGTTCTCGACCGGCAACATTCAGAACACCGGGCAGAATATGGACGTGGCGATTACTGGCCAGGGCTTTTTCCAGGTGGAAACCAGCGATGGCGATATCGCCTATACCCGCGCCGGTAACTTCCAGAAAAACCCGGACGGCCTGCTGACCAACGCGCAGGGCCTGCCGCTGGTGCCGCAGATCGAGCTGCCGGACAACGTGAAGGATATCCAGATCGGTAAAGACGGCACCGTCACCGCCACGGTCGCGGGCGAAACCGAACCGGTCGAGCTGGGGCAAATCACGCTGGTGAACTTCGTCAATCCGGCCGGGCTGGAGGCCATCGGCGGCAACCTGTATCGCGAAACCGCGGCCAGCGGCGAAGCGGTGGAGGGCGTGGCCGGTGAGGAAGCCTTTGGTCAGCTGGAGCAGGGATCGCTGGAGGGGTCTAACGTGCAGGTGGTTGAAGAGATGGTCGACATGATCACCGTTCAGCGCGCCTACGAGATGAACGCCAAAATGGTCTCTGCGGCAGATGACATGCTGAAGTTTGTCACGCAGTCGATGTAACGCGTGAAGCGAAGTGAACGAAAAATGAAAAAGCAGTTAGTTATCGGCTTTTTTGCGCTGCTGCTGGCCGGGTGTGAAAGCCCGGCCCTGCTGGTGCATAAAGACGACGCGGCCTACGCGCCGCCAGAAGATTTCTCCTTGCCGCCGACGCAGGTTCAGGGCGGCGGGCTGTACAACACCAACTACAACTGGTCGCTAACGCAGGATCGCCGCGCCTACCGCGTGGGCGATATTCTGACCGTCAAGCTGGACGAGTCCACGCAGGCGAGCAAGCAGGCGCGCACCAACTTCGGCAAGAAAAACGATGTCTCCATCGGCGTGCCGGAGGCCTTTGGCCACTCGGTCGATAAGCTGTCCGGCTCGATAGACGGCAACCGCAACTTCAACGGCAATGCCACCTCGCAGCAGCAGAACAGCCTGCGCGGCGCCATCACCGTTGCGGTCTACAAGGTGCTGCCGAACGGCGTGCTGGCGATCCGCGGCGAAAAATGGCTGACCCTCAACCAGGGCGATGAGTACATGCGCGTGACCGGGCTGGTGCGTGCCGAAGACATCGAGCGCGACAACTCGATCTCCTCGCAGCGCATCGCCAACGCGCGGATCTCCTACGCCGGACGCGGCGCGCTCAGCGATGCCAACTCCGCCGGCTGGCTGACCCGCTTCTTCAACCATCCGCTGTTCCCGATTTAATGGAGTCCGTGATGCGTAAGGCAATGCTTTTTCTGATGCTGCTGTGGACCGCGGGCGCGTCGGCCGAGCGGCTGGGCAACGTGGTGGATATCCAGGGCGTGCGTGGCAACCAGCTGGTGGGCTACAGCCTCGTCGTCGGTCTCGACGGGACGGGCGATAAAAACCAGGTGAAATTCACCAGCCAGTCGGTGACCAACATGCTGCGCCAGTTCGGCGTGCAGCTGCCGGCCAAAATCGATCCGAAGGTGAAAAACGTCGCCGCGGTGGCGATCAGCGCCACGCTGCCGCCGGGCTACGCGCGCGGCCAGGCGATTGACGTCACCGTCTCATCGATTGGCGATGCCAAAAGCCTGCGCGGCGGCACGCTGCTGCTGACCCAGCTGCGCGGAGCCGACGGCGAAGTCTACGCCCTGGCGCAGGGGAACGTGGTGGTCGGCGGCGTAAAGGCCGAGGGCAACAGCGGGTCGAGCGTGACGATCAATACCCCGACCGTGGGCCGCGTGCCGAACGGCGGGTCGGTAGAGCGCGAAATTCCCTCCGATTTTCAGCAGAACCAGCAGGTGATCCTCAACCTCAAGCGCCCGAGCTTTAAAACCGCCAACAGCGTGGCGGTGGCGCTCAACAGCGCCTTTGGCTCCGGCACCGCCACGGCGCAGAGCGCCACCAACGTGGTGGTCAACGCCCCGCTGTCGGCGGGCGAGCGCGTGGCCTTTATGTCGATGCTGGAAGACGTGCAGGTGAGCGCCGCGAAGCAGCCGCCGCGCGTGGTGTTCAACGCCCGCACCGGCACGGTGGTGATCGGCGACGGCGTGGTGGTCCGCGCGGCGGCGGTGTCGCACGGCAACCTGACCGTGACCATCCGCGAGTCTTCCAACGTCAGCCAGCCGGGCGCGTTTAGCCAGGGGCAAACCGTGGTGACGCCGGAAAGCGACGTCAACGTCGACCGAGGGCGGGGCCAGATGGTGACGATTTCGGCGGGCACCAGCCTGCGCAGCATCGTCAACACGCTCAACAGCCTGGGCGCCGCGCCGGACGACACCATGGCGATCCTGCAGGCGCTGCACGAAGCGGGCGCGCTCGATGCCGAACTGGTGGTGATTTAAGGAATGACGATGGTAGACGCGATTCACTCCCGCACCAGCATCATGCCCGGCGACGTGACCGGGCAGGTGAAACCGCAAAACCTTGAGCAGGCGGCGGAGCAGTTTGAGGCGATGTTTCTGCGCTCGCTGATGAAGCAGATGCGCAAAGCGTCGCAGGCGCTGGTGGACGATAACCCGTTCGACAGCAAGCAGCAGCGCATGATGCAGGAGTTCTACGACGATAAGCTCACCTCTCAGCTCGCCTCGCAGCGCAGCACGGGGCTGGCGCAGATGATTATCGCCCAGCTGGGGCCGCAGGAGAGCGCCGCGCTTAAGAATGCGCAGCCTGTGGCCGCTTTAAATGAACATCCACAGGAATTAAACACCCCCGTCGTGCCGGTCATGCGTCGCGGGCAGGAGTAAACCATGAATATGTTCAACATTGCCTGGAGCGGTTTGCAGGCGGCGCAGTTTGGGATGAGCGTGACCTCCATGAACATCTCCAACGTGCTGACGCCGGGCTACAGCCGCCAGGGCATTATCCAGAGCTCGGTTGCCACTCTGGGGCAGGGCGGCATGTCGGCGGGCGCGGGCGTGCAGGTTGACAGCATTCGCCGCGTCTCGGATCAGTACCTGACCAACCAGGTGTGGCAGAGCAACAGCAAGGCGAACTACTACGGCATCAACAACCAGTACCTGAGCTCGCTGGAGAAGGTCATCGGCACCGACTCTACGAGCCTGGGCACCGGGCTGGACGATTTCTTCTCGGCGCTGAACGCCCTGACCAAAGAGCCGGAAAGCGAAGCCACCCGCAAGCAGCTGCTGAACCAGGCCGACTCGCTGGCGACGCGCTTTAACAACATGAACGACTTCATCAACGGCCAGAAGACGTCGGTGGCGAACCAGCGCGACACCATGGTCGGACAGATCAACAGCCTGACGGCGGGCATTGCCGACTACAACAAGAAAATCATGGAGATGGACTCCACGGGCGGCAACAGCAACGTGCTGCGCGACCAGCGCGACGAGCTGGTGAAGCAGCTCAGCACCTACGCCGACGTGAAGGTGACGGAAGACAGCAACGGCAGTTACTCCGTCGCCATGAAAAACGGCCAGCCGCTGGTGAGCGGAAAGGTGGCGGGCGAGCTGAGCAGCAGCCTGGACGGCAGCGGCAACCCGGTGTTAAGCCTGAACTTTTCCAACACCACCTTCTCCCTGAACCCGTCCACGGGCGGGCAGCTCGGCGCGCTGTACGACTATGAAACCGGCGAGCTGGCGGACATGCAGGCCTCGGTGCAGGGGATGGCGGAAGCGGTGGCGACGCTCTTCAACGACCAGCTGGCGAAGGGCTTTGATAAGAACGGCAATCCGGGCAAGCCGCTGTTCAGCTTTGATCTTAAAAACCCCGCCGGGATTTTGCAGGTCAACGATCTGGAACCGAACGATCTGGCGCTGTCCGACACCGCGGGCGAGCAGGGGAACGGCGGCAACCTGCAGGCGCTGATCGACCTCAAGAATAAAAAGGTCGATATCGGCGGCATGGGCAACATGAGCCTGAACGAAGGGGCGGCGGCGATTATCTCGAATATCGGTATCGCCAGTAAAAAATCCCAGAGCGAGCTGGAGGCGGCGCAGGGCGTTTACGATCAGGCGCAGCTGCAGCGCAACAACCTCAGCGCGGTCAACCAGGACGAAGAGGCCATGAACCTGCAGATTTACATGCAGTCCTACCAGGCCAACGTCAAGGTGATTGCCACCGGCAACCAGATTTTCAGCGACCTGTTAAGCATGTTTTAACCGGCGCTAAGGAAAAGTTATGCGAATCAGTAGTCTTTATAATTCCGACGCCATGCTGGCGCAGCTCGGGGTCAACGGCACCCGAATGAGCAAGCTCATGGAGCAGATGTCCACCCAGAAGCGGATCAACGTGCCGTCTGACGATCCGGTCGCCGCGACGCGCCTGGTCCAGCTTAACCGCGAGCAGGCGGCGATTAAGCAGTATCAGAGCAACATCACCGGCCTGAGCGGCGCGCTCTCCAGCCAGGAGGCGCACGTGACCGCCATGAGCAACCAGCTGCTGTCGATGAACGACAAGCTGCTGGCGGCGGCAAACGGCACCCACAGCACCGAGGATATGGCCGGCTTCGGGGCCGAGCTTTCCTCAATGCTCGATTCGCTGGTGGCGTCGATCAACGCCCAGAACGAGAGCGGCGGCTACCTTTTCTCCGGCACCAAAACCGACACCAAGCCGGTGGTCTGGGACGAGACGCAGGGGAAATATGTCTACCAGGGCAACAGCGGCTCGCGCGAAACCACGGTGGCTAACGGCGTGAACGTGACCGAAAACACCCACGTGGTGGGCGCCTTTTCCGGTAGCGGCGACGATCTGGAGATGCTGAACAAGCTGAAGGCGCTGAGCGATAAAATGCAGGACCCGAACGTTCCCGCGGGCGACTACCAGGACGAACTCAACGAGATGATTTCTCTCTCCGGCAACGCTCGCGATAAGGTCGCCGCCATCTTTACCGATCTCGGCGGCCGTCAGAACCGCCTGACGATGCTGGGCGATGCGCACACCGACGTCAGCATGGCGAACGATCAGGTGGTGCGCGATCTGTCCGATACCGACTGGGCAACCACCAGCATTAACCTGCAGCTGTTCACCAACTCCGTGCAGATCACCAACAAAGCGTACAGCATGATCAGTCAGCTTTCGCTCTTTAGCATGATGTAATCGCCATGCAGGTTGGTTTAAAAACAACGTCGCTTGCGACCACGCCCGCGCCCGTCAGAACCGCGCCGGGGGCGGCAACGTCCGTTGCGCGTACAGACGCGCTGGCAAACGCCCGGCCCGCCGCGCCGCCGTTTCCGGAATCGGCGCTGCTTTCCCGGCGGCCGCTGCGCTATAACGTTCAGCTCAACCAGCAGCTGACGTCGGTGCAGAAAGCCGAGAGCTACCTCAGCGAAGCGGAGACGCAGCTGCTGATGCTGCGCCACCAGGCGACGCGCGGCAGCGGCGCGGAGCGCGCGAAGGCCGTGAATACGATGCTTCAGCAGCGCGGCGCGCTCTCCGGCGGGACGGTCGATCGCAACTTCAACGTGACGCTGCAGCAGAAAAGCCAGGTGAGCTTCACGCTGCCGGGCATGGAAAAAATCCTTGAGCCGTCGTCCGGCGAGACGCTGGTGTTTGCCCTCGGCGGCGGCAGGCGCGAGCTTACCGCGGTGGCCATTCCGCCGCAGGCAACGCCGCGTCAGGCGCTGATGCAGCTAAACGTCGGGCTGGGCAAGCTCGGCATTCACGCGGCGCTGAGCGGTGAAGGCCAGGTGCGTTTTCAGGTGGCGGAAGATCGCTGGGCGCGGGTGAGCCAGAATTTCAGCGTGCGCGGCGAAGGCCAGCAGTTCCCGGCGGACGCCTTTACCCTGCTGGCACCGGCGGCGGAGCCGAGCCGCGAAGATGAGGTGGGCCAGCTCGCCAGCCAGTGGACGCCCGGCGCGAGCGGCAGGATGCAGCAAACGCTGGAGCAAATCACCCGCGAGCGCGGCAAGCTGCACCAGCACCAGGAGCGCGTGTCGGCGCGGATTCAGGATATGTCGGCGGCCTATACGCCGGGCGAGGCGCTGGAAACGGCGCGGGCGCTGGGCAGCGCGTTAGCCAACAGCGGAACGCAGTACGGCGTGCTGGCGAAAGCGCTGTCCGCGCAGGGGAACGTGTCATTGACGACGGTTAAGAATTTGCTGGGCTAGCGTTCTGAATGGTTGAGAGATTCCCAGTAATTTTTTTGCTCTTAAAGCAATGAAAAAATTACAGGATAATAAAAGACTTACAGCGGTCCCCTGGTCCGGCTGAAAATCGCTGAGGCGTTGACCGTAGGCCGGGGCGAGGCGCACGGATGCGCCGAGAGGGCGTGACCTACATGGATGTAGGATCACGCCCGACCCGATAGCCGAAGGGAATAAGCCGAAGGCACCGCGAAGCGGCGATTTTCTTTGCCGGGAGCCGGGATTGTGAAGGGGGCGGCGGCGAGCCCCCTTCACACGTTCACGGGTAACGCTGCATACAGAGAAGTGCAGAACTTAAGGTGAACGGAATTACCACCACAGCCGTATGTTCCCCCTCACCCCAGCCCTCTCCCTGAATGGAGAGGGAGTATTCTGTGCCTGTCTGAAATTTGTGGGGATCCCTCAGCCCTCAAGGGAGAGGGAGTATTCCCTCAGCCTGCAAGGCTACTTCCTCAACGGATATAAAAATATTGCCCCGCTTTGCCCCACCACCAGCGGCTGGGCATCCACAAAAATCGGCTGCATCCAGAAATCGACGTGCATCAGCATGTCCACCAGGCCATCAATCATCAGCCCTTTCTGCATCGTGCTGTAGTAAATCGGCGTGTAGGAAAAGAACTGCTTGCCGTTTTGCTGGTTAATCTCCGTGAACTTCCCCTTCAGCACGAAGCGGTTGTCGTTCGGGTTGGTGATGGTCGTCAGGATCGCGTTGTTCGCGGTCTGCATGTGCGAATCGTAGACTTCCTTTCGCTGCGACATCAGATCGTAAAAGCCGAGCTGCAAAAATCCCTCAACCCGGGTCTGCGGAGACGTTTGCGTCTGAATGATAGGCACGGCGGCCAGCGCGGCAGCGACGACCAGAACACAGGCCAGCAGCCATTTCACGTTAAGCACAGGTTTCCATCTCACTGATTTTCCTCCTCGTCTCTCGAAGTATCAGGTTGTTCAGCTGGGTGGTATCAATGCGCCAGTGGTAAATCGCCATCACCAGCTGCTTTTTATCGCAGCGGCTTTTCAGCGCAAAGGTGTAGTTAAGCGTTTGGTCAACGCTCTGGTAGTAGACCGACATATCGATCGACTGGGTTTTGATCTGCTGGTTGACGGCATACAGGGTGTCTTTGATCTTGCTGTAAAAGTCCTCTTTATTCATCGTCGGGCGGTTCGCTTCAGAGATCTCATAGATGCGGATGTTGCTGTAAACGCCCGCCTCCTGCTCTGTCGCAACCAGCCGCGATCCCCTGGAGTTGGCGTACTGCCAGCCAGCGGTGCCGCTGACGATGACCACCACAACGAGCAGCAACAGGGCCACCAGCGATGGCGGCAGCCGGAAGCGGGGGGCTTTCGGATGGGGAAACGCGCGGGCGTGAATGGCATCCGCTTTCGCCTGAATCAGCTCCTGCGCGGGGGCCGGGAGGAGCTCCGCGGTGTCGGCCACCTCGTCTTCCGGCTGGGCTGCGGGCAGCGTGGCCGGGAGATCGATCTCTTCGCTTTCGCGCTCCACGGAACGGCACCAGGCCTGCTCCAGGAGATAACCCTTTTTAGGGATGGTTTTGATTATTTTCTGCGTTTTTCCATCGTCTTCCAGCGCCGTGCGTAATGCATGAATTGCATTCGGCAAACTATTATTGCCAATAACGCGGCGTTCCCAGACGAGATTAGTAAGTTCTTCACGGGTAAGTATTTTCCCGGCATTTGTGACCAGGACGTCCAGCAGTTTTAATTGATACTCACCGAGGCGCTTTCTTTCACCCGATATGAGGCTAATGATTGAGCCCGAGGGTAAATCAACGAGCCAGTTGTTTACCGCATAATATGTTTTATTCATGGCAAGTGATGGTGGTTACCCACTCCATAAAGATTAAATTTTCAGGCGCTGCACAATATGTGTGCAAAACGCTTAATGTAAATTAATCATTAATTCCGTTTAAAATTCACTGAGAATTGCCGCTTGCCTGCGGAAATATGCAAAAAGACGCGTCGCGAAGATGAAAAATGCGAAAAAATCCCACTTAGGGACGGGAAGTTTCATCCGGCGTTATAGGTCTTTTCTTAGACGTGTTTAGGAAGTTTCTCTTCCGTGGCACATTTTTACGCGATAAAAGTGTGATATGCAACAAATTATTGAACGATCTCACCCCGGTCGTATTAACGCTTTTCGTTAAACGTTAATGCACATCGGTTTTTGATCGTTTTATTTATAATTTGTTTAGGGATGTAGCAGGGATGTTTTCATTCGGCACCGGGTAAATGAGACTCTTTTCAGGTGAGAGATAAAAAACGTAAGCAAATGTAATGGATGCTTAAGTTTGAATGTCGCCGTGTCGCTTTATGTTCTTTTTTATTCTGCATTTAATGACCGCGGTGACTATTAACCGTTATTTTATTTCCGCTGTGGAAATTCATTTTTTTTTCATTTTCGATTTAATTCTTCGTCGTGACGTGTCGTTTTACCTGAGTACCAGAGAGAAGAACCTGACAGACAGGTTCAAAAGGAGAATTCGAACATGGCACTTTCTATTTTTACCAACGCCTCTTCCATGGCTTCCGTTAACGCGCTGAATAAATCCAACAGCATGCTGTCCACCGCGATGGAGCGTCTGGGCACCGGTAAGCGCATTAACTCTGCGGCAGATGACGCCGCGGGCCTGCAGATCGCAACCCGTCTTCAGGGCCAGTCTAACGGTATGACCGTTGCCCAGCGCAACATCTCCGACGCCACCGCGCTGCTGCAGACCGCTGAAGGCGCGTTTGATGAAGTAAGCAACATCATGTACCGCATGAAAGACCTCGCATCCCAGGCGGCGAACGACACCAACGGCCCGGAAGATCGTCAGGCGCTGCAGTCCGAAATGGATGAGCTGAACAGCGAGCTGGACAACATCATGGGTAACACCAAGTATGCGGGTGAGAGCCTGTTCGCGAGCGGCGGCAAGTTCACCAAAGCGATGAACTTCCAGATCGGTGCATCCGAAGGTGAAAGCCTGAAGGTTGACGTCAGCAAAGATCTGACTGCTGTGAAAGGCGCAAGCGGCCTGAAGGGCCTGCAGACCGCTTCCGGCGCATCCGGCGCGCTGCTGACCGTGTCCGGCGCTCAGGGCATGATCACCAAAGTTGAAAATGCCATCTCTCAGGTTGGTACCCTGCGTTCTAAACTGGGTGCGAACATCAACCGTCTGGGCCACACCGCGGCGAACCTGGCGAACATGAAAGACAACACCGACCTGGCGCTGGGCAACATCCGCGACGCTGACTTTGCATCCGAAGCGTCAAGCATGACCCGCAACCAGATGCTGGCGCAAACCAGCATGTCCATGCTGAAGCAATCCAACAGCATGTCCGGTATGGTGATGTCCCTGCTGGGCTAATCCACCTCACCGTTGCAAAAAACACCGCTGTAAGGCGGTGTTTTTGTTTGCGGCGCTTCCCTTTCTATTTCCTTTCAGGGGAAGAATGCCTTCCTTCCTGATGTTAACTACCTGAATTTTAATTACTTAAAAATTGGCACGATGGTTGCATTAAACGGGCATGGTTTAGCAACAGGTGCGAACGGAGAACCTCAACATGGCAGATTTTAGCAGCATTGATCCCCAGACTCTGGCTCAGCAGCTGGCGACATACGACATCATGTCTTTGCAAAACCAGTTGAAAACCAAATCGTCGACCATGAACGCGCAGAAGAAAGCTCTCGACGCGCTGAAAACCGCGCTGGGCGATTTCCGCACCGCGATGTCCGGGCTCAACGGCACCAGCAGCGGCATGCTGAAAAACGCCGTCAGCATGAACCGGGAGGGGATTGCGAACGTTACCGCGAACTCCAACGCGCTGAAGGGCACCTACAACATTGAGGTGACGAAGCTCGCGTCTGCCCACCAGATCGGTTTCGAAGGCATGACCGATGAGAGCATCAAAAATGCCACCGGCACCATGGACATCGATCTGGGCGGCAAAACCATTTCCGTTAACCTCGACGATATGGAAAGCCTGAGCGATCTGACCAAGGCGATCAACGGCGATAAAGATAACCCCGGCGTGACGGCGTCCCTGATCCGCACCGACGGCAGCGTGACGCTGATGTTAAGCAGCGATGAAAGCGGCGCGAAAAACACCATCACCGTGGGCGGTACGGCCGGCTTTGACTCGAAAAACGCGAAGAAGATTTCTGACGCCTCGGACTCTGAAATCAAGATGGGCGACATGACCTTCACCAACAGCTCGAACACGCTGGATAAGCTGATTGATGGGGTGACCATTGAGCTGACGTCCTTAACCGAGGCCGGGAAACCGCTGACCCTCTCCGTGGGCACCGACAGCGAAGGCACCAAAGAGCAGCTGCAAACCTTCATAAATGCCTACAACACGCTGCAGGACACACTCAGCAACCTGACGAAAAGCGGCAGCGGTGACGATGAAACCCGCGGCGCCTTTGCCGGTGATGCCACCATGTCTTCGCTCGACCGCGAGCTGAATGACGTGATGCGCCAGGTGTTCGGCGGCATGCGGATGTCCGATTTTGGCATCACCGCGGACAAAGACGGCAAGCTTGAAGTTGATAACAAAAAGCTGGACGCCGCGCTGAAGGCCGACCCGCAAAAGCTCAACGACCTGTTCAACGGCAAGGACGGGATGCTGACCAAAATGGACAAGTCCCTCGACCGTTATCTGAACTCGACCAACGGCTTACTGAAGGGCCGTCAGGACGTGCTGGATCGTCAGCAGAGCGATATTGACACTAAAACTGAAGCGATGAACGCGCGCTACGAGAGCTCGTATAACCGCTATCTGAAGCAGTTCACGCAGCTGCAGAAGGCGATGTCGCAAATGAACAACACCATGAGTATGTTTGGTTTAGCTTAAGGAAATCACCGCGTTTATGTACGGGAACGAGCAGCACGGCTTCGGCCACTATCAGGAGTCCGACCTGGCGATTCAGGCCGCGGCAGCCAATCCGCACCAGCTGGTGCTCATGCTGTTTAACGGCCTGATGGACGAACTGGTGCGGGCAAAGAGCCATATCGCCGCGCGCCGCTTTGACCGCAAGGCGCAAAGCATCAACAAGTGCATCGATATTCTCAATGCGCTTACCAGCTCGCTGGATTTCGAAAAGGGCGGCGAGCTGGCGCTGAGCCTCGCCAACCTTTACGACTACTGCGTCTATCGCCTCTACGATGCCAGCCACAAGCTTTCGGTGACGCATATCGAAGAGGTTGAGGTGATTCTGGCCAACCTGCAGGACGGCTGGGAAAAAATGGGAACGCAGCAGCATGGATGACGTACAGGTGATGCGTTTCCTGGCGCGCTCCCTGGCACATTCGGCCAGCCAGCACGACTGGCCGAAGCTTCAGGACGTTGACGCGCAGATTGCCGCCCTGCTGACCGCCCTAAAAGGCCAAACGCTGGGCGACGCCGCGCGCGAGGCGCTGGCCGAGCTGCAGCAGACGCACGCGAAGGTCAGCCTGTTCTGCCAGGCGCAGAGCGAGGAGCTTGAACAGAAGATGGCGAAGGCCCGCCGCAACCGGGAAGGCGCGACCGCCTATGCGCTGTTTACCGAGGCGGAGGACGCAGGCCGATGAATCTGGTGCTTTCACAGCTGACGCAGCTTCCCGTTGCCGCCGATCCAGTCGACGCCGCGCCGCTGCCTTCCGCTATTGCGGGCGACAGCGCGACGCCCGCGGCGACGGACGATGCTGACCAGGCGGCTCCGGCGTTTAACGATGCGCTGTTACACACGATCAACACCCTGATTGGCTTCGAGCTGCCGCGCGAGACCCCCGTGGTGCTGGCGGGCGTAAACGCCAAAGACGATAACGACGAGCACAACGCGCAGCGCGACGATCCGCAGGCGCTGGCGAACAGCATCATCGGTTCGCCAGAGCGCCTTCTGGACGCGCTGCTGGCGGCAAGCCAGATGCCGGTGAAAACGCTAAACGTCACCCAGGCGGCCGCGCCGCTGGCGGGCGACGCGCTGCAGATGAAAAACCTCAGCGCAGGCCCGCAGCCGATGGCCGAAACGCTCAACCGCGGGCCGCAGCCGCAGCTGCTGAACGTGGCGCCAGCGCCCGTCGCGGAGCCGGTAAAACCGGAGCTGCACGATCTCGTTAAGCCGCTGGTGGCGACGCTGCCGGGTACGGCAGCGCCTGCGGGCGGCCCGACGTTTGCCGCCGCGATGGATAAGCAGACGGTGAACCTGCCGCCGATCAAGATGGACGCCGACGAGGCGAAGTGGGCCCAGCAGCTGCACGGCGCGCTAAACGATCGCCTGCAGCTTCAGGTCCGCAACCAGGTGCAGCACGCCACCATCCGCCTCGATCCGCCGGAGATGGGCAAGGTGGAGATTTCGCTGCAAATAGAAAACGGGCGCATGCAGGTGCACATCAGCGCCAGCAGCGGGGAAACCTACCGCGCGCTTCAGCAGATCAGCAGCGAGCTGCGCCAGAGCCTGACCGAGCAAAACGTGATGCAGGTAAACGTGCAGGTCTCTTCCCAGTCCGGCCAACAGCAGCAGCAGGGGCAGCCGCGCAGCATGTTTGCTCCCGAAGACGGCCCGGCAGCCGGGGCGGAAATTGCCCCCGAGAACACCCTGTCGACCGCTGACAGAGACGATTCAGTACTACTTACGGTTTAAAACACACCCATTATGACCATTAAGACTTTCTCCTTAGGGCTGGTGATTGCCCTCATTGCCGCGGTATTTGCCGCCGTACTCACCGTCGTCGGCACCCAGTTTTTGAGCCAGGACGAGCATAAAAGCTCGGTTATCCGCGACCTGTTCTCCTCGTCGGAAGAGAACGTCGTGGAGTTCGTTGAAATCAAAAACGTGGTCGTGACGTTAAAAAGCCGCGGTGATTCTGAGCGTTACCTGCTGCTCGAACTGGCGCTGGCGACCAACTCCGCGGCCGACACGCGCCGCGCGGAAGAGATGTCTCCCGCCATTCGCGGCGCCACCGTCAACCTGCTGTCGTCGAAGGACTACGACGCGGTGCGCGAAATGAGCGTCGAGGCGCTGCGCGAACAGCTGATGGGCGCCTATGCCGCGCGGTTCGAGAGCCTGAAAACGCGGATGCCGTTCAAGGACGTGATCATCAGCAAGATGGTCTTCCAGTAAGTCGCGGTCGCTGAAGGACATGATGGATTTTATCGCTGACGACGCCCTCACGCCGGCAGACGAGGCGAAATACGTTAACGCCTATCTGCCGCTGGTGCACAAAGTCGTTAAGCAGCTCGCCTGGCAGACCAGCAGCGTCATGGACAGAGAAGATATGGAGCAGATTGCCCTGATGGGGCTGCTCACCTCTCTGCGCCGCTACGGGCACCCGGACGAGCAGTTTGGCGCCTACGCCGCCCAGCGCATCCGCGGCGCGGTGCTGGACGAACTGCGCGAGCTGGACTGGCGTCCGCGCAGGCTGCGCCAGAAGAGCCACAAGATCAACGACGCGATACGGGAAGTCACGCGCAAGCTTGGCAGAACGCCGAGCTTTGAGGATCTCAACCACCATCTCTCCATCACCGCGGAGGAGTATCACGAATATTTACTGCTGGATTGCGCCAAATCGCTGGAGAGTCTCGATGATTTGCTGGGCGGGGATGCCCTGAACGGAACGCTGAACAGCCGTTCGCTGGAAGACGAAATGGTCACCAGCGGGACGTTAAGGGCTGCGCTGGCAAGCCTTGATGAGCGTGAGCAGATGATTCTCACCCTCTATTACCAGCAGGAAATGAGCCTGAAAGAGATCGCGCTCGTCCTCGATTTAACCGAGGCGCGCGTGTGTCAGCTCAATAAAAAGATCGCTCAAAAGATCCAGTGTTTTTTCCAGAAGTGAAAGGTATATGCAAAAGTTTCTCGGTATTTTCATCATCTTCGCCTGCGTAGTCGGCGGTTTTCTTATGTCCGGCGGGCGGCTGGCGTCGTTCTGGCAGCCTGGCGAAATTATCATCATTCTGGGCGCGGGCCTGGGCGCGATGGTGCTGGCGAACCCGAAGCCGGTGCTGGCAGAGATGTACCGCCAGTTTCGCGGCATCATGCGTAAAAACGAGTACACCGACGAGTATCAGCGCCAGCTGCTGATGCTGCTGTACGAGCTGCTTGAGCTGGTGCAGGACGGCGGCCTGAAGGTGCTCGACGAGCATATCGAAGTGCCGGAGAGCAGCCCGCTGTTCCAGAAATATCCGCTGATTTTGCAGAACAAAGCCATCATCACCTTTATCGCGGATAACTTCCGCCTGATGGCGATGGGCAAAATCAACGAGCACGAGCTGGAAGGCATTCTCGAGCAGGAGCTGGTGGCGATGGAAGAGAACCTGCTTCAGCCGTCCCGCTCGCTGCAGCGTACCGCGGAAGCGATGCCGGGCTTCGGGATCTGCGCGGCGGTGCTGGGGATCATCATCACCATGCAGTCGATCGACGGCTCGATTGCGGTGATCGGCGTGAAGGTCGCGGCCGCGCTGGTGGGGACGTTCCTTGGCGTATTCTTCTGCTACTGCCTGATGGATCCGGTGGCGAACGCCATGGAGCAGCGCACCAAGAAGCAGATGGCGGTGATCGAGTGCGTGCGCACCGTGCTGGTCAACCACGTGGCCGGTAAGCCTACGCTGCTGGCGGTGGACGCCGGGCGCAAAATGCTGCCGCTGGACTCAAAGCCGACCTTCGCGACGCTGGACGGCTGGGTGAACCAGATGACGGGTGAGTCCTGATGCGCAACGCTCGTGGGAAAGAACATACCACCATCATCAAGCGATCCTCGCGCAAAAGCCACGACGCGTTTCACGGCGGCGCGTGGAAGGTGGCCTTTGCCGACTTTACGCTGGCGATGATGGCGCTGTTTATGGTGCTGTGGATCATGGGCGCGGTGACGGAAGAGGAGCGAAAAGAGATCGTTTCTCAGCTCAACGGCGAGTCGATTTTCGACGGCCAGTCGCTGTCGCCTGTTACCCAGCCGAACGGCGTGGGCGGCAAAATTGCGGTGACCGAAAAGCGCGATCGCGGGGATCATAAGACACCGTCGTCGAAGCAGGAGGCGGCAAAAATCGAGACCGCGGTCGCGAAGGGCGAAAGCCTGGACGACGTGAACACGCGCTCGCAGCGTGAAATTGAGGATCTGGCGCGGATCATCATGAAAATCACCTCGGCCTACGACGCGCAGTCGAACCTGAAAATTGAGATTGTGCCGCAGGGGCTGCGCATCCTGATCACCGACGATCAAAAGCGCGAAATGTTCCAGCGCAGCAGCGCGATCCTGACGCCGTTCTTCAAGCGGCTGCTCACGGAGTTTGCCCCGGCGCTGAACAAGATCGACAACAAGATCATCATTACCGGCCACACCGACGCCACCCGCTTTCGCGATCAGGATCTGTACAACAACTACAACCTCTCGGGCGAGCGCGCGATGCAGGCGCGGAAGGTGCTGACCAACGCCGGGCTGGCGCAGGACAAGGTGCTGCAGGTCAGCGGCATGGCGGACCAGATGCTGCTCGATCCGGCTAACCCGCTCAGCTCGTCGAACAGGCGCATTGAGATCATGGTGCTGACCCACTCGGCCAGCGACTCGCTGTATCAGTTCTTTGGCCAGCACGGTGAAAAGGTCATTAAGCCGATCGTGGATAAACTCTCGCAGAAGAAATAAACGGTTTTACGATGTTCATCCTTACCCACTTTCAGAAAGCCGCGGGCCTCGCGCTTGCCGCCGCGCTCGTGATGGCAAGCGTGCCCGCGCAGGCCGCGCCGCGCGCCGAAAACATGACCACCGCGGAGAAGGAGCGCGCGGCAAAGGCCAGGATGCGCAACCGGGAGCTGCTGCTTAAGACGTCGCGTACCCGCCTCGCCGTGGTGCCCGTGACGCCGGAGCAGAAGCGGCGCGACAGCGAAAAGCGCCGCCTCGCGCGGGCGGAAAACCGCGAGCTGCTGGCGATGCACAAGCGCTGGCAGCCGGGGGCGCTCTCCACGGACATGATCTGGGCGCCGCTGCCGGGCGAGCGGATCAGCCCGCGCCTTCAGGCCTCGCTCAAGCAGGTTATCCGCCTGCTGCAGCAGCAGATCGGCAGGCCCTACGTCTGGGGCGGACAGACGCCCGAGCAGGGGTTCGACTGCAGCGGCCTGGTGTTTTATGCCTTTAACCCGGTGCTGAGCCGGAGCCTGCCGCGCACCGCCAACGGCATGTTCCAGGACCGCACGCTGCGCCCCGTCCGGCAGGAAAAGCTCCGCCGCGGCGACCTGGTCTTTTTCAACATCAACGCGCGCCCGGGAGCCGACCACGTTGGCGTTTACCTCGGCGACGGACAATTTATCGAAGCGCCGCGAACCGGCCTGAACATCCGCGTGAGCCAGCTTTCAGACAGCTTCTGGCAGGACCACTACCTCGGTGCCCGCCGGATATTAACAGAAGAGGCCGTGCTGTAACGGCCTGACGCTGAATACCCCCTCAAGGTATGCGCCGCCAGGGATGGCCCCCTTATTTTTAAAAGAGTGACTGAGAAACCTTTTATGAACCAGATGCGTAAAAAATTTGCCATCGACGATGGCTCCACCAACGTCAAAATCAGCTGGATTGAGAACGGCACGCTGAAAACCGTGGTCTCGCCTAACTCCTTCCGCAAGGACTGGAAAAGCGCGGCGCTGCTGCGCGGCCAGGCGGTGCATAACTACACCATCGGCACCACCAAATACACCTATGACGCCACCTCCGACAAGGCGCTCTCCACCACGCACATTGACTATCAGTACGACGATTTAAACCTGCTGGCGGTGCACCACGCGCTGCTGCAAACCGGCGTTGCGCCGTGCGACGTGGAGGTGATTGTCACCCTGCCGATCACCCAGTTCTACAACCCGGACGACTGCCAGCGCAACGAAGAGCGCATCGACGCGAAGCGCCAGAACCTGATGCGCGACATCAGCCTCAACAAGGGCGAGCTGTTCCGCATCGTCGACGTTCAGGTGATGCCGGAGAGCCTGCCCGCCGCGCTGTCGCATCTTCTGAACTCCAGCGTCAACGAATTTACCAAATCGCTGGTGATCGACTGCGGCGGCACGACGCTGGATATGGGCGTGGTGGTTGGCGAGTTTGACGACGTGTCGGCGATTTACGGCAACAACGAGATCGGCGTGGCGATGGTCACCGACGCCACGCGCAAGCTGCTGGCGGCGGCGGACAGCGACTCCAGCTATCTGGTGGCGAATGAGCTTATCAAGCGCCGCCACGACGCTGATTTCGTGCGCAGCGTGGTGAACGACGAATCGCGCATCGACGAGATCCTCGCAAAGATTGAGATCAAGATTCAGGAGCTGGGCGACCAGGTGGCCTACGAGGCGAAAAAATTCGCCAAAAACCCGAACCGCGTGTACCTGGTGGGCGGCGGCGCGCACCTGATTGAAGGGGCGATCCGCGAGGCCTACGCGACCCTCGGCGACCGCGTGGTCAGCATCGAGAACCCGCAGAGCGCGCTGTCGCGCGAGATTTGCCTGTATCATTCGGAGTCGGGCGCGGAGGCGGTCGACGAGCCGCTGATGGCCGAGGTGGGCGAGAATGCGTAAGGGGCAAATCCGCCGCGTCAATCTCTCCCTTCACCTGACGCCGGGCCAGTCGCGCGCGGATCTGCGCGCGATGCAGCAGCTGCAGGCGTGGCACCAGTCGATGAGTCAGTCCGACAGCGTCGACGATACGAATATGGAAATTCGCGCGTTTCACCGCAACGTCTATCTCGCGGGGCTTCAGCTGCACCTGCTGGACCCGACGCTGTGTCGGCACGTGGCGGAATCGCTCGGGCGTGAAAACCTGACGCTGGCGGCGCTGCTGGCGGAGGTTCAGCCGCAGCCGCAGAGCGATGCCGCGCCGGAGCCGCTGGCGGAGCTGCAGAAGATCCGCGAAGAGATTGCTGCGCTCAGGCCGCTGATGGAGCAGCAAAAGCTCGCCCTACAGCAGCTGCGCGTGGCGGCGAAAACCGCCAGCCCGCCTGCACCGGAGCGCGGAAGCGGCCAGGAGGAGGTCGCGCTCAGCGACGTGGACGCGCCGACGCAGAAAATGCAGAAGGTCCGGCAGAAGGGTATTTTTTGACGCACTTCCCCTTTGCTGCGCAAGGGGAAAGGCCGATCAGGTAATGACCACCGGCCAGTCCGGCGGCGTATGGCTCATAGCTTCCACCATCACCACTTTCATATTTTCCCAGATAGCGGCGATATCCAGCAGGGTAATGCCCAGCAGGCCCGTCGCGAACCAGCAGGCGGCCCCGAGCCCCAGCAGGGTGCTGATCACCGCCAGACCCGCATAGTCAGATTTACGAAATTGAATATTCAGCGTGCTGGCTAAAAACATCAAAACCGCACTCAACAACGGCCAGCGCAGAAGAACCATGCTGGTGGTAATGGTTGCCATAAACCCATCCTCGACAGAGCAGATGCACTACAATGAAACAATGTTTTTCGTTACATGATAAGTGTGAACTATATCACGATTGCTCTTTTATTCGCCAGTGTCAGGGGGGGGGAAATGGCCGGTTTACCCTCGGGAAAGGGCGGCGAAGCTCGGCAGGAGAATATATCTTCGCAGGCGAAGTATCCCTCTTTGCCACGCCTGTCGTTAGCGCGTTATCGCCCGAAGGGAGAAGGGGGGAGGTAAAGCGCAGCAGATTATTAATAAATTAACGCGGAAAATATGCGCAATCAAACGCGCGAATTAGCGGGGGCCGCTTGTACTTTTTTCAGGCGGCGAGAGGCGGGCGATAAAGAAAATTTCAACGGCAGATTATCTTTAAATCAACGGGCGGGCTGGATATTTATTTTCCTTAATTGAAACTGAATGAATACTTTTAGTTTAGCTTACGGAAAAATATTATCGGCATAACAAAAAATCAGATTTTTAATACGAAAAGTCAGTTGCTAACTTCGCATGATTCATGCAACGTAATCACCTGTTTATCGAAGCACCCGGCCTTCATTACTACAGGCATACAACTTGCAGGGATATAGAGCGGAAAATGAATCGTAGCGCACGGCGCAAGGTGCTCGGGGGATTAGGGATTATCATGGTAGTTATGCTACCCGTGATGCTTGCGCTATGGTTTGCCCAGCTGCGCGCCGTATCGGAAACCAGCGCGGCGTTACGCACATTTGCCGACCTGGCTTTAGACAAAACTGAACTGGTTATTCAAGAAGTTGATTTAGCTCGGGATGATGCGGAAAAATATCAGGGGCAGCTGTGCACGCCCGCGCACCGTCAATATATGCTAAACGTTGTTCGTGGCCGCCTGTTCATCGCTGATTTAATTTACGCCGAAGGTCAGAATTTTCTTTGCTCTACTGTTTTTACCCCTGAACATCCCTACGCGATCCCCACCGCCAATTACACGCGTAAGCCCGACGTTGCTATCTATTATTATCGCGATACGCCCTTTTTCAACGGCTATAAAATGACGTATATGCAGCGCGGGAATTATGTTGTGGTGGTTAACCCACTTTCCTACAGCGAAGTGATGTCTTCGGATAATTCCCTGTCGTGGGGAGTCTACGACACGGTGACAAATGCCTTCTTCTCCGTCAGTTCAAAGGCCAACGTTCCCTTATTAAATTCGATGATTCGGGATAAGGAAGCGTCATTTCAAATAGATGACCGTTTTTATACGGTGGTTAAATCGGATAAACGCCCTATTGCCGCCATCGTCTCAACGTCGAATAAACGCTTTTACGAAACGCTTTATCATCAGGCCACGCTGACGCTGCCGCTGGGGATGATTTGCAGCATTATTATCCTGCTGGTGTGGTCGCGCACCCGCCGCGAGCTTAACTCGCCGGGGCGTCTGCTGCATCGGGCGCTTACCCGTCGCCAGCTGCGCGTGCATTATCAGCCCATTATCGACATCAAGAACAACCGCTGCGTTGGAGCGGAGGCGCTGCTGCGCTGGCCCGGTTTTAACGGGCAGGTCATGAGCCCGGCCGAGTTTATTCCGCTGGCGGAAAAAGAGGGGATGATCGAGCGGATAACGGATTACGTGGTGGAAGAGGTGTTTAGCGATCTCGGGGAGTTTCTGGCGGCTCACCCGCACCTCTATATCTCCATCAACCTCTCGGCTTCCGATTTCCACTCCTCGCGCCTGATCGCCATGATATCGGACAAGGCCAGGCACTTCGCCGTGCGCGCGCAGCAGATCAAAATCGAGGTGACGGAGCGCGGGTTTATCGACGTGCCGAAAACCACGCCGGTGATCCAGGCGTTTCGCCAGGCGGGCTACGAGGTGGCGATCGATGACTTTGGCACCGGCTATTCGAACCTGCATAACCTCTACTCGCTGAACGTGGATATCCTGAAAATCGACAAATCGTTTGTCGATACCTTGACCACCAACAGCACCAGCCACCTGATTGCCGAGCACATCATCGAGATGGCCCAGAGCCTGCGGCTTAAAACCATCGCGGAAGGGGTAGAGACGGCGGAGCAGGTCAGCTGGCTGTTGAAGCGCGGCGTGCAGTATTGTCAGGGATGGCACTTCGCGAAAGCGATGCCGCCGCAGGAGTTTATGACCTGGCAGCAGCAGCCTTTACTCTCAACGCACTAGTTAAGCTGGTGGCGATAGTCGCTCGGCGTGCGGTCGAACTCGCGGCGGAACACCCGGGAAAACGTCTGCTGCGAGACGTAGCCCAGATCCATGGCGATATCAAAAATAGGCCGCTGCGTGGAGCGTAGCGCCTGAGCCGCCATCAGCAGCCTGCGCTGGCGGATATACTCGCCCAGCGTCTGGTGCATGACGGTGCGGAACATTCTCTGTAAATACCATTTCGAATAGCCCGATTTCTTAGCGACCACATCGATGTTCAACGGTTGGTCGATATGTTCATCAATCCATTCAATAAGCGTCTGAATAATTTGCTGATGCGACATAAGGTTGCCCCTCTTTACATACAACTGTCTCTGTTGATTCGTCGTTTTCTCTGCGGGGGAGTATAATTCCTCAAGTTAACTTGAGGTAAAGAGGTTTTATGGAAAAGAGATTACCGCGGATCAAAGCGCTCCTGACGCCCGGAGACGTCGCGAAGCGCAGCGGCGTGGCGGTATCGGCGCTCCACTTCTATGAAAGCAAAGGGCTGATTAAAAGCATCCGCAACGCGGGGAACCAGCGGCGCTACACCCGCGACGTGCTTCGCTACGTGGCGATTATCAAAATTGCGCAACGGATCGGCATTCCGCTGGCCACCATCAGCGACGCGTTCGGCGTGCTGCCTGAAGGCCACACGCTGAGCGCGAAAGAGTGGAAGCAGCTCTCCTCCCAGTGGCGCGACGAGCTGGACAGGCGCATTCATACCCTGGTGGCGCTGCGCGACGAGCTTGACGGATGCATCGGCTGCGGCTGCCTGTCGCGCAGCGATTGCCCGCTGCGTAACCCGGGCGACCGGCTCGGCGAGCAGGGGACGGGGGCGCGGCTGCTGGAGGAAGAGTAAGTCCCTGCGGCCCGCGCCTCCCGGCAAAAACACGGCATCGCCCCGAACGTAGGCCGGGTAAGGCGCAGCCGCCACCCGGCAAAACCCATGCCGCAAAAAGAACTAAAGCGCCACAATTGGGCGCTTTAGTTTTTCCCGGTCTTAGTCTTTCTCTCTATCCCGCTGGTTCACAGGAGGGTTTCCCCCGACGTCCGCACACCTCGTGTCGAGCTGGTTGATGAGGTTCCGGATTGTGCTGACACTTTAAGTGTATGCAAAGGCCGTTTTTACGCCAGCGGCGAAGGCTAATTTTTCGCCAAAATTTTTTCGCGATCTTGTTCGATTTTCTATAGTTAAAAGGATGAAGCTCAGGAGAAAACGATGATAACGGTCCACCACCTTAACCAGTCGCGCTCGCATCGCGCGATTTGGGCGCTGGAAGAACTTTCCGTGCCGTATGAGATTGTGCATTACCAGCGCGAGAAAACGATGCTCGCCCCCGAATCGCTCAAGAAAGTGCATCCGCTGGGCAAATCGCCGGTGGTGGAGGATAACGGGCTGATCCTCGCCGAATCCGGGGCGATTCTGGAGTATTTACAGGAAAACTACGATCCCGATTTTCACCTCAAGCCGCAGGACCCCGCCAATAAAATCCAGTATCGCTTCTGGCTGCACTACGCCGAAGGTTCGCTGATGCCGCTGCTGTTAATGAAGCTGGTGTTTAACAGCCTCGGAAAACCGCCCGTGCCGTTCGGCCTCAGAACGCTGGGCAAGGCGCTCGGCAAGGGCGTGCAGAAGGCGTATCTCGATCGCCAGCTTGAAACGCACGCGCGCTTTATCGAATCGCATCTTGCGCAAAACGCCTGGTTTGCCGGCGAAACGCTCAGCATGGCCGACGTCCAGATGAGCTTTCCGATTTTTGCGCTGCTGGCGCGGGGCGGCATTGACAACCTGCCCCATACCCGCGCCTGGAAGAAAAAGGTGGAAATGCGTCCCGGCTGGCAGCGAACCCTCGAACAGGGCGGGCCGCTGAATATTCCTGGATAGCATGAAATGCAACGAAATTGCGCAGGGACGATAACGTTTGCGCATCCTCTGGTTATTTCTTCGTCGCCCTGAGAGAATTTTGGCGAAAAAGGCGAAAGTTAAGTTGAAAAGGGCAGGGATTCGGCTAGATAATCGTTTGCCTTAAATTGACCACCCGTTTTGTAAGCGCGGAGCTAAACGTTTGCTTTTTTGTGACGCCCTTTTCGTCGCAAACGCAGTACATGGATTTAACGTTTCGCTGGCAGCGGAGACGCCACCACGCTTACCAACGACCTATAAAAACTCTCAGGGGATGTTCTCTATGTCTACGCCATCTGCGCGTACCGGCGGTTCGCTTGACGCCATGTTTAAAATTTCCGCTCGCGGCAGCACCGTGCGCCAGGAAGTCGTTGCCGGTCTGACAACGTTTCTGGCGATGGTCTACTCGGTGATCGTTGTGCCGGGCATGCTGGGCAAGGCGGGCTTCCCGCCTGCGGCCGTCTTCGTGGCCACCTGCCTGGTGGCGGGCGTCGGCTCCATCGTGATGGGCCTGTGGGCTAACCTGCCGCTGGCAATTGGCTGCGCCATCTCGCTGACTGCGTTCACCGCGTTCAGCCTGGTGCTGGGGCAGCACATCAGCGTGCCGGTCGCGCTCGGCGCGGTCTTCCTGATGGGCGTGCTGTTTACCATTATCTCCGCCACCGGCATCCGCAGCTGGATCCTGCGCAACCTGCCGCAGGGCGTGGCGCACGGCACCGGCATCGGTATCGGCCTGTTCCTGCTGCTGATTGCCGCAAACGGCGTGGGCCTGGTGATCAAGAACCCGCTCGACGGCCTGCCGGTTGCGCTCGGCGACTTTGCCAGCTTCCCGGTGATCATGTCGCTGATTGGCCTGGCGGTGATTATCGGCCTGGAGAAGCTGAAGGTGCCCGGTGGCATTTTGCTGACCATCATCGGCGTCTCGATCGTGGGGCTGATTTTTGACCCGACCGTCCACTTCTCCGGCATTTTCGCCATGCCGTCCCTGAGCGATGACAAAGGCAACTCCCTGATCGGCAGCCTGGATATCGTCGGCGCGCTGAACCCGGTGGTTCTGCCAAGCGTGCTGGCGCTGGTGATGACGGCGGTGTTCGATGCAACCGGCACCATCCGCGCGGTGGCCGGTCAGGCCAACCTGCTGGATAAAGACGGCCAGATTATCGACGGCGGCAAAGCGCTGACCACCGACTCCCTGAGCAGCGTGTTCTCTGGCCTGGTGGGCGCAGCGCCTGCCGCGGTTTACATTGAATCCGCGGCGGGTACGGCGGCAGGTGGCAAAACCGGCCTGACGGCGATCACCGTCGGCGTGTTGTTCCTGCTGATCCTGTTCCTCTCTCCGCTTTCATACCTGGTTCCTGCGTATGCAACCGCCCCGGCGCTGATGTACGTCGGCCTGCTGATGCTGAGCAACGTGGCGAAAATCGACTTTGCCGACTTCGTGGACGCCATGTCTGGCCTGATCACGGCGGTCTTTATCGTGCTGACCTGCAACATCGTGACCGGCATCATGATCGGCTTTGCCTCGCTGGTGATTGGTCGCCTGGTGTCCGGCGAGTGGCGCAAGCTGAACGTTGGCACGGTGGTGATTGCCGTCGCGCTGGTGGCGTTCTACGCGGGCGGCTGGGCGATTTAACTTATCGATTAATGCGAAAACGGGTGGCTCAGGCCGCCCGTTTTTTATTTTCAGCCCCCATCCGGTTGCCTTTTGCGTTACTCTGAGGAAGATATAATCAAAGGCACGACGCCTTTCGAAGTACATAAGAACCGCTGCAAACAGGGAACGCATGGAAATCTTCTTCACAATACTCATCATGACCTTAGTGGTCTCACTATCCGGGGTGGTTACACGCGTACTGCCCTTTCAGTTACCCCTGCCGCTCATGCAAATTGCCATCGGCGCGCTGCTGGCGTGGCCGACGTTTGGCCTGCACGTTGAGTTCGACCCCGAGCTGTTCCTCGTGCTGTTCATTCCGCCGCTGCTGTTTGCCGACGGCTGGAAAACGCCCACCCGCGAGTTCCTGGAGCACGGCCGGGAGATCTTCGGCCTGGCGCTGGCGCTGGTTATCGTCACCGTGGTCGGGATTGGCTACCTGATCTACTGGGCGGTGCCGGGCATTCCGCTGATACCCGCCTTCGCGCTGGCCGCCGTGCTGTCGCCAACCGACGCCGTGGCGCTCTCCGGCATCGTCGGCGAGGGGCGCATTCCGAAGAAAATCATGGGCATTTTGCAGGGCGAGGCGCTGATGAACGACGCCTCCGGCCTGGTGGCCCTGAAGTTTGCCGTGGCGGTCGCCATGGGAACGATGGTGTTTACCATTGGCGGCGCGACGCTGGAATTTTTCAAGGTCGCGATTGGCGGCATCCTGGCCGGGTTTGTGGTCAGCTGGCTGTACGGCCGTTCGCTGCGCTTCCTCAGCCGCTGGGGCGGCGATGAGCCCGCCACGCAGATCGTGCTGCTGTTCCTGCTGCCGTTTGCCTCATACCTGATTGCCGAACACATCGGCGTGTCGGGCATCCTGGCGGCCGTCGCGGCGGGGATGACCATCACCCGCTCCGGCGTGATGCGCACCGCGCCGCTGGCGATGCGCCTGCGCGCCAACAGCACCTGGGCGATGCTGGAATTTGTCTTTAACGGCATGGTGTTCCTGCTGTTGGGCCTGCAGCTGCCGGGCATTCTGGAGTCCTCGCTGGTGGCGGCGGAAGCGGACCCGAACGTGGAAACCTGGATGCTGTTCACCGACATCGTGCTGATCTACATGGCGCTGATGCTGATGCGCTTCGGCTGGCTGTGGACGATGAAAAACCTGAGCCAGCGCTTCCTGAAGAAAAAGCCGATGGAGTTTGGCTCGTGGACCACGCGCGAGCTGCTTATCGCCTCCTTCGCAGGCGTGCGCGGAGCGATCACCCTTGCCGGTGTGCTCTCGATTCCGCTGCTGCTGCCCACCGGGGACGTCTTCCCGGCGCGCTACGAGCTGGTGTTCCTGGCGGCGGGCGTGATCCTGTTCTCGCTGTTTGTCGGCGTGGTGATGCTGCCGATTCTGCTCCAGCACCTGGAGGTGGGCGACCACACCCAGCAGCATAAGGAGGAGCGCATTGCCCGCGCCGCCACGGCAGAAGTGGCGATTGTGGCGATCGAGAAGATGGAGGAGCGCCTGGCGGCGGATGCCGAAGAGAACATCGATAACCAGCTGCTGAAGGAAGTCAGCTCCCGCGTGATTGGTAACCTGCGCCGCCGTGCCGACGGCCGTAACGACGCGGAAAGCTCGCTGCAGGAAGAGAACCTCGAGCGCCGCTTCCGCCTGGCGGCGCTGCGCTCGGAGCGCGCCGAGCTGTATCACCTGCGCGCCACGCGCCAGATCAGCAACGAGACGCTGCAAAAGCTGCTGCACGATCTGGACCTGCTGGAAGCGCTGTTGATAGAGAATCAGTAGCGCGGTTTTTGCCCTCACCCTGGCCCTCTCCCCATAGGGGAGAGGGAACCGATCGAGCCCCTCGCCCCTATGGGGAGAGGGGTTGGGGTGAGGGGACCCAAAACCCCTCACAGCACTGTAACCACGCCTGCGCGCTGTGCGATAAATAGACTCCTTCGCGCCAAATCATGCCGAGCTGCCAGCGCAAATCGCTCTCCAGCGGGATCCAGCGCAGCGTGTTTTTATCCAGCCGCTCGCAGATGGGCTGCGGCAGGATTGCGATACCCACGCCCGCCTGCACCATCGCCGCGAGGAAATCCCACTGGCCGCTGCGCACCGCAATGCGCGGCTTCACGCTGTGCTGGCTAAACAGCGCCATCAGCTGGCGGCTGAGGGCAAAATCTTCGTTGTAAATCAGCAGGGGATGCCCGGCGAGCACCTCCGGCTTCACCGAGTCGATGTGCATCCAGTTGCCGGCGCGGGGCACCAGCACGCAAAGCGGATGGCTGAACAGCGACAGCGTCGCCAGGCCGCTCTCCTCCTCGACGGGCAGGGCGGTCATCGCCACGTCCAGCTCGCCGTTGATCACCGCCTGCTGCACGGTCAGGCCGCCAAATTCGGAAATTTTCAGCTCAACGCCGGGGTAGCGCTGGCGAAACAGGCTGATGGGCCCGGCCATCATCATGCCGACCATCGGCGGAATGCCGAGCCGCAGCAGCCCTTTGTTAAGGTGGTTGATGTCGCCCAGCTCCGCCTCGAGCTGGCGAAACTCCGCCAGAATCGCCAGTCCGCGCTCAAACACCACGCGCCCGGTATCGGTCAGCAGCAGCTTGCGCCCGTCGCGGATCAGCAGGGTGCAGTTCAGTTCATCCTCGAGGTTTTTCAGCATCTTGCTGATGGTGGGCTGGGTGACAAACAGCTTCTCCGCTGCGCGGGTAAAACTTTGCTGGCGAACCACCTCGACAAAATAGCGCAGCGTTCTTATGTCCATGATTATTCCTCGGAACTATACCTTCGATGATTTTAATTCATTTCTTTCACCGACGTGCGCTCTCTATACTGGCGCTCCGTCTCACTTTTGAGGAAATCATCCATGGCCGTGGCGTTAGGTCGCGTTACGCCTGCCGTTGTGCAACGACTCCAGGTCCCGGTTCAGGTTCTGCTCTATGCAGGGCTGTTCGTCTTCGCTGAATATCTCGTTAGCTGGCTGCACCTGCCGCTTCCCGCCAACCTGGTGGGGATGGTGCTGATGCTCACGCTCATTCTTTGCCGCATCGTTCCCCTGAGCTGGGTGCGCGCGGGCGCGCGCTGGCTGCTGGCGGAGATGCTGCTGTTTTTCGTGCCCGCCGTGGTGGCGGTGGTGAATTACGCCCAGCTGCTGATGGTCGACGGCTGGCGCATCTTCGCGGTGATCGCCCTGAGCACGCTGATGGTGCTCGGCACCACCGCCTGGGTGGTGGATAAAGTGTACCGGTTTGAAATCAGCAGGCAGAAGCATGACTAACTTCCAGATCAGCGTCCTGTGCCTGCTCGCCACGCTGGCGATCTACTTTGCCAACAAGCGTCTTTACCGCCGCTTTCACGCCCTGCCGCTGATGCCGCTGGTGTTCACGCCCGTGCTGCTGGTGCTGATGCTGGTCTTCGGGCATATCTCCTGGCAGAACTACATCGGTGAATCCCACTGGCTGCTGTGGCTGCTCGGCCCGGCAACCATCGCCTTTGCGGTGCCGGTCTACGACAACCTGGCAATCATCAGGCGCCACTGGATGTCGCTGAGCGCGGGCGTCATGACCGCCACGGTGGTGGCGGTGTGCAGCTCGGTCTGGCTGGCGCGGCTGTTTACCCTCTCGGATGAAATTCAGCGCAGCCTGGCGGTGCGCTCGGTCACCACGCCGTTTGCCCTTGCGGCGGCAAAACCGCTCGGCGGCCAGCCGGATCTGGTGGCGCTGTTTGTCGTGGTGACGGGGGTGTTTGGCATGGCGGTGGGCGACGTGCTGTTTCTGCGGCTCTCCATTCGCGAAGGGATGGCGAAAGGGGCGGGGTTTGGCGCGGCGTCGCACGGGGCGGGCACGGCGCGTTCGTACGAGCTCGGCCAGCAGGAGGGCGTGGTCGCCAGCCTGGTGATGATGCTCTCGGGCGTGGTGATGGTGCTGATTGCCCCGCTGGTGGCGTGGGTGATGTTTTAATTCCCCGGCCCTGCGGCCGGGGAGTGATGCTTAGTGCGCGCGGCCCTGCTCAACGCCCAGGCCGGTTTGCGAGCGGATAAACTGGGCGCGGAACTTCTCGCGCTCCAGGTTGCCCTCCGGGGAGTTGTCTGTGGCCGAGAAGAACCAGATGCCGATGAACGCCACGGCAATGGAGAACAGCGCCGGGTATTCATACGGGAAGATGGCGCTTTCGTGGCCGAGGATCTGCACCCAAATCGTTGGGCCCAGGATCATCAAAATCACCGCCGTCAGCAGCCCCAGCCAGCCGCCAATCATCGCCCCGCGCGTGGTCAGCTTCGACCAGTACATCGAAAGCAGGATGATCGGGAAGTTGCAGCTCGCCGCAATCGAGAAGGCCAGCCCCACCATAAAGGCGATGTTCTGCTTCTCGAACAATATCCCCAGCAGGATCGCCACCACGCCCAGCACCAGCACGGTGATCTTGGACACCTTCAGCTCGTCGCGCTCGCTCGCCCCTTTGCGGATCACGTTGGCGTAGAGATCGTGCGAGACCGCAGATGCCCCGGCCAGCGTCAGCCCGGCGACCACCGCGAGGATGGTGGCGAAGGCCACGGCGGAGATAAAGCCGAGGAACAGGTTGCCGCCCACCGCGTCGGCCAGGTGCACCGCCGCCATGTTGTTACCGCCAATCAGCGCGCCCGCCGCGT